>ENA-OQAS01000830-OQAS01000830.1-human-gut-metagenome-genome-assembly--contig:-NODE-830-length-15604-cov-2.327971_pt1 | contig 15604 bp, 19 predicted proteins | sample MGYA00242733_ERZ504523 | MGnify/ENA primary metagenome ERZ504523 (study PRJEB26092, sample SAMD00036239) | human gut metagenome | host: Homo sapiens | study: EMG produced TPA metagenomics assembly of... | reverse complement strand
ATCCGTTCTCATCAGATATATCTGTGATAGTGAAGTTCTTAACCTCAAGACCCATATTGCCAAGCTCTGTACCTACAACTTCCTGTACCCTTGAAGAGAATTCTTCTCTCTTCTGATAAAGCTCCTCAACTGTCATAGTTGCAATAATCTCTCGAAGCTTACCTTCAAGAACTGCTATTGCTGTACCCTGAATGTTATCAATAATCTCTTTCTCGTTACGTCCCGTAAACTGTTCAATTGCTGTAAGAATACTGTTCTTTTCATTTCTTACTTTGATAACCGCTGTTGTAATTACACTAATTGGTACACCCTGGCTTGAAAGACTGCTTCGTGTCGCAACACTAAGCGGTATATTTCCAAGCGAAATATAATCAATTCTTTCAAATACTGGAATTACAAGTCCACCACCACCGGTGATGACCCTTTTCTTCATACCAGTTACAACTCCTGCCTTGTCCTGTGGTACTTTTTTCCACATTCTAAGTACAACTGTGAGAATTAATACAATTCCCAGTACTGCAGCTACAATGCCAAATAGACTTGACTCTGTGCCATATCCCATATAAACCTCCATTCTGCCATTCCGGCTTCTGGCTTATCTGCCAGAATATTTATCTTCAAGACGTGATGTGCTCTCTACTATTATATAATCACCATCAATCTTAAGATATTAACTTCTTTATCCTGCTTAATAGGCTCACCATCTTCTGTCTTGGCAGGATATGTGACATTTGAGCCTGTGCTTAATAATATGCTCACAGCCCCGACACCACCTTTGGGAATTGCATTACTCACTGTTCCCCTGCTTAACAATATTTCACTCTTCTCTGCGGCAAAATTCTCAACCTTTTTCAGTCTTTTAATAATTGACTGTAATATAACAGCACATATGTAGCCTGCCACAATGCCAATCACAATAAGAGCCGGTTCAGAAAGCTTTCCATTAAATATCATTCCTGTACAACCAAATACTAACGCCCATAAACACAGGCTGTTAATTGAAAATGGCAGAAAATCAAGAACCATATCAGAGCCGAATTCTAACTGAAATATATCTATTGATATAAAATCAACAAATCCATCAAACAAATTAAGCACTATACTACAAAATGGAATAAGAATTCCAATTATAATACACGCTATACATATCGTATTAAACATAGAACCTCCCCTCATATAAGGTCAATCCAATCATCTGATTACAGTAGTATTTATTAAATGCAGGATATCACACATTTTTATATTATCTTATACATATCCCATTTAATTTAAAAATCTAATATACTTAATTAAAAACCTGCTATATGTATCCACCTGCATACTGTCAGTTATATTAGAAATATATTCTGAATATTTGTTGTTAAGTACATTTGACGCAATTGTTTCATCTGATGAACCATCATATGACTTATTAATAAAATACAGTACATAATAACAGCCTGATGATGAATTCTCTATAACTGTTACATCTCCAGCCTTTCTGTCATCTGAAAGAAGCCAGTCTGATGTTCCTGTGTCCATATTAGAACTTACTACCTTGCTAAAGAGCGAACCATTGATGTCATCATATTTAGTGTCACCATCATCTGCATATCTCTTACATAAATCATTAAATGCCTGCTCGCTCACAGCTCCTGCCGCAAACTCATCTGCTTTGCCTTGGCTGCCTGCATCTCACCGTCAGTTGTATCTACAGCTTTTATTGTAAATTCACGGTAATCAACCTGATCATATGTATCCTTATGTTCTTCATAATACTGTTTAACTTCATCATCTGTAGCCTTTAAGCTGTCTGTAAGTTCTGTTCTATAAGCATCTGCCTTAAGATATTCCATTAAATAGCTCTTTATATTCTTCTTGGTAGCATAATTACCAAAGTTCTGCTTATAATATCCTTTTCATCTAATGATGCGGCGGCAGCGGCACTTTCAGCCTGTTCTACAAGCTTGTTGTAATCCTCATCTGCTGTTGTGTATTCGTAATTATTGTCAGCAGCATCCTTTAACAATGCCTTAGTTTCCTTAATTGTATTAACTGCATTATCCGCAAATAAGCATACCATGTTCCACCTGTCTGTGAATTAGTCTGTGACTTATCATTCTCAGAGCTTTTATATCCCATATAAGAGAAATAGTCTGCCATTGTCGTATTTCCGTAAAATGTCTGTGATAACAGTGCATTTTTAGAAATATTATAATACATATCAAATTCTATCTGGCTTATATTCTCTGAATCAACTTTTATAAACTTGTTATGTATTCTTGAATATCTTGTTCCCAGTGTTATTACTAAAGCTAATACTATTCCAGCAAGAACGCCAATTCCTACAACCTTAAATATAAAGCTTTCTCTTTCCTGTTTTCTTTGTTCAGCCTTTCTTTTAGCCATCTTCTTATCGTATTTTGTAACTATCTTCTGTGTGCTGTCATTCTTTGTATTGTTATTGCCAGCCATTTTTAATCCTCCTGATTATTTGATTATTAAAATTTATATATATTATTAAATATTATTCAAAGCCATTAGCTTCTTTAATTCTGTCAAGCTTTTCCATCCATGCAGCAGGACTTGCATCACTTGGCATTCTTAAATCTCCTCTTGGAGATACTGCAACCGAACCGACCTTTGGTCCGTCTGGCAGGCAGGAACGCTTGAACTGCTGTGCAAAAAATCTCCAGGTAAATGTTCTTAACCATTTGTATATTACAGCAGGGCTATAATCATTTGCAAATGCAATATTAGCTATTCTGAATAACTTTTCTGGTCCGACTCCAAACCTTAACATATGATACATAAAAAAATCGTGAAGTTCGTATGGACTACAAGATCTTCTGTCTTCTGATGTATTGTTCCATCTTCATTAGGTGGAAGAAGCTCTGGACTTACAGGTGTATCTAATACGTCAATAAGCACCTCTGATAATTCTTTATTAGCACAGGTATCAGCATAATATCTTACAAGATGTCTTACAAGTGTCTTTGGAACAGAAGCATTAACTCCATACATTGACATATGGTCGCCGTTGTAAGTTGCCCAGCCTAATGCAAGTTCTGACATATCACCTGTTCCTATTACCATTCCGTTAGTCTGGTTGGCAATATCCATAAGAATCTGTGTTCTCTCTCTTGCCTGTCCATTCTCATATGTTACATTATGAACATCTTCATTATGTCCGATATCTTCAAAATGCTGTCTTACAGACTTCTTTATATTAATCTCTCTTAATGTACAGCCAAGCTTTTCTGTCATCTTAACTGCATTATTATATGTTCTGTCAGTTGTTCCAAAGCAAGGCATCGTAATACAGTTAATGCCATTTCTGTCAAGATTAAGAATATCAAATGCCCTTACAGTTACAAGAAGTGCAAGTGTTGAATCAAGTCCCCCTGATATTCCTATAACTGCACTCTTACAGTTAGTATGCTCTAACCTTTTTTTTAGTCCATATGTCTGTATGTCAAGTATTTCCTCACATCTTGCATCTCTTTCCTTCTTATCATCTGGAACAAATGGTGCTTTATCAAAATATCTTTTTAATTCCAAAGTACGTTTTTTTAATTCAGGGCAGGTAACATATTTATATGCTTCCTTCATATTTTCATCTACATTCACATCAAATGTAGACATTCTTCTTCTTTCCGAACATATTCTGTCAACATCAATATCCGCATACACTGCTTCATTGGTGAACTTCTTAGCCTCTGCAAGCACTGTGCCATTCTCGCATATTAGATTATGTGCACCGAATACTATATCCTGTGTCGACTCTCCATCACCTGCTGTTGAATAAATGTATCCGCATACAAGTCTTGCCGACTGTCCTTTAACAAGCTCCCTTCTGTAAGCTGACTTTCCTATAGTCTCATTGCTTGCAGAAAGATTGACAATAATTGTCGCTCCGTTAAGTGCGTGTCTTATGCTTGGTGGTGCTGGTGTCCACAAATCTTCACATATCTCAATTGCAAGTTTAACTTTATTACTGCTTCCAAACTGACATATCAGGCTTCCACCAAAATCAACATCTTCTCCATCTATATTAACAGACACATTGCCCTTAAAGCCTTCTTTAAATTGTCTTCTCTCGTAGAATTCCGCATAATTAGGTATATTCATCTTAGGCACAAGTCCAATAATATGTCCATTCATAAGCACTGCCGCCACATTATAAAGCTTTCCCATATACATATATGGAAGTCCGACAACAACAGCCATTCCTTCATACTGTCCGGTATATTTCTTTAAATCAATCAATGAATTATATGCTTCATCTATCAATGTATCCTGTAAGAACAAATCATTGCAAGTATATCCTGTAATACACAATTCAGGAAAGCCTACAATTGCAGCTTTATTATCATATGCTTTAGTGATAAGTTCTTTAATCTGCTCTGTATTATAACGCAATCTGCAACCTTTATCTTGGGTGTCATTGCCGCAGCTCTTATATATCCATCCTTCACTGGTATAATTCTCCCTTATACAATTTTTAATTAGTATATCAAAACTAACAACTATTTACAACGCAAAAAAGTCCAGAGACCGACATTTATAATGCTGATTACACGTCTGCTGGACTTTTTGACACCGTATTTATTATTCGTGGAATGCTGATGAAATCTCTGTTGCGATTTCCTTCATTCCATTTTCTGCTGTTGACATCATCTCTTTTGCACCAGTTGCCGCTTCTGTCATCATCTCTTTTGCTCCTGTGGCTGCTTCTGTCATAAGATTTTCTACTGTACTCTTGTTATTATTTCCTGAACCAGAATTACTCCCGCTTTCAGAGTCATTCTTTGCTCCACAGCCAACAAGAACTGCCATAACTGTAACCATCATAGCTCCGATAATGAACCATTTTAACTTAGACATAAATCCTCCATTCTTATGCCTGCCGCATAATATTATATTTATGAAATAAACCAATATAAGCGTATACAGCCATTGATAATGGTATCATTAATAATGGTATATACGCTTATATTCATATAATATTATGTCCCTGTTAAAATCTATTATTCATCATCAGGCTTTTAACTGATGACTTAAATACTTGTATAACACAACTGTTATAACGCCGTCAATAACAGCTTTAATCACATTAAATGGTGCAACCGCCAATGCGACAAATGAGAATACATCTTTAATTGAAGCATTAACCTTTGTTCCCATAGCAATCAATGTATCCATAGGAAGACCGTAAGTTCTGAATACTTAGGAAGCAGATACCACGCATTAAGTGCCATACCAGCTATTACAAGTATTATTCCACCTATTGCAAGTGATACTACAGCCATCTTTCTTGTCTTTTTAATGTGATAAATTATAGAAGCCGGCACAACATACATACAGCCAAGTATGAAGTTAGCAAAATCGCCAACAAATGCTGTTGTAGTTCCTTTCATACAGAAATGAAGTATTACCTTAACTGCTTCTATAACGACTCCTGCACAAGGTCCAAGCATAAATGAACCTATAAGCACAGGCACTTCGCTGAAATCAATCTTATAAAAGCCCGGAGCTATAATTGGAATAGGAAAATCAAAGTACATAAGAATAACCGCTATTGCTGACAGCATAGCCATAATAACTGTTTTATTAACTTTCGTATTCTTTGAAGCGAATTTAACTCCGTTTCTTTTCTCAATAAGCACTTCACTTGCCCTTGCAATCACAATACTATAACCATAAGAAGAAGTGATATACCTACAAATTCAATATTCTTACGAATGACATCTAGTAAGTTACTCATTATTGTTCTCCACTCTTAAATAATATTTATACATATACCAACAGTTATTTAAGATCTGAAATATTACCTACACTTACACGTAATACTCTGTGTCCTTCAAGAAGCTTATTCTCTATTCTTATGAATACAACAACTCTTATCTTCTTACCTGTCTTAGTCTGAAAATAATGCTCATAGCAGGCATATCTCTGATCAATAAATGTCTCTCGAAGCTCTGTTATTATGCCCTCATAATCAATATCCGGCACAATATCTTTGAACACAAGACCATTTTTCATATCTTCTTCTGTGTAGCCAAGCATTTTAACAAAGCCTTCATCAATCTCAATTATCTTGCCACTTCTCATCTCCATAGCAAAACGTGTAAATGGGAGTTTTCTCATTAAATTATCTGCCATAACTTTTGTCCTCCATAATTATATATTCTGGTCTATTGCTTTTATGCACTTCCCGCTGGATACTGCATTAATCTTTCCCAGCAGGAAACACATATAACTTTAACTATTGGCTACTTAGAAAGTGTTGCAAGTCTTTCTTCAACCTGTGCAAGCATATTAGAATATTTCTCTAATTTAGCTTTTTCTTCATCTATCTTAGCCTGTGGTGCTTTAGATGTGAACTTCTCATTATTAAGCATACCATTGCAACGGCTGATTTCCTTATGAAGCTTATCTTCTTCTTTCTTTAATCTCTCGATTTCCTTATCAATATCAACAAGCTCTGCAAATGGAATATAGATAACTGCATCTGGAATAACTGTTGATACTGCATCTTCTGGAATACCAGACTTATCAGACTGGATTACAACTTCACTCGCATAACCTAATGTCGCAAAGAATACTTTACCATTAGCGAATATATTTCTAACATTCTCATTCTCTGAAACAATATATACAAGTGCTTTACGACTTGGTGCAACATTCATTTCAGCTCTTAAATTTCTTATATTGCGGACTGCTGTCTTAATTGTTTCGATGGCATTTTCATCTTGTGAATAGTTATTATCTTCTGTGTATACAGGCCATGAACTTATCATAATAGACTCTTCCTCATCCTGAATATTACAGAATATTTCTTCAGTAATAAATGGCATATATGGATGAAGAAGCTTAAGTGCATCTATAAGAACCTTCTTTAATGTCCATATAGCTGCTGTCTTAGTTGTATCCTCGTCATTGTAAAGACGTGGTTTTACCATCTCTATATACCAGTCACAGAATTCTTCCCAGATAAAGTCGTTAAGCTTGGCAACTGCTATACCAAGGTCGTACTTTTCCATATTATCTGTAGCTTCTTTAATAAGTGAATTCATCTTTGATAATATCCACTTATCAGCCGCTGTAAGATTAGCCGGCTTCTCATCTGTAGCCTTTATCTTGTTATCCGGGTCATTCATCATTATGAATCTTGAAGCATTCCATACCTTATTAGCAAAGTTACGGCTTGCCTCAACTCTTTCCCAGTAGAAACGCATATCATTACCAGGTGCATTACCCGTGATAAGTGTATATCTTAAAGCATCTGCACCGTACTTATCAATAACTTCAAGTGGGTCTATACCATTTCCAAGTGACTTACTCATCTTACGTCCCTGTGAATCTCTTACAAGTCCGTGGAATAATACCTTGCCAAATGGCTTCTTACCCATCTGCTCATATCCTGAGAATATCATTCTGATAACCCAGAAGAATATAATGTCATATCCTGTTACAAGTACATCTGTAGGATAGAAGTAATCAAGCTCAGGTGTATTATCCGGCCAGCCAAGTGTTGAGAAAGGCCAGAGTGCTGATGAAAACCAAGTATCAAGTGTATCTGGATCCTGTTCCATATTAGAGCTTTTACACTTAGGACATGTACATACCTTATCCTTAGATACTACCATCTCACCACAATCCTTACAGTAGTAAGCAGGTATTCTGTGTCCCCACCATAACTGTCTTGATATACACCAGTCTCTTATGTTATCAGTCCAGTTAAATATGTCTTATCCATAGAAGCTGGAACAAGTTCAATATCACCATTCTTAACGCCTTCAACTGCTGGTGTTGATAAGCTCATCCATCTTAACGAACCACTGCTGTTTAATCATAGGCTCAACTGTTGTCTTACATCTATCGTGTGTACCAACATTATGAACGTGGTCTTCAACCTTAACCAAAAGTCCCTGTGCATCAAGGTCAGCTACCATAGCTTTTCTTGCTTCGTATCTGTCCATACCGGCATACTTTCCGCCAAGATTGTTAATTGTAGCATCATCATTAAGTATGTTAATCTCTGGAAGGTTATGTCTTTTACCAACCTCAAAATCGTTAGGATCGTGAGCCGGAGTAATCTTAACAACACCAGTTCCGAATTCCTTATCAACATAGCTGTCTGCGATAACAGGTATCTTTCTATCTGTAAGTGGAAGGTATACTTCCTTTCCAATAAGATCTGTATATCTTTCATCATCCGGATTAACAGCAAGTGCCGAATCACCAAGAAGTGTCTCTGGACGAGTAGTAGCTATCTCTACATATCTTCCTTCTTCACCAACTACAGGATAATTGATATGCCAGAAATGTCCTGCCTGCTCCTCGTGTTCAACCTCTGCATCTGATATAGATGTGTTACATACAGGACACCAGTTTACAATTCTTGAGCCCTTGTATATAAGACCTTTTTCATATAACTTGCAGAATACTTCAAGAACTGCCTTAGAACAGCCATCATCCATTGTAAATCTTTCTCTGTCCCAGTCACAAGACGAACCAATCTTCTTTAACTGGCTTGTGATGGTTCCGCCATATTCTTTCTTCCATTCCCATGTTCTTTTAAGAAAGCCTTCTCTTCCAAGCTCGTGCTTGTCAATCCCTTCTTCTTTTAAGGCATTGGTTACCTTTACTTCTGTCGAAATACTTGCGTGGTCAGTTCCTGGCACCCATAATGCTTCATATCCCTGCATTCTCTTAAAACGAATAATAATATCCTGCATTGTATTATCAAGTGCGTGACCCATATGCAGCTTTCCTGTAATATTAGGTGGTGGCATTACAATAGTAAATGGTTTCTTATCCCTGTTTACTTCTGCGTGAAAATATTTCTTATCGAGCCACTTCTGGTACAATCTGTCCTCTATCTCTGAGGGATTGTAGTTCTTTTCCAATTCCTTACTCATAGTAGTAATCCTTTCTATATCCTAAGAAAATAATCTATTTAACCGATATAAATCCCGCCATTAATCAGCATAACTTATCTTATTATAGCATAATATATTATTTTCTTATAATCTCAATCTGTTTAATCATAATATTACCAGCTAAAAATGTCAACACGCCTCTATTTCTTTGATGTTAAATTCACTTCCCTGCAAAAGATATGTATGTGTACTTCCACATTCAGGACATATCTTTCCATATTTTACCGTTTCATATTCAGCCTTGCAGTCCTCACAGTAAGTAACTGCATTTATCTTCTCTATAACAAGCTCAGAATTCTTTAATAAATCTTCCTTCTTTACCGCCCATTTCCAGCAGTCTGTAAGGTATGAGTCTATTACGGTGGATACTTCGCCAAGTTCTAATACAACTTTAGTTATCTCGGATATTTCATTATTCACGCTACTTCTTTTAAATCATCTATTATGTGAAATACTACGCCTAATTCGTGCATTGAGGTGATTGCTCCTTTCTCTGTAATTTTTCTATCTATACCATAATACACTATAGTATAGAAATAGAACAACCACAATACAATCGCTGCCAAAAGCCGCAAAGGCTGTACAGCCTGATTATATTGCAGTTGTTCTTATCTACATAGGAAATTATCCTTATGTCATTATTACTATAGCTTAATATAATTATTACTAATTATCATTATCTGTTATCCAGCTATAAGGTTGTTTATTTCTTCTTAAACTTAATCTTTATAGCCTGCTTAGCTCCATAAGGAAGTATATACTTAAGCTTGTCTTCACTCTTTCTCATTGTACTACATTCTGGTAAATCCCTGTTAAGGTGTATTGCATCGAATTCACACTTAGTTGTGCATATACCACAGCCAATACATTTGTTAGGGTCTACTACAGAAGCACCACAGCCTAAACATCTTGCTGTCTCTGCTTTAACCTGTTCTTCTGTAAATGTAAGCTTAGCATCTCTGAATGACTTCTTATGGTCAAATGAATTATCTGTTCCAGGTATCTGTCTTGAAGAATTATCATAGCTTTCTACCTTGATGTTATTCTTGTCAAGTTCTATGAAATCCCTTCTGTTACGTCCTATTGTAAGTGAGCTGTGTGGCTGTACATATCTGTGGATTGATATAGCAGCTTCTTTACCAGCCGCAATTGCATCAATAGCAAATCTTGGTCCTGTGTATACATCTCCACCGATAAATACATCCGGATCTGTTGTCTGGTATGTAAGCTTGTCAGCTTTAACTCTTACGCCATCTATCTCAACCTTTGTGCCTTTTAATAAATCGCCCCAGATTGTTGTCTGGCCTATACTTAAGAATACGTGACTGCACTTAACTGTCTTAGTATCATTCTCATCATACTGAGGGTTAAATCTTCCATCTGCATCCTTAACTGATGTACATCTCTTAAGGACAATTCCTGTAACCTTTCCATTTTCTGTAAGGATTTCCTTAGGACCCAGCCACAGTCAAGCTTAACGCCTTCTTCTACAGCCTCTTCTATTTCTTCTTCTGAAGCTGGCATATTAGCTCTGTCCTCAAGACAGAACATAGATACATTGTAATCACCAACTCTTGTGCTTGTTCTTGCAACGTCAATAGCAACATTACCACCACCGATTACAACAACATCACCTTCAAGTGGGAATTCGTGTGTGCTTCCAGCCTCTTTTAAGAAGTCAACTGCTGACATAACGCCCTTGGCATCTTCGCCTGCAACTCCTGCTTTTCTTGAACCCTGACAGCCTATTGCTATATAAAATGCTTTATAACCCTGCTTCTTTAATTCATCAATAGTGATGTCCTTACCAACTTCAACACCTGTCTTAATGTCAACGCCCATCTGTCGCATAACATCTATCTCAGCCTCAACAACATCTTTTTCAAGCTTAAATGATGGAATACCATATACAAGCATACCACCAGCCTTCTTGTTCTTCTCAAATACAGTTGGCTTGTAACCCTTCTGTGCAAGATAGAATGCACACGAAAGTCCGGCAGAACCACCACCAATAATAGCAATCTTTTCATCAAAATATCCCTTAGTTGCCGGAACTACAGGTTCTGGTATATAACGTGTATCTGCTTTTAAATCCTGCATTGCAATAAACTTCTTAACTTCATCTATTGCAATAGCTTCATCTATTGTTCCTCTTGTACAGGCATCCTCACACCTTCTGTTACATACATGTCCACATACTGCCGGGAATGGATTATCCTTCTTTATAAGCGCAAGTGCATCCTTGTATCTTCCCTGAGCTGCCATCTTAAGATAGCCCTGAACCGCTATATGTGCTGGACAGGCTGTCTTACAAGGTGCTGTACCTGTATCATAACAATTGATACGGTTCTTATCCCTGTAATCTTCTGTCCACATATGTGTCCCCACTTCTGCTCTGATGGAAGTGGCATTTTAGGATACTTAATCTCGCTTCCGTCCTTAGTACATAACTTCTGTCCAAGCTTTACAGCTCCTGCCGGACAGTATTCAACACACTTGCCACAGGCTACACAGTTCTCTTTAGTTACCTTGGCAACATATGCCGAACGTGACATATTAGGTGTGTTAAATAACTGCGATGTTCTAAGTGCATAACAGACATTAACATTACAGTTACATATAGCAAATATCTTGTCCTGTCCGTCAATATTAGTAATCTGGTGAACAAAACCATTGTCTTCAGCCTTCTTGAATATCTCAAGTGCTTCTTCCTTAGTGATATAATGACCGCCCTTGCCTGTTTCAACAACATAATCAGCCATATCACCAACAGCTATACACCAATCCTCTGGATCATCTGCACAGCCTTCATCATAAGTCTTTCTTGACTTACGGCATGAACATGGGCTTGCTGCATATTTGCCATCATACTTATCAAGCCAGTATGATATCTTCTCTAAAGATATTGCCTCGTTATTCATATCAATAGCTTTCTCTACCGGAATAACGTGCATACCAATTCCTGCACCCCCTGGTGGCACCATAGGAGTAATCTTTTCCAATGGAAGACGGCTCATTCTCTCAAAGAAACGTCCCATCTCTGGATGTTCTTCAAGAACTGTGGAATTCATATTAGTAAATTCAGCACTTCCTGGTACGAACATTGGAAGAACATACTGCTTCTCGTGCTGTGGATTTTCCCAGTTATATTCCAAAAGACCATTAAAAGACATCTGCTCAAGCTGCTTTTCAAGTTCTTTCTCGTCCATTCCTGTAATCTGCACCATCTGCTTAAGTGTCTTAGGTTTACGGACACCCATTTTTAATGCTATATTGGCCTGTTCATCTGTACATATTGGTGCAAGTCCCCAGTATTCCGGACTATCTGCTGTTAATTTCTCAAAGCCAAGCTTAATTGGCACTCTGTCTGTTATCATCTTGCCAAGCTTAAGTATTGGCTCTCTTACCGGAAGTTCCGGATGAGGATTTTTAAATTCTTCTTTACCCATAAATTGTCCTTTCCACCTTATAAAGGCTTTTATCTTCGTTGCTCACGTTAAATAATTATGCTTACCGTGGTTACGCTTCTTTCCATTCCATAACCTGGTTCTTTAACCAGTCTGTCCATTCTAATATTCCTTCACCCGTCTTGGCACTAACAGGTATCACCTTAGCATCAGGATTTCTTCTTCTGATATATTCCCTGCACTGTTCAATATCAAAATCAAAATATTCCATAACATCAATCTTATTGATAAGCACAACATCACACACTGAAAACATAAGGGGATATTTAAGTGGTTTATCATCACCCTCTGGCACTGAAAGAATCATAACATTCTTTACTGCACCTGTATCAAACTCCGCCGGACAGACAAGATTTCCGACATTCTCAAGAACTACCAGATCAATATCACTATCGTCAAGCTCATCAATTCCCTGTCTTGTCATATCAGCATCAAGATGACACATTCCACCAGTATGAAGCTGTATTGCTTTAGCACCTGTCTCAGCAATTGTTATTGCATCAACATCTGAATCAATATCAGCCTCCATAACGCCTATTCTTAAGTCATCTTTCAACTGTTCAATCGTTCTTGTAAGAGTTGTTGTCTTTCCTGCCCCCGGTGATGACATAAGATTTAAAAGAAATACACCTTTATCTTTTAAATCTTTTCTTAAAAGAGCGGCACGTTCATCGTTGCTTTCAAACACGCTTTTTTTCACTTCAATAACCCTAACGTCCTTCACTGCTAACCTCCCTGATTTAATATGAGCTAATAAAGCTGTTCACATATGCCAAGCCATAACAATAGCTTATTACATACTATGTGAATATTTAATTGTCAATAAAAGTCTGACTAAATTATGCCGTAATCAGTCCCTGCTTTTATGCGTATTGCACTATGATAGCAATATGTTAAAAAAATGTCAATTATCAATTCACGAAATCAAGCTTTATCATAATAATATTATTATATATGTTTTAAAATAAAAAAAACAGTGTTATTGATAAAATGCAATCATTGAATGTTACCATTAATTACATTTATCTAAAACACTGGATAAAATATATTATTTAATCAAACAGGATTTCTCTGATTAAAATCAAAGCACTGACAGATAATTGTCCATCTGCTCTGACATTGCAGTGTAGTCCTCATTCATAGCCGCTGCTATCTCTCCGTAAAGAAGCTTTCTTGCTGTTGCAAGCATACGGTTATCTGCCGACTTCATTCTCCTTAACTCCTTTGCTCTGTCATTCTTTATGTTAAACAAAGCTCTTACAAGGTGCATAAGCTGTATAACGTCCTGTGATTTAACCATCTCGTCATACCTGGATGGGTGAATCTTTTCATTGAGTGCCTCATCCTTCTTACAATTCTTAGCACGGTCAATAAGCTTGATACAGGTATCCTTGCCAATTATGCTCCTAATCATAACTTTGTTATTCTCAACTGGCGAATATATAATACCTTTAGTGTCATATACAGGCTGAAGAAAATAATAATCTTTGTCAATTCCCTTTATAGGTGGTCTGCCTATCTGTTCAATCTCACATACACCTACAACTCCATAAACAACTTTTTCATTAACTTCAAACATATAACTCCTCATTTCTGTGTACTTTACTTTACCAACTTGGGTATTATTATACATCAATTCGACAATTTTTTCAAAATGTTTTCTTTTAAAATTCTTTATAAAGAACAAAAAAGAACTGTGGCATCATACATACACCACAGTCCTTTAACATTATGTATCAATTGGAATTAATAGAGATTAACACGTCCTGCAACATTGCCGTTAGCAACATAGTAACATGCATTATCTTCTGGCTTTAAGTACATTTTCAGTTCCTTAATCTCTACATTCTGTTCCTTAGCATCTTCAACTATTCTTGCAACAAGAGTTTCCTCATCAACCTGTTTATTAGCATACTGGAAGAATAACTCCTTATCAAAAGTATTCTTAGCTGCCTTAGTTGTCTTTCTAGTGGCTGGCTTCTTTGCCTTTACTTCCTTAACAGCCTTAGCTGCTGTCTTAGTTGTCTTAGCTGCTGCTTTAGAAGCTGTCTTTTTAACTGCTGCCTTCTTAGCTGTGACTGCTGTCTTAACTTCTGCCTCTACACTCTTAGCTGTTGCCTTTACATCAGCTTCAACCTTCTTGGCTGCTTCCTTAGTTTCCCCGGCTGCCTTCTTTACTGTCTCAACAGTCTTAGCTGCTTCTTTCTTAGTTTCCTTAACAGTTTCTTTTGCTGCTGCCTTTGCAGGTGTCTTTCTTGTAGTGGTCTTCTTAACATCTGCACTCTTTGCTGTCTTAACTTCTGTCTTAGCCTCGTTACCAAAAATGTCCTTAGTTTCCATGATCAAATCCTCCATAAATTAATCATTACAAGTTAAAAAGTTCCTAATTGCATCGGTGGCATTACTCTCATCACTGCCAGTAGCTGTAACTTTAACCTCGATGCCTTCCTTTAATCCAAATGCCATAATCCCCATAAGACTTTTTGCATTAATGTTTTTTCCTTCGCCCTCAATCTCAATATGACTGTCAAACTTACATGCTATCTGAACTAATTCAGCTATTGGATTCTTATGTGCTTTGTTAATGTCTGCAACCTTAACCAATTCTGTCATCGTTAACATCCACCTATCCTTCATAAATTAATTATATTTGTAAAATATACCTCATATACCCTAATAAGTCAAGACCTGCTTAAATATTCTTATCGTTGTATCCCATATGATATAGTTCATTCATCTGCTCATCAAACTTATCTGTAACCTCATAATCAGACGTTATTGCAATTAACTGCTGTATTTTCTTATCGTCAGTCTGGATAGCTGAAATACCACTTATAACCTTATCATACACGCTTTTTAATTCAGTTATTGTGCCTTCTGGTTCAACACCCTCCTGACTTGTTAAAATACCAAGTGCATACGCACATTCATAATTTCCTGTCATTCTGGCATTATCATATCTGCATTTTGTCTGTATCGCTGTTCTTACAAGACTAACAACCATATTTACTCATTCATCTCCTTCTTGAAAGAGCTTATATATTCTTTGATAACATTTTCATCATAATTATTCTCTTTCATAAGAGTGATAAAATGTGAACCAACAATTGCACCATCAATAATATCCTCAAGCGGCTCTACGTCCCCGGCTGTTCTTATTCCAAATCCCATCATAACCGGAACAGGGCTGTTCTTCTTAACTTCCAAAAG
>ENA-OQAS01000829-OQAS01000829.1-human-gut-metagenome-genome-assembly--contig:-NODE-829-length-15611-cov-3.075497_pt1 | contig 15611 bp, 20 predicted proteins | sample MGYA00242733_ERZ504523 | MGnify/ENA primary metagenome ERZ504523 (study PRJEB26092, sample SAMD00036239) | human gut metagenome | host: Homo sapiens | study: EMG produced TPA metagenomics assembly of... | reverse complement strand
GATGATATTCAGAAAAGGGGCAAACTCACTGGTTTCTTGACGGTCACTGTCAATACCATATTGATTGCTATAAATCGAACTTCCTTTCTCTAAACAGAATGTCAGTGAAAAACCTACTTGCAGATGATCTCTGCCAATTCTGGACATATCCTTGCAGATACAGGCATTGATTTCTCCGTTTTTAACACCTTCAACAAGTCTGTTCCATGAAGGTCTGTCAAAGGTCGCTCCACTCCAACCATCATCGGTAAAATGAACAAGATTCGTAAAACCATGTTTCATAGCATAATCTTCAAGCATTTGCTTTTGATGAACTATACTGTTACTCTCTCCAGCATTATCATCATCACGAGACAGTCTTTCATACAAAGCAGTAATGCCATTGCTTTTATCTTTTTTTCTTCTCATGCTGAACTCCTTTCTTCAATTCCTATCCACTCCTTACGCTCACAAAATATCACATCCGTATAATGTTTCGGCGGTGCTGTAAAATGTTCACTAAATTTTACAACAACACATTCAAATACCTGTCCTATTTTTATATCTGGAAAATCACTTTCCTCCTCTTCTGGCTTTTCTGCATTTTTCCCATATGATTTAAAGAACCGTTCTTCCACTTCTTTCCATCCATATTGGAGAACATTCTTTCCAGATGCAGTAAACAGTTCTCCATGACAGGAAATTTCAGTCTTAATACTCTCATATATGTATTCCTGTTCCGATGCACATAATAACTTGATGCAATCAGCATAAGAATTTCTTTTTCTCCACCCGGAAGTGCTTTTAAATCCGTGTTTGCAATTTCTACCGTTGGTATAATTGCATGATGATCTGATACCTTTTTGCTGTTTAAAAGTCTTTTTATCTCTGGTTCCGAACCCTTCATTGATATTTCTGGAAATACTCTATTTACCGCATCAATAACCAAAAACGCATTTTCTTCCATATCATCTGTAAGATATTGGCTATCCGTCCTTGGATACGTCACCAGTTTCTTCTCATAAAGGCTTTGGGTATAGTCCAAGGTTTGCTGTGCCGTAAATCCAAGAAGACGATTTGCTTCCCTCTGTAATGTGGTCAGATCATATAATTTCGGCGGCTGTACCTTTTTCTTCTCTTTCTTTACTGAAAGAATCTGTGCAGTTTCATCCTTCATATCCTCCATCATCTGAACGGCAGCACTTTCTCTTTTATCCGGTTGCTTACAGCATCCAATCCATCCATCAGAAGATGAACCAGATAATACTTCTCTTTCTGGAAGTTCTCGATGCTCTTTCCCGTTCCACCAGCATTGCAAGTGTAGGTGTCTGCACCCGACCTACAATCAACCGATGGTGATACAGCACCGTAAACAGTCTGGTGGCATTAATTCCCACCAGCCAGTCTGCTTCACTTCTCGCCACCGCAGAATAATAAAGATTATCATATTCATGTCCATCTTTCATCTGCTGAAATCCTTCCAGAATTGCTTTTTCCTCCATGGAAGAAATCCACAGTCTTTTAAAGGGAAGTTTACATTCTGCCTGGTTATATACCAGACGGAAAATCAACTCCCCTTCTCTTCCTGCATCTGTTGCACATATAATTTCTGTGACATCTGCTCTGTGAAGCAGTTCCTTTAAAACCCGAAACTGCCCTTTGATACTTCTTTAATCTGATATTTCCAATTCTCCGGGATCATGGGAAGTGTTTCATATTTCCATGCTTTCCAGTCATACCGGTACTGATCTGCACTGGCCAGTTCAACCAAATGCCCAATACACCAGGAAACCAGATACTCTTTTCCTTCCAGATAGCCATCTTTTACGTTTGTGGCATGAAGCACCTTCGCAATGTTTCTGGCTACGCTGGGTTTTTCCGCAATTACAAGCTGCAATTTTCTATCTCCTTTCTGCACCTGTCGCTGTAATTAAGTGAAACAAAGTTATTCCTCTGATTCTTCGTCTTCTACTTCACCTTCCATTTCATATTCTTCTAATTCTTCATCATCCTCACGAATTGTATCTTCTTCCTCCTTATCGTCGTCCTCGTCCTCTTCATAATCAAAAGAAGTATTTCTTCCTTTCATAAATTTCCAATAATAGTAAGCACCACAAACTCCTGCCAGAACCAGCAGCATTAATAAAATCGTGCCGGAATTATTGCTTTTCTTCTCAGGTTCTTCCTTTTCTTCCGGTATGATCGTAACTTCTGGTTCCGGTGTCTCTGTGATCTTCTCTGTTTCAAGTGGCAGTGCGGATTCTGCAATAGCCTGGTTCTGTGGAAGTGTGACCATGTTGGTATCCGTAAAGTTCAAAAGATCATTTTCGCCTACCTCTGTAAGAAGATAAACATTTTCATCCGTTTTATCCTTATCTACAATCAGATAAAAAACCTTATCACTTTTTGTCTTGATCGTATAAAATTCCTTTCCCCCTTTGTCCTGAACTGTTCCTGTTGTCATGCCGGAAGCAGAACTTCTCCCTGCACCCGTCCGGTATCTGCTTCTGTATCCGTTTCATTTCCTGTGTTTTCTGGTTCTGTTGGTGCAGTAGCAGTCTCGTTCGTTGTCTGATGTTCCGTTACGGTTGCCGTAGCACTGGTGGGCTTACTTGCAGTTCCATCGGCTGGCAAAGAAGCTGCATTCTGCTCCGTTCCGGAAACCTCTGTATTCTCTTTTACTGCATCTGGATTTTCATAATAAGGGTTTCCTACTTTATAGATCTCTGACATATTTCCTGCTTTGTCTTTTGCCTGCAGGGTAAAGTATTCATAGGAAGTATCCGCTTTTTGCAAACGGACATTTAACGTATTATTCGTCAGTTCTGTGAATTCATTTCCATTGACATACAAAGCAGCAATTCCCGATTCCGCATCAACTCCCTGCACGATCAGTATCCCATTCTTCGCAGCCGCAATAATAGTTGGTTTGGTTTTATCAAAACACTCTATGTAACGATTCTGCTCATAAGTATTTCCATTCTGATCGGTAACTCTCACATAAATACTACAATTAGAAGAGATGGATACTTCCATATTTCCGGTTATGTCTGACCATCCTCCATTTTCTGAAAGTCTTGCTTCTACTTTTGCAATAGAAAAAGCACCTGTATTCTTTGTATCTTCCACTTGAATTTTTACGGTTGCCGTATCTGTCTGCCAGCCTTCGGGTTCTGTAAAGGTAATCCCTACTTCTGGTGTTTCCGTCACATCATTTCCTGCATCTTCCTGTGCCTGTTCCACTGGATCTGCATGAATTTCAACTTCTGATCCATCTGAAAAATCAACATCTTCCGGGCTGCTTTCTTCTGATGATTCCACTTCTACATTATCTGCCCATACAGTCAGACTTCCGGGCGAACTATAAAAGAAAGCTCCTGCCGGAAGTCCTGCTAACGTAGCTGCGGTTAAAAATACAGCTGCTCTTTTATGAAATTTCTTCATTTTCTGTCTGCTCCTTTTCTCTGGTTTCCAATATCTTTTTTTGTTCCTCCTTGCTGATATCAATCATCAACTGAAGTTCCTCTGCGGAAACTCCATTGCTTCGGATAATTTTTAGATACTCCATATCCTCTGCCTGTTTCTTCTGTTCTTCCAGATCCCTTGCTTTTTTCTGTAGCTTTTCAATCTTAACGTAGGTTCTTGCAAGTTCTTCTTTTATTCGTTCAATGTTCAAATACGCCCCTCCTTATGGCCTGCCAAAAGCATAAAAATGAGACTGCCAGTATGCAGAATTAATGGACGTATACTGAATTGGATTTCCACAATGGATCATCTGTCCATCTCCGGCATAAATTCCTACGTGGGTAACCGGCTCTCCCGCATCATACGTCCCAGTGAAAAAGATAATATCTCCTGGCCTTGCTTCTTCTGGTGATACAGGCATACAAATGTCATAAATTCCCTGTGCAGTAAGTCTTCCCATATTGCAGACACCCGAATTGGTAAACACATAGCTTACAAAACCAGAACAGTCAAAAGAAGTCTCCGGGCTGGAACCGCCCCATACATACGGCATACCAAGATATTTGTCTGCTTCCGCAAATAATCTCCGCACAGTCTCATCATCATAACTGCCGCCTCCACCATACAGCCCGCTATCTCCGGTACTGATATAAAAAACAGGATTATAATATTCCCCATCTTTGACCAGTTCCAAATATAACTGGCTTCCGGTTGCACTTCCTGTACTTCCCGTTGTACCAATTACAGTATCTGTTGTTACTTCCTGACCATTTGCTACCGAAATGCTCTGCAGATAAGCGTATTTAATCTGCACACCTTTTTTATCCTGCGTAACTACATAATTTCCAAAAGTTCCGCTATATCCTACATCTACAACAAAACCATTCATCGCTGACTTCACTTCTGTTCCCTGTCGTACATTAACCGTCACACCTCTGTGAAGTTGTGTCTGCCCGGTTCCATTGTTTACAGAATACCCATAATAGGTACTGATATAGGCATACCAGTTTAACTCAACCGGAGTTTTATATGTCTGTAAATTTCCTCTGTTGGAATAGACCTCTTCATAAATTTCCTGCTCATCCTCTTCCATTCTGGACAGAATAACACTTCTAAGCGGTTTTGCCTGAACAGAAACATTCAGTACATCTGCAGTTACTGTACGGGTAACTTCCACAGAGTTCTGATTGCCCTCTGCCAGAAAACATTCCCAGGTCTGATGACCATGTGCCTCAGCTACTGCGTGATTATCATAATAAACATCAAACTGGACACCATACTGGGCAAAGTTTCCAGTATCTTCTACGGTGTACTCAATCCCATTCATCACTACTTTCGTCCCCATTGGAAGAAATGGGTTTGCAGCATCAACCGCAAGCGTATGATTAGCCTGTGGCATTGCCCCTGAAGCAGTTGGTCCTCCACTCCACACGCCACAGCAGATAGGACAGTTACAGTATCCACTGGTCACAACATTTCCCAATGACTGCCCTACCTGTATTGTAGATGTTTCCTGCCGGGTTTCACTTTTTTCCTCTACGGTGATTCCGTACTGTAAAGAAAAATTGTTTCCAGTTCTCCTTTTATCTCATCAAACTTAAAATCCCCATACCTGGCAGTCAGATAACTGATCAATGTATGGGATCATGGCCGATTTCACCAATGTTATATCTGTATTCATCTTTTCCTGGATACCAGGCTTCCATCTGGTTTATTTTCTGTTGAAGACTGGCTTCCAACTGCGTATAATACAACTCTGCTTTTTCAATTTCGTCCGGATCCGCAATGTAACTGGAAGCGATTACCGTAGAAATTCCATTAGAAAACATAGCCGAACAGGAAGCAAATCCTGTCATTACGGAAAGAAGCAAAATCAATAACAACCCCATTGAGATCAGAGTAGTTACATTTCTTACAAATACTTCCTGTGCCTTTCTTGCAATTTTAGTAGCAAGATTTACTGACCGGATTGAGGTGTCTTTTGTTTCTTTTGCAATCTTCCCAGCCCGGTATGCCATCTGATACTCTCGCTTAATCCTCTGCTTCTGTATTAATTTTCTGATCAGCTTTTTCTGCATCTCTGGATGTTCTTCCAGATATTTCTGATATTGATACCTGGATGCACTCTTCCAGGCTCTTTGCTCTAAACGGTTTTCTTTATGTATCTGACTGCGGTTCTTCCGGATATTTCTACTGCTATGTTCCTGTAATATCCACTCACCTGAACGCACCAGCTTATGTGCTGCATCTACAGCACTGTTTTCCTCTTCGTCTTCGCCTGCTTTCTGATATACTGCATTTTTTAATGCTTTCTTTGGAACAGAAGACAAGGTTTTCTTTTTACCATCCGTTTTCCCTGTTTTTTTGTCGAAATATAAATGGTACTTTACCTTTGCTTTCTGTTCCTCATTTGTTTTCTTGGTATAAACAGAATCTTTCGGAATTTTGTTCTGCCTCTCAGCTTCCTGTTTTCTTGCAGCCTTATCCACTTCCTGATAAGTTTTATTGTTTTTCGGCTATATTTCTGCTTTCCTTTTTTTCGGTTTGTAGAAACATCATTCTTCTCTGCCTGAAAATGTCCTCCATCTGTTTCAGCCGAAGTTTTCTTTTCTTCTTCAGACTTCCATCTGTCTCCAGTTTTCCAAACTGCAGTCTCTGCTGTTTCTTTTTCTGTCGCTGATACTGGCTCCTGTGTTTTTCTTTGCGCTCACGTATTTCTACCGCTGAATCCACAGATACACCTGCAGGCTTGTCCCGATATCTGTACCGTCCCTGTGTTTTTCGTTTTCCCGGAGGACTGTTTGCAGCCTCTTCTTTTTGGCAGGATTTCCCTCCTGAACTTTTTCGGAAAATTGTTTCTTTTCAGCTTTTTTATGAGAGTTTTTCTTCTTTTCAGAAGTAATAAATGCCTGTTCTACATCCTTCTGTTTATAAGGCAACTCCTGATCGCTGTTTGTAACTTTTCTGGTCTCCTTTGTTGCAAGATTTTCCTCAACCAGACCATTTCTGGTCATACGGCTGACTTTCTTCTCTTTCGCCGTATATTTTTGTTTTCCCAATGTACCTCACCTCTGCTTTTTTGTCCGTTAAGTCTGAATCTCATCCGGTTTAGTACTCATCAAAGCATAGGTTCTGGTATCCTGCGGATATCTGTCTGCAAAAGGTATGATTACATTTCCGTAAAAAAGCAGCCTTCTCCTGCATTACTGTTATTTACAAAAGAAATCTGATGCTTGGAAATATTCAATTTCTCCGCAAGGATCTTCTGATCCCCGCTGTGCTGATTTAACATCAGGATAAAATCACTGTTTCCCACAATACTTTCTACTGCCAGAGAGCCAAGAAAATCTGTTACATTCTGACTGATTCCTGTAATGATTCCACCCCACTTACGAAATCTCTTCCACATTTCAATAGAATAATTAGCAGTTTGTGGCTGGTTCAGCAAAAGGTGAAATTCATCCACATAATAACGGGTTGATTTCCTGCGACTGCGGTTCTGTGATACTCTTGTCCAAACCATATGCTGGACAATCAACATCCCTGCTTTTCGTAGTGTGGTTCCAAGTTCCCGGATATCAAAGCATACCACTCTGTTCTGCGTATCGACATTACTTCGATGGTTAAATACATTCTGCGATCCTGTTACATACAACTGCAGACTGTTGGCAATGTTCTGTGCTGCTGGTTTATCTGGTGCATAAAAGTTCAGACGTTCATAGAAATCCTGCAGAGTCGGCATATTTTCCGGTTTTGGATTATTGTAAAGATATTTTTTATAAATGTCTTTTACACACAGGTCAATCATGGAAACCTCATCACCATTTAATTCTGCATTTTGAGGTTTCTTCATAATGACCTCGCAGAAAGATGTGATAAACTCTGCTTTATCAGCAATAATGGTATCAATATCCTCCACATCGCCATTAATCCTGTATTTCTCCGGATGATAAATAACATCCAGGTTCACTTCCATAGGATTGATGTAATCATTACTTTTTGCACTGATTTTAATAACTTCACCATTTAAGGCATTTACCAGCGGAAAATATTCTCCCTCCGGGTCACAGATAATAATGTCATCGTCTGTAATCAGGAAAACATTGAGAATTTCTCTTTTCGTTGCAAAACTCTTACCGGAACCAGGAGTACCCAAAATCAGGCCGTTAGGTGTTTTCAATCGTTTCCGATCCACCATAATGAGATTGTTTGACAGTGCATTTAAGCCATAGTAAAGAGCTTCACCGCCTTGGAAAAGTTCCTGTGTGGTAAACGGAACAAAGATTGCTGTAGAAGTCGTAGTCATAATTCTCTGTATTCCAGTCTGGTTCATTCCCAGTGGTAGTGATGCCACAAGTCCCTGTTCCTGCTGATATTGAAGTCTCCGTATATTGCAATTATATTTCTGGGCGATTCCTGCAGTCTGATACACAATATTGTCCAGTTTTCTCTTATTGTCCGCTGTATTCATCAGCAAAAAGTAAGTTCAAAAAGTTTCTCATTCCTGGACTGGATTTCATTGAGCAATCCCTCCACATCCTCTCCGTATGTAGAAATGTCCGTTGGAATAATATCCATATCATATCCGCTTCTGACCGCTTTCTTCTGTTCTTCAATTTTCATTTTCTGAATATTTGACAGCGTACTTTTCAGGCTTTTAATAGCTGCCTTGGGATCAATTGGACGCAGGTGCATATTGATGATAAGATTCTCTTCCAGATCCAGCAGATCTGCCAGCAGTTTATCCGTAAGTTCTGGTGATGTAATCTGTAAATATGACACGCATCCAAAAGTCTGTCCCATCCGAAAATAGCTGTCATTGCGAAAATCAAATCCGGTAGGTGCAATAAAGTCTTTTGTCTGCAGACCTGTTTTTGCAACCATCCCATAATGGAAATGGAAAGATTCTTTTGTGTCCATATTCATCACATCATGCAGAATTTTCAGACGTTCTACCCCATTTAAAGGCTCTGCCATGGTCCCATCACCTTAAAATTATTCAATACACTGGCTTCAATTCTCTCCAGCTGGATTTTGCATTTCGCAGATTATCCGCCTTAATGGAAAATGTAATATATTTTGTTTTTACAAGCCCATTATTTCCTTTGGAAAGCTGCATTTTCAACATATCCGAATATTCTTTCCGAATATCATTGAAACAGTCATCCTGCTCTGGAATATCAATATTTTTTGCATACTCATCAAAATTCACCTGTTGATTAAGAAATGTAATTTGTACCTCAACAGAGCTGTCAAATGAATTCAGGAACTCACAATAGTTCTCAAAAATAGCCGCTTTATCATCATTCTGCGCTAACTGGTAATTTATATCGTAAAACTGCACCATTTTTGAATAATAGTTATCATCCGTCCTGCCGATACCATCCTTATATATTTCCTTATATGGAATCGTATCCTGCGCTGTAAAAGGCTTCCTCTTCTTCTGATTCTCCGCTTTTATCATCCGAAGTTCTTTCAGACGCTTTTTTTCTTCTTTCGTAAGTCCGGTTTTCTGTTTCTTATTTTTTTCGGTCTGCTTTTTTAAGGAAATGGAACGGATTTCTCGCTTCCCTGGCTTCTTTTGCCTTTTTCTCAAGCCATGCACCCTCTTTCTCTAATTTATCGTACTCTATAATCCGGTCATATAAGTTTTGGGAACGATAGACCCTGATTCCAGGTCTTAAAAATTTCTGCCGGATAATGTGAAGCAATATTTTCTCTGCTGGAAATCCATCCTTTTCATACATTGCAAAAAAGAAAAATGGCAGCATCACTATGATCATAAGCGTTGCTGCCACATCTGTTCCCAGTCCTGCTTTTGTCAGCAAATAGACCGGAACACCACAAATTCCTGCCAGAAAAAAACATATAATTTGTCTTTTAGTTAAATTCAGTGCTAATTTTGTCTTTATTTTTGAAAAATCTTTCGGCACTGGAACATATGCCATATTCTTGTTTCCTCCTAATGTGCATTGAAGATTGATTTTGCCAGGGAACTGGTCTTAAACAGGCTGAAACATAAAATAACTGTATATGCTGCAACTGACCAGATAGCTGTATGAAGATTATCCGCAACTGTAATAGCATTTACCAGAACTGCATAAATCGCAACACATACCATCATAAAAAATCCCTGGAATCCCAACGCTAATAATGCCTTCACGTAATTATTTCCAATACTTCCCCATTCCCTGTTCGTAAATGTTGAAAACGGAATAGGTGCCACAGAGACATAAAGATATATTTCTATCATTCGTCCATATAAAATGACGGTAATCAGGACTGATATGATTTTTAGACATAAACTGACCAGCATCGTTTCAAGACCAAGCCCCAGTAATTCTCCGATTCCCATATCTTCAATCTGCGTTTCAAGAAGCGTTTTCAATGCTTCTGTAACATCAATAGATGCGGAACCGGTTATCATACCGCCAGCATTGGATACCACATGATTCGCTACATCAAAAATTGCCATCGCAATATCAAAAGTATGAGTAACCAGATATACCGCTACCCACATCTTAAAAATGTATTTGAAAAACATAAACGTATCCGTATCGTGCATATTGTTTTTCCATAATCATGGAAATCAGCTCATAACACAGTACAAATGTAATAATCATCCGCAATGGGGACAATGACATTATCCGACAGATTTTTTATCATGGAAAAAATGCCACTGTTCCAATTTTGGGGTGTTTTCCCAACCTCTGTAGCAATCGTTTCTACTTTGGTATTTACATCGGTGAACATGGTATCCAGGTTTGATGTGATCCAGCCTGTTAGCAGATCCTTTATGAACTCTGTTATTTTTCGGTTTATTCCACCCATTTATTTATCCAACAAGTTGCAAGCTGTGGAATCAGGTTTATTCCAATCAGTACGATGCCACCGCCCGCCATCAACTGTTTTATCCCCAAATAGGTGTAGGAAAACGGCTCGATGGCGGGCGGCGGCGTGTCAAGAAATATCTATGGAGTTTTTAAGAACCGCCCCGGCGGGGGCAGGTCAGGCCGTGACCTGCTCCACTTCCGGGATGGGTTTGAGATTGAAATGAATTTCGATAGAAATGTGTCTTGTCTTATCGCTGTCTATACTCTCATGGACAACGATTTCTTTAATCAGGCGGTTTAAGGTGGCGGCGTCCAGTTCCGTGATGTCGGCGTATTCCTGAATGGCTTCCACCCATTGGCGGGCGTCACACGCAAGCCGGATTTCATCGGCCAGCTTTTTCCGGCCTTCCTCAACCTTGCCTTCAACTCGGCCTGTTCCGCCTGCGTCTTTTCCATCAGCAGATTGAAGTTCGCTTCGCTGATACGTCCGGCAACCATGTCCTCATACAGCCGCAGCACCATCTTTTCCAGAACGTCAATCCGTTCCTCGTCTTTGGTAAGGGAACGCTCCAATGCTTCCCGCTGGCCTTTCTGCTCTGCTTCGCAGGTATCGGTCAGCTTCCCGGCAACGGCTTCCCCGTCCATCAGGGCGGCTCTGGCGCACTCCCGGATTTTGTTCAGTACAAGGCTGTAAAGGGTGTCGTACTCAACCCGGTGCTGGTACAGTGCTGTTTCCCGTAGGCGTTGTAGGTCTTACAGGAATAAATCTGCTTCGGGTGCTTGTCGTTGGTGTAGCGGATCGTCAGCGACTTCCCGCACTCGCCGCACTTGATAAGCCCCGCAAACAGGCTGATTTCCCCGGTCTGGCGGGGGCGCTGCCGGGATTTCAGCTTGCGCTGCACGATGTCAAAGGTCTTGCGGTCAACAAGCGGCTCATGCTGGTTCTCCACGACAATCCATCCTCCGGCTTTTTCTCCCGATGGTGCCGATTTTGAAGCGGTATTCCTTCTTCTGGGAAGCGATAGCGCCGGTGTAGATGGGGTTCATCAGGATGTCCTTAATCACGGTAAAGTCCCAGATATACCGCCCGTTTACCGGGTCTTTCTTTTCCCACTTGGTTGACACGTTCCGCAGCCCCCGTACCCGGTTCCAGTAGGTCGGGCAGGGGATTTTTTCTTCTTCCAGCCTGCGCCGGATGTAGTTGGGGCCGTGTCCTTCCAGCGCCCATGCAAACAGACGCCGGACAATGGGAGCTGTTTCCTCGTCAATCAGCAGGTGGTTTTTGTCCTCCGGGTCTTTCTGGTAGCCGAAGGGGGCAAGGCAGCCGGTAAACTGGCCTTTCTGGGCTTTCAGCAGATAAGAGGAATGAACCTTCTTGGAAATGTCCTTGCTGTACATCTCGTTGAGGATATTCTTGAACGGTGCAATGTCGTTGTTGTCCCGCATGGTGTCGATACCGTCATTCATGGCGATATACCGGACGCGTGGCGGGGAAAGAAATCTTCAATCAGGAAGCCGGTCTGCAAGTAATTCCTACCCAGTCTGGATAGGTCTTTCGTTATCACAAGGTTGGCCTGCCTGCGCTCGATGGCTTTCAACATCCGTTTCAGGTCGGGGCGCTCCATGTTCAGCCCCGTGTAGCCATCGTCCTGATAGACTGCAACAACCTCCCATCCCTGCTTCTCGCAGTAGTTTTCCAGCATATCCCGCTGGTTTGCAATGCTGGCGCTCTCCCCGTCAAGGTCATCGTCCTTGGAAAGCCTGCAATAGATAGCCGCCCGGAAGCTGCCCGCCAGTATTGCGTCCATGCCTGTATATTCCATTCCGTTCATCATAACCGTTTACCCGCACAATCCAGACGGAACACGGTCACTCTGAACCTTGTCTTTATTATACTCTAAATCTTGCTTTTTCGCAAGATATTCTTTATTATTTCTCTGGCTGTATTTCTGTGCAATCAGGCTCACGAAAACATCCGTAGCGTCCAGTTCGCCGTCAAATACCGTTGTGACATGGATTTCAGTTTTGCTTTTTGCCATAGGCAGTTACCTCCATAAATAAAATAAGCCAGACAGGAGAAGGTCGGCAACGAAGTCCGGCAACGGTCTTCAAAAAACCTCGAAAACAATCTCTGTCTGGCGGGTTACTGTTTATTTACTTTTTCTTTTATTTTTCTGTTGCTTTGGTTGTCAGAGGGAGAAAAGCCCGCAGTTACGGTCTTTTTCCCGGCAACCGGCTCGGCAACGGGATAGCAACGGGGTCGCAACCGGCTGTGGTTTCCCCGGATTTTTCAGAAGGGAAGTTTCATCTGCTCGGTCACTTCCACAAATCCGTCCGGCGTTTTTTCACGCCCGTTGTCAGCGCCGTTGCCGGGGCTTCCCGTTCCCAGCCTTTTGCCTGCCGTATCCTTCAAATATCCGGGGATTGGAGAAATACTTCCATCCCGTGATACAGTGGTTCATGATGTCGTTGACTTCCCGGATTTCCCATTGCTTCGGCTCGTCAAAGGGGTGGTTCATGGCTTCCTTAAAAAGCTGCTTGGAGCATACGGCGCTGCCGGTGTAGCGGTCAAGGTATGCCTGTATCATCCGGCCTTGGTGTCCTCCGGCATGAAATCCCGCTGGTGTTCTTTGAGGTACTGTATCATTCGGGTGTAAAAGACAGCTTAAAATCGCCGCTTTTGTAGGTCGTCATGGCTTCCGCCCATACCTGTTCGATATAGGCTCTGGAAGCGGCTTCATCGTCCAAAATGTGTACCTCGGCCTGTTCAGGGTAGACCATGACCGGCAGGAAGCGCGGTTCCCGGAACGGTCAAGGGGCAGGAAGTCCAGCGCATTGGAAGTCCCGCCAAACACGCATTGCCGCAGCCTGTCCTCCGGGTGGGTTTCGTAGGGGATTTTATAGACCTCCTTCTGGCGGCTTAAAAATGACTTGATTTCCTCTATGCTCTTGGCGTTGGCAGTGGCAATCATCTCCGACATTTCAATTATCCAGTGGCCTTGTAACTTCCGGTACACGTTATCATCGTCCAGCTTCCGCAAATCATCGGAAAACCACTCGTCCTTTACGGCCAGCAGCCGGAAGAAGGTGGATTTCCCGGCTCCCTGACCGCCTACCAGACAGAGCATGACCTCAAACTTACAGCCGGGGCTGAAAGCCCGGTGGATGGCTCCCAGCAGGAACAGCCGCAGTGAATGGTAAGTGAAGTTGTCCGTGTCGGCTCCCAGAAAGTGCCGCAGGCAGTAGCGGATACGCTCTTTCCCGTCCCAGACAAGGCCGCTCAGATAGTCCCGGATGGGATGGTAGCTGTTGGCGTCTGCGGCCAGATCGGCGGCGTCTGCTATCTTTTTCTCGCTGGTCAGGCCGTAGGTATCTTCCAGATACAGCCGGATATATTTCATATCCGTGTCGGTCATGGCCTTGCTGCCGGTTCTGCGTTTCCTGCCGATGGGCTTTAGAAGGTCAATGCGCTCGGTCAGGAGATTTTTCGCAACCGCCCCGGAAAGGATGGGGTCATACTGGAACACGGTAAGGCAGTTGTGGATACTGTTCCGCACGCCGCCTTTCTCGGTGCTTTCCAGCATGGCCTTGACTTCCTCAACGCTCCGGGGCGGGGGTGCGGCTTCGATGGTGTCTGTCACGGCCTGCCGCAGTTCGGGCGGCAAGGTCTGCCATTCTCCGCTCAAGGTTCCTCACTTCCTTTCCGTAGCTGGCAATCAGGCAGCCCGTTCCTCTATGTCGGAGAACAGCAGCACATCCAGCAGATATTCCACATGGGCTTGTTTCTGCAAGGCTTCCACGAAAAGCGGGTGCCATTCCTCGTCCGGTGTCTTGGGGGCATAGTCCCGCTTCCAGCGGCGCAGCAGATTGTGATAGTCGGACAGTACCCGGAAACAGTGGCGCTCCATGCGCTTAAATTGATGTTCCGGGCTTTCCTGACGTGGCTTCCGCTTCGGGCGGCTCCTGCTTGGCGGCTCCCTGTCCTCATAGGGGATGGAGAAGTCCTGCGCCAGCATGAGGGCGGCTTCTTTGGGGCTGACGTTTTCCAGACGGGAAACAAAGTCAATCACATCCCCGTCTGCCTGACAGCCGAAGCAATGGAAACGCCGGTCAACCTTCATGCTGGGGTTTTTATCGTCATGGAAAGGGCAGACGCACATCCCGTTTCTCCCTACCCGGATACCGTAATGCTCGGCGGCCTGCCGGGTGGAAACAGACTGCTTCACGGCTTCAAATACGTTCAATAGGCAAATCCTCCTGAAAATAGAAAAAGCGCCTGCCATTCTCACAAAGAAAAGGCAAGCGCCTGATTGGTTAAAGTTCCATATCCTGTTTTTGCTGGCGGCGGGGCTGCTGGCGTTTCTGTTCTTCCCGCTGTTTTGCGCCCTCAATCTTCCAGCTTAATTGTTCGTTGATGGACGGCTTCTTTCCCGGCTCCGGCACAACACGGCGCTGGTCGGGCGGCAGCACATGGTTTATCCAGTAGCGCACATCCCGCAGCAGCTTCATATCCGCCTGAACCGCCTGCAATCCCTCATTTTTTTAGACAGTTCCTCGGAAAGCTGCGCCCGTTCTTTCTTTAACTCTTTCGCATCGAAGGGCAATTCCTCCTGATGGGCTTTGAAGAAACGCTTTGCGGCAAGGTAGGCGTCCAGTTCCTCCCGGTGTTCGGCGGCAAACTTCTCCTTTCGGGTTTTCCAGCCGATGGAAGCGTATTTCTTGTAAACCTCTTTGTAGGCTCCGTGGTTGGCGATATGGGAAAGGGTGGTGTCGATGGCCTTTATCCGGCGTTCCGATTTTCGGATGTCGGTTTTGGCAGAAAGTATCTCCCGCTGACCTTATCCAGATAGCGTCAAGGCTCTCCACGGTGGAGATCTCTTTCTGCCGCAGGAAGTCAAGGGCTTCCATGACCTTGTTGAAATCGCCAACAGTGCCTTTCAGCTTCCCCTTGGAAGTCCAGCCGGTGCGTTCCTCGCTCCGCATATCCAGATACCGGGAAAGCAGTTCGGGGATGGTCGGCTCCTTTGCCTGTTCCAGCACTTCCAGCAGCGCTGCCTTTTTCTCTTTCAGGCCGGACAGCCAGCCCTTTAAGCTGCGTACCATCTGCCGGATAGACTGCATGAGGGAATTGGCGGCTTTGATGTCCCGGTTCAGGTTGCCGATGTTGGTCTGTATGCCTTTCTTCTCCAACTGGCTGACCGCTGGCCCCATGTGGACGGTGGGGATTTATCAATCCCCTGTCGGGCATAGGAGCGAAGGTCAAGGCGCTCCGGGCTGTCGATGGCTTCCAGATAGCGGTTCGCCGTGTCAGCCCAGCCCTGCCGCCATATCTCG
>ENA-OQAS01000828-OQAS01000828.1-human-gut-metagenome-genome-assembly--contig:-NODE-828-length-15621-cov-5.015683_pt1 | contig 15621 bp, 19 predicted proteins | sample MGYA00242733_ERZ504523 | MGnify/ENA primary metagenome ERZ504523 (study PRJEB26092, sample SAMD00036239) | human gut metagenome | host: Homo sapiens | study: EMG produced TPA metagenomics assembly of... | reverse complement strand
GGCAAAACCGGAAACTTTGCCGCACCGCCAAAGGCCCCATCTCCGAGGGGGCTGGCACGGCGTAAGCCGTGACTGGGGGAGTTTGCCCTTTAAAAAAGGAGAACATCATGAAAAAATCATTCTGACCGGCGACCGTCCCACCGGCCGCCTGCATGTGGGCCACTATGTCGGTTCCCTGAAGGAGCGGGTGCGCCTGCAGAACTCCGGCGAGTACGATGAGATCTACGTTATGATCGCCGATGCACAGGCCCTGACCGATAACGCCGACAACCCGGAAAAGGTGCGCCAGAACATCCTGCAGGTGGCGCTGGATTATCTGGCCTGCGGCATCGACCCCGCCAAGACCCATATTTTCATCCAGTCCATGGTGCCGGAATTGACTGAGCTGAGCTTCTACTATATGAACCTCGTCACCGTGAGCCGCCTGCAGCGCAACCCCACCGTCAAGAGCGAGATCCATATGCGCAACTTTGAGACCAGCATCCCGGTGGGCTTCTTCTGCTACCCCATCAGTCAGGCTGCGGACATCACCGCCTTCCACGCCACCACCGTGCCTGCCGGTGAGGACCAGAAGCCCATGATCGAGCAGTGCTGCGAGATCGTGCGCAAATTCAACGCTGTTTACGGCGATACCCTGACCGAGCCGGAGATCGTGCTGCCCCAGAACGCCGCCTGCCTGCGCCTGCCCGGCACCGACGGCAAGGCCAAGATGAGCAAGAGCCTTGGCAACTGCATCTACCTGTCCGAGGAACCGGAGGACATCAAAAAGAAGGTCATGTCCATGTACACCGACCCCAACCACCTGCGGGTGCAGGACCCCGGCAAGGTGGAGGGCAACCCGGTGTTCATCTATCTGGATGCCTTCTGCCGCCCGGAGCACTTTGCCGAGTTCTGGCCGGAATACCAGAACCTCGACGAGGTAAAGGCACACTACCAGCGCGGCGGTCTGGGCGACGTGAAGGTGAAAAAGTTCCTGAACAGCGTCATGCAGGCCGAACTGGAGCCCATCCGCACCCGCCGCAAGGAGTGGGAACAGCGCCTGCCCGAGGTGGTGGAGATCCTGAAGGAGGGCAGCGCTTATGCCGAAAAGACTGCCGCTGCTACGCTGGCCGAGGTGCGCAAGTCCATGCGGATCGATTACTTCGAGAACGACAACCTGTTGAAATAAAATCTATGAGAGTGTCCGGGATGCCGCAGGTGTTCCGGACACTCTTTTTATAGTTTACGAAAATTGCATAGAAAATGCGGCCAAACTGTGTTAAAATAGGGGCAATAAGTACAGAAAGCCCCCGCTCTGGGGGCGAGAGGAAAAAGGAAAATCACCATGCAAAAGACCATTTGGATCACTGGTGCAAGCTCCGGCATCGGGCAGGAGTTTGCACGCCGCTATGCAAAGCTGGGCTGCCGGCTTATCCTGACCGCCCGCCGCACCGACCGGCTGGAAGCGCTGGCCGCAAAGCTGGGCACGCCCTGCCGCATCCTGCCTGCCGATCTTGCAAAGGAAGAGGACTGCCAGCGCCTTTTCAAGGAGCTGGAGGGGGAGACCATTGATATCTTTATCAACAACGCGGGCTTTGGCGTGTGCGGCAGCTATCTGGAGACCGACGACGCCCGGGAAGAGGAAATGATCCGGGTGAATGTGGAAGCCATGGCGCGGCTGTTCCGCTTTGCGGTGCGCAGGATGCACGCGGCAGGCGGCGGCACCATCCTGAACGTGGCGTCCTCGGCGGGGCTGCTGCCCGGCGGGCCCTATATGGCGGGCTACTATGCCAGCAAGGCCTATGTGGTCAGCCTGACCCGGGGCGTTGCCCGGGAGCTGCAGGAGCTGCACAGCCCGGTCTACGTGTGTGCGCTCTGCCCGGGGCCGGTGGATACCGAGTTCAACGACCGGGCAGGGGTGGTGTTTGCCCTCAAGGGCATCACGCCGGAGTTCTGCGTACAGGAAGCCATGCACGGCATGATGCACCGCAGGACCATCATCGTGCCCTCGGCCTTTATGCGGGCATGCACCACGGCGCAGAAGCTGCTGCCTGCCTCCCTGCTGATGCCCATTGTGGCACGGCAGCAGAAAAAGAAGCTGGGATGATATTCTGGATGGCTTAAGATGGCTCTTGTCAACAAGCCCAAATTTTTCCGCCGAAATTGTGCGCACCGCTAATGGCTGAAACCGTGTATACAAGAAAACCCGGGTTTTGCAGCTTTGCACGACTTTTCACGAAAAAAATTTCCCGGAAATTAAAAATACAGCAAAAATGCAGAAGAAAATGCCTTGACAGAGCCCAAAAAGAATGTTACCCTGTATACAAGAAGGATGCTGAAATCGAGAGTTCGGCTTTTTGAGCGTCCTGCAGAGCAAAAACGGGGCTTCCCCGCAAAGGAACAATTTGATTGGAGGACTCTATTATGGCACAGTGCACTCCCAAATCTTTTGATCTGACCGGCAAGGTCGCGCTGATCACCGGCGCATCCTACGGCATCGGCATGGCTATTGCAAAGGCAATGGCAGCCAATGGCGCTACCATCGTGTTCAACGACATCAAGCAGGAGCTGGTGGATAAGGGCATCGCTGCTTACACAGAAGCAGGCATCAAGGCTCACGGCTACGTCTGCGACGTGACCGATGAGGATGCCGTCAACGCCATGGTGGCAAAGATCACCGAGGAAGTTGGCCACATCAACATTCTGGTCAACAACGCCGGTATCATCAAGCGCATCCCCATGACCGAGATGAGCGCTGCTCAGTTCCGTCAGGTCATCGATGTTGACCTGAACGCTCCCTTCATCGTGGCAAAGGCCATCATCCCCGACATGATCGCACAGGCGGCGGCAAGATCATCAACATCTGCTCCATGATGAGCGAGCTGGGCCGTGAGACCGTCTCCGCCTACGCTGCAGCCAAGGGCGGCCTGAAGATGCTCACCAAGAACATCGCTTCTGAGTACGGCGCATACAACATCCAGTGCAACGGCATTGGACCCGGCTACATCGCTACCCCGCAGACCGCACCTCTGCGCGAGATCCAGCCCGACGGCAGCGTCATCCCTTCGACCAGTTCATCGTTGCTAAGACCCCCGCAGGCCGCTGGGGCGAGGCAGAGGATCTGGGCGGACCTGCTGTCTTCCTGGCATCCGAGGCTTCTGACTTTGTCAATGGCTGATCCTGTACGTCGATGGCGGCATTCTGGCTTACATCGGCAAGCAGCCTCAGTAATGGCTGAGGATATCCCAAAGGACTGAGCACGGCGGCAGCCGGGCAGGCTTTGCCTGCTGGCTGCCGCTTTTTGTGTTTGTATGGGAAAGGATGTTGTGTTATAATGGAAAAACAGCATAAAGACGCAGTATGGGTGCCCCATGCCGAGATCGAGCCGGAGGTGTGCGGCAAGGGCGTAAAGCGCCGCATTCTGGCCTACAGCAAGGATGCCATGTGCGTGGAAAATACCTTTGAGACCGGCGGTGTGGGTGCCATGCACTGCCACCCGCACACGCAGGTCACCTACATCGTCTCCGGCCGCTACCGCTTTACCATCGGCGACGAGACCCGCGAGGTGGGCCCTGGCGACACCCTGCTCAAGCAGGACGGCGTGATGCACGGCTGTGTGTGTCTGGAAGGCGGCGTGATGCTGGACTTCTTTACCCCCATGCGCGAGGACTTTGTATAACACCTGCACCTGCAGGAGAAGATCATAAAAGGAGAAGAAACTACTATGAAGATCGCACTCATCAACGAGAACAGTCAGGCCGCCAAGAATGGCATCATTGAAGCTGCCTGAAAAGGTGGTGGAGCCCATGGGCTACGAGGTGGTCAACTACGGCATGTACGCTGCCGACGATGCTGCCCAGCTGACCTATGTGCAGTGTGGCATTCTGGCTGCCATCCTGCTGAACAGCGGCGCAGCCGATTACGTCATCACCGGCTGCGGCACCGGCGAGGGTGCCATGCTGGCTCTGAACAGCTTCCCCGGCGTGATCTGCGGCCATGTGGAGGACCTGTGGATGCCTACACCTTTGCCCACGTGAACGACGGCAACGCCGTTGCCATGCCGTTTGCCAAGGGCTTCGGCTGGGGCGGTGAGCTGAACCTTGAGTACTGCTTCGAGAAACTGTTCGGCTTCGGCCACGGTCAGGGCTACCCCAAGGAGCGCGTGGAGCCTGAGCAGCGCAACAAGAAGATCCTGGACGGCGTGCGTGCCGCTACCTTCAAGCCGCTGATCGAGTGCCTGAAGAGCATCGATCAGGACCTGCTGAAGGGCGCTGTGGCCGGTGCAAAGTTCAGCGAGCTGTTCTTCGCCTCCTGCAAGGACGAGGAGCTGGCAGCATACGTCAAGACGCTGCTGTAAGAGGATGCTGCTATGGGCTGGCTTTATCATCTGAACGCAGGCATTACCCATGGACTGGAAGGCTTTCTGGAGACCGCAGTGCCCATGATCGCGGGCCTTGCCGAAGTGATCGGTCTGTTCATCATCGTCACCAGTCTTATCAAGGCCACCTACCACTATGTGCGGGCGACCTTCTTCCATGACCACCATGATTTCCACCACGAGATGAGCAGCGGCCTGACCACGGCGCTGGAATTCCTGATGTCGGCGGAGATCGCAAAGACCTTCCTTTTGCAGAATCTGGAGTCGGTGGTGCCGCTGGCTGCCACCTTTGCGCTGCGCGCCATGATGAGCCTGATGCTGCACTGGGAAATGCAGGGCGGACACCGCTCCGGCCGCAAAAAAGCGGAAAACGACACAGAAGCGGAAAAGAATGACTAGTGCGCAGCTGAAAACAGAGTTTTGCCAAACTTTTGCCGTGATAACTTTCTTTGCGTTGTGAAAAACGTAAAACCTTGACATGAGCCCTTGACACTTTTGCACAAAGGGACTATACTCTTGCCATCGAAAGCAAAGGCGCTGACGGAATTGATTCCGCCAGCGCCTTTTGTGTTTTCGGGGATATTGCCGCTCGGGGGAAGATAGAGGGTCTCCTGAGTGCAAATGAAGCGTTCCTGCGTGCGATCGGCACGGGGAACACCGCACACGCCAAAAGGTTCTGGTGGCCTTGCGGCATCACATTCGTGGAGGTATGAAAAGTTATGTTCAGCTCCATCAACACCTGTTGGACGCTCGTGGGAGCGTTCCTTGTCTACTTCATGCAGGCGGGCTTCGCCTTGTGCGAAGCGGTTTCACCCGTGCCAAGAACACCGGTAATATTCTGATGAAGAATATGATGGACTTCTGCATCGGCACCCCGTGTTACTGGATCATCGGCTTTGGCCTGATGTTCGGCGGCACCGGCGCACTGATCGGCGGCTTCGACCGTTCATTCAGGCGATTACAGCCATCTGGCCTGGATATCCCGCTGTGGGTCTACATCGTGTTCCAGACCGTGTTCTGCGCAACGGCTGCCACCATCGTTTCCGGCTCCATGGCCGAGCGCACCAACTTCAAGGCTTACTGCGTTTATTCTGCTGCGATCTCACTGGTGGTCTACCCCATCTGCGGCCACTGGATGTGGGGCGGCGGCTGGCTGCAGAGCATGGGCTTCCATGATTTTGCAGGCTCTGCAGCAGTCCACAATGTGGGCGGTGTCATCGCTCTGCTGGGCGCATGGATGCTGGGTCCCCGCATCGGCAAGTACGACAAGAACGGCAAGCCTCACGCCATTCCCGGCCACAACCTGACCGCCGGTGCTCTGGGCGTGTTCATCCTGTGGTTCTGCTGGTTCGGCTTCAACGGCGGCTCCTCTCTGAGCCTTGCCACCGACGAGGCCATGACCATGACCGGTCTGGTCTGCTTCAACACCAACCTTGCTGCAGCCGTTGCCACCTGTGTGACCATGATTTTCACCTGGCTGCGCTACGGCAAGCCCGATGTCTCCATGACCCTGAACGGTTCTCTGGCCGGTCTGGTGGCGATCACTGCAGGCTGCGATACCGTTTCTCCCTTCGGCGCATTCTTCATCGGCTTTGTGGCCGGCTTGCTCGTTGTTCTGAGCGTTGAGTTCTTCGATAACATCGCCAAGGTGGATGACCCTGTTGGTGCAGTTTCCGTCCACTTTGCAAACGGCGTGTGGGGCACCATTGCGGTGGGCCTGTTCTCCACCGGTGCCAACACTGAGCACGCAGGTCTCTTCTACGGCGGCGGTCTGGCACAGCTGGGCACCCAGCTGCTGGGCCTCGTTACCGTTGACATCTACGTTGTCGTTGTGATGTTCATTATCTTCAAGCTCATCGATAAGTTCATCGGCCTGCGCGTTCCCGCAGAGGTGGAGATCGACGGTCTGGATATCCACGAGCATGGTCTGGCATCCGCTTACGCTGGTTTCTCCATCTCCGATGCAAACTCTGCTGCCATGGTGCCCAACGAGAACACCGACCTCGGCGAGGACGATGTGACCAAGGCCACCGACAAGCAGATCAGCGCTGCCGTTCCTGTGGTGCGCGAGCCTTCGCCCGTGATCCACGATGGCGTGTACGACACCGGTATGCACAAGGTGTCCATCATTGCAAAGCTTTCCAAGTTCGATCAGCTCAAGACTGCCCTCAACGATCTGGGCGTTACCGGCATGACCGTCACGCAGGTGATGGGCTGCGGCATCCAGAAGGGCACTTCCGAAAAGTACGCGGCGTGCCTGTGGATACCACCCTGCTGCCCAAGATCAAGGTGGAGGTGATCGTCTCCAAGATCAGCGTGGACGCTGTGGTGGAGGCCGCCAAGAAGGCACTGTACACCGGACACATCGGCGACGGCAAGATCTTTGTGTACAACGTGACCCGCGTGGTCAAGATCCGCACCGGCGAAGAGGACTTTGCCGCCCTGCAGGATGTGGAGTAAAGCTCCCGAATTCTAACAGCTGTCCCGCTGCGGTGCAGGTGCACCGGCACGACACCGGCCTCTGTACAGCGGCGTGATATACGCGTTGCGTCAGCAACGAAAGCTCCAGTGGAGCTTTCGAGTGACCAAACGGTCTGCGAAAGCAGATGGAGGGCCTCGCCCCGACAAAATCCCTTTGTTCTCCTTTTTCCTTTTTTCTGATCCGACTCAAAAGCCGCTTCTGCGCACAAAGAAGCGGGGCTTTTGGCATTTGTTTTACCGGGTATGTGAAAGTTGTATAATATCCTTTGCCGTTCTTTGGTTGACATTGATAGAAAAACATGTTATGTTTTGGCGCATATAGACAAAATCAGATCGAAAATAAGAGAGGTGCGGGGAAGAAACATGTGGAAAATGAAGGAATGGTTCCTGCATTATAAGGAAGCGATCCGGGTCTCGCTTCTGGCGCTGTTCCGCTGGACGCTTCTGGCTGTGTGCACCGGCGTGCTGTGCGGCGGCATCGGAACGCTGTTCCATCTGGCAGTGGAATGGGTGACCGAGCAGCGCACGGAGCATGTCTGGCTGCTATGGCTTCTGCCTGCGGCGGGCATCGCCATCACGGCTCTGTATAAGGCGACGGGCTGTGTCGGCAAGGGCACCAACGATGTGCTGCGGGCTGTGCAGGACGGCAGCTCGGTGACGCCGTGGCTGGTCCCGGCCATCTTTCTGGGCACTGTGCTCACCCATCTGTGCGGCGGCTCGGCCGGCCGCGAGGGCGCAGCGCTGCAGATGGGTGGCAGCATCGGCTGGAATATCGGCCGGGTGCTGCACTTCAACAATCATGACTGCCGCACGGCTACCGTGTGCGGCATGGCGGCATTTTTTTCGGCGCTGTTCGGTACGCCGCTGACCGCGACCCTGTTTGCGATGATGGTGGTGGATGTGGGCCTGATGCTGACCGTGGCGTTCGTGCCGGGCTTTCTGGCGGCGCTTATTGCATACAGCATCTCGCTGAAGGCCGGCATTGCGCCCACACGGTTTGTGATGGAAGCGCCGCCGCTGGATGCCCGGACGGTGGTGCGCACCGCCGTGCTGGCCATGTGCTGCGCGGTGGTGGCGGTGATTTTCTGCCAGATGCTGCACTTTTTTGAGCATGAGATCCCCAAACTGCTGCCGAATCCGTGGGTGCGGGCTGCTGCAGGCGGTGCGGCTGTGGTGGCACTGTCCTACCTGATGGGGGTGGGCCGTTATAACGGTGCCGGCATGGATGTCATTATGGATGCCGTTGAGCTGGAGCAGGCTCTGCCGTGGGACTTTGTGTGCAAAATGGTGCTTACGGTGCTGACCCTGAGCGTGGGCTTCAAGGGCGGCGAAGTGGTGCCGAGCTTTTACATCGGCGCAACGTTTGGCTGCGTGGTGGGGCCGCTGCTGGGGCTCCCGGCGGGCTTTTCTGCTGCAGTGGGTCTGGTGTGCGTGTTCTGCGGGGCGACCAATACGTTGGTGGCTTCCATTGTACTGGCGGCTGAGCTGTTCAGCGGGGCCGGGTTTGAGCTGATGGCTCTGGCCTGCGGCCTGAGCTATATGTTCTCCGGCTATCACAGCCTGTATTCCAGTCAGGGATTCCGCACCAGCAAGCTTTTTTCGGAATTCCTGCAGCCGAAGGAAGAAAAATGAAGAAAAAATTTCATGGCTGCGTCTCTTGATTTTTTCCGCGGGACGTGCTACAATCAGCGTAGTTTCATCCTGTAAAAGCGATGATGCGGACAAACTGAGTTCCCGTCTCCATGATGCAGAGAGGGCTGCCCCGCAAGGGTGCTGCAAGCAGCCTGTCATGTGCCGGAGCTCTACCACGCAGAGCGCAGAGGAGAACCTCTGCCGGGTGCGCCCGTTACAGCACAGCGAGTGGCACGCAGAGGCGTGCAATTCGGGTGGAACCGTGGAACGTTTCTGACTTTTTCAGGCGTTCATCCGTGAGTAAGTGTGCGGGATGAAGCGCTTTTTTGTTTTACTTTATCAGTCAAAGGAGCAAACATTATGAAGATCATCTATAAGGACGGTCATGTGGACGAGTGCCCGCAGGATCAGGAACTGCACGTCATCCGCCACACCGCAGCCCACATCATGCGCAGGCCATCAAGCGCCTGTATCCGCAGGCTGATTTCGCCTTCGGCCCCGCTACCGAGAACGGCTTCTACTACGATGTCGATCTGGGCGACCAGAAGCTCAGCGACGAGGATCTGGCAAACATCGAAAAGAGATGCGCAAGATCGTCAAGGAGAACCTGCCATCAAGCCTTTCATCCTGCCCCGCGCCGAGGCCGTGAAGCTGATGGAAGAGCGCAAGGAGAACTACAAGATCGAGCACATGGCTGATCTGGCCGATGAGACCGAGTTCAGCTTCTTCCAGCAGGGCGAGTACGTGGATATGTGCATCGGACCCCACCTGACCTACACCAAGGCGCTGAAGGCCTTCAAGATCACCCAGCAGTCCGGCGCATACTGGAAGAACGACAAAGAAAACAAGATGCTCACCCGCATCAATGGCGTGGCCTTCCGCAATCAGGAGAGCTGGATGCATGGGAGAAGGAGCAGCAGGAGGCCCGTGAGCGCGATCACCGCAAGATCGGCAAGGAAATGGGCCTGTTCATGACCGACGATCTGGTTGGCCGCGGCTGCCCATGTTCCTGCCCGCAGGCTACACCGTCTGGCAGGAGCTGGAGAACTATATCAAGGAGAAGGAGCGTGCACGCGGCTACCTGCACGTTATGACTCCCTGCATCGGCACTGTGAACCTGTATAAGACCTCCGGTCACTGGGATCACTACCGTGAGAACATGTTCCCCGCCATGGAGATGGAGGCGAGAGCTATGTTCTGCGCCCGATGAACTGCCCCCACCACATGATGATCTACGCAAATCGTCCCCATTCTTACCGTGACCTGCCCATGCGCATCGGTGAGATCGCCCACGATTTCCGTTACGAGTCCTCCGGCACCCTGAAGGGCATCGAGCGCGGCCGTCACTTCTGCCAGAACGATGCTCACCTGTTCTGCACCCCGGAGCAGATCAAGAGCGAGGTCGCAAACGTGTGCGACCTGATCTTTGAGGTGTACAAGGACTTCAACATTACCGATTACCGCTGCGTGCTGAGCCTGCGTGATCCTGCCGATAAGAAGAAGTACCACGACGATGATGCCATGTGGAACCATGCAGAGCAGGCCCTGCGCGAAGTGCTGACCGAGCTGGGCATCCACTTCACCGAGGAGATCGGCGAGGCTGCCTTCTACGGCCCCAAGCTGGACGTGAACGTCAAGCCCGCCGTGGGTGCCGAGTACACCCTGTCCACCTGCCAGCTGGACTTCTGCCTGCCCGCAAGTTCCACCTGACCTACGTGGACAAGGACGGCACCGAAAAGACCCCCGTGGTGCTGCACCGCGCCATCCTGGGCTCTCTGGACCGCTTCATGGCTTACCTGATCGAAGAGACCAAGGGCAAGTTCCCCACCTGGCTGGCTCCCACGCAGGTCAAGGTGCTGCCCGTCTCCGAAAAGACGCTGGACTACGCCGAGGGCGTGACCGAAAAGCTGGTGGAAGCCGGTGTCCGTGTTGTGCTGGACGACGACAACCAGAAGATCGGCTACAAGATCCGCGAGGCACAGCAGGTGGACCGTGTGCCTTATATGCTGGTTCTGGGTGCCAAGGAAGCCGAGGCAGGCAACATCTCGGTGCGTGACCGCAAGGGCGAGACCACCACGATGGAGCTGGATGCGTTCATCGCAAAGGTGACTGCGAGATCCGCAGCCGCAGCCTGTAAGCAGACACTGCAAAACACAAAGCGCCGCTTTCCCGGCAGGGAGAGCGGCGCTTTTTTGCATGGCAACAACGAATGTAAGGATCCGTATGGATGCCGCAAACTGAAAAAAATACCGCCGCCTTGACTTTTTTGCAAGGATGCATATAATAAGGGTAGAGAAAGTTGATAGAGATTGAGTATTACATCGGTCTCACACAAAAGTGAACCCCCTCGGAGTTGCCGCTCCAAGGGGGTTCTTGTGCTTACTTGCCCTTGCGGTGACTATCAACCACTTGCACAGATAGTTTGCCGTTACCTGCGCTGCGACAGCCACGAGAAAGTTGCCTAAAATTGAGTTCATCGGTCCTCACCCCCTTCTGATGCCAGAATGGGAAGGGCAGCGCGACCAGTATAGCACAAAAATCGACAGTGTGCAATTTTCGGCAAATAACAACACATAAACGGGAAGGCCCTGTTCCGATCGGAACGGGGCCTTCGCTTATGTTATATACTCCGTAAAGAGAGTTACACGTTTTCCTTCTGGACGCTCTTGACGGCCAGAGCCTTGGCAGGCTTCATCAGCAGCACGCACACGCCGTTGAAGAGAACGGAACCCACGATGAAGGTGATGAAGAACTGGGGCAGGTGGGTGGCCAGAGCGGTGGTGTCGATGCAGGCCACAGTCAGGTAGCAAAGCCCACGTTGTTCAGCACCTTGGGTGCGTAGGGGTGCAGGATGATGAGGATGAACAGCACCACGGCCAGCGGGATGAGGAAGCCGAAGAAGCTGCCCAGCACCGGGGTCAGGGCCGTGATGGAAAGCAGAGCGATCACAGTGAGGATCAGACCCACAAGACCACCCAGCTCAACGGTGACGAAGCGATCCTTCACATCGCCTTCCAGCGTGAACATCATGATATTGCTCAGAAAGATCAGCCAGCTGTACTCCAGACCGGTCACATGGATGATGGCATTGGCGATCAGGATCCACACCAGCAGCATCAGGCGGAAATACAGCAGAAAGCGCTTGGTAACGGCTTCATTCATGATAAAATACCTCTTTCTTGATCGTATTGGAAAGCTTTGCTTTCACTAAAGGACGCTTTTTGACAGGTAAAACCTGCATTGATGCCGCCATTATACAATATTTACATGGCAAAAACAATACTTTTGCAATAATAAATTGCATATTTTGGAAATTTTAACTTGCGGAACGAAGGGACGATTGAAAAATGGCAGAGCGAGGCGGAGCCATTTCAAATTGTTTTTCTGTCCAAAATGGAGTATAATGAGACAATAAATATTCTGCCGCGGCTGCGGCTCAGATACGGGAGGAACCTTATATGAACAAACCGGTACTGGTGGTCATGGCGGCTGGCATGGGCAGCCGCTACGGCGGCATGAAGCAGATCGACCCGGTGGGGCCGAACGGTCAGGTGATCGTGGATTATTCCCTTTACGATGCCCGCCGCGCAGGCTTTGAGACGGTGGTCTTTGTTATCAAGCATGAGATCGAGGATGCTTTCAAGGCAGCCATCGGCGAGCGTGTATCCAAGGCCATGAACGTGAAATACGCCTTCCAGCAGCTGGATGAGCTGCCCGCAGGCTTTGCCGTGCCGGAGGGCCGTGTCAAGCCCTGGGGCACCTGCCACGCCGTTCTGGCTGCAAAGGACCTCATCGACGGCCCGTTTGCAGTCATCAATGCCGATGATTATTACGGCCCGGAGGCCTTCCGGGTGATGTATGATTACCTGTCCACCCACGAGGACGGCAGCTATTACGACTACTGCATGGTAAGCTATCTGCTCCGGAACACTGTCTCCGAGAATGGCAGCGTGGCCCGCGGCGTATGCGTGACCGAACCCGACGGCACCCTGCACAGTGTGACCGAACGCACCCGCATTGAAACGTACGAAAACGGCGTACACTTCACCGAGGACGGCGGCGCAAGCTGGACCGACCTGCCCGGCGATACCCCGGTGAGCATGAACCTGTGGGGCTTTGGCAAAAGCTTTCTGGACGAAGCCGAGCAGCGCTTTGCGGGCTGGCTGACCGAAAATCTGCCCAAAAACCCGCTCAAGTGTGAGTATTTCCTGCCGCTGGTGGTCACGGAGCTGATCGAAGAGGGCAAGGCAAAAATTCAGGTGCTGCGCAGCACGGATAAATGGTACGGCGTTACCTACCGTGAGGACAAGCCGCTGGTGGTGGAAGCCATCGCCCGCAAAACGGCAGAGGGCCAGTACCCGGAAAATCTGTGGGCCTGACCATTTAAAATGCCCTCCGCTTGGCTCTGGGCACCCGGCACAACTTTTCTGTAAAAACAAAATCGAAACGACCGCAGTCGTTTCCGATTTTTTTTAACGTTTAATCACTTATTTTGTCTGGGGAGGGGTAAGGGATGCCCCTTCATCCGAGAAGATCCAGAGCGTTTCATCGATATGAGAGCCACTCCTGGAGTAGGGTGTCACCTTGACGCGGAAGGTGGTGTCGTCGGTCTTTTTATAGGTGTGCTCCACGATGTCGCCGGTCAGGACTTGCTGCGGATATAGTTGTAGTCCAGCAGGTCCGCCAGACTCTCGCGGTAGGCGGGCTGCACCTGCGTATCACGGTACTGCTGCAGAACGGCGAGGAAAGAGCCGCCGGAGGTGTCCAGAATTTTCTGGAAATAGTCCGGGACGATCACGCCGCGCATACGGTCGGTCTTCAGATCCACAACGAACACGCTCTTGTACTTGGGGGCAAGGACCCGCAGGAAATGCTCGGCATCCCGCTTTTCGGTCAGGGTCTGCTCCAGCTTCTCGTTCAGGCCCCGCAGCTGGCGCTCCTGGCCGTTGCGGGCATAATAGGCCTGCTTGTCCTGCCGCATGGCAGCTTCGGCTGATTCATGGCATCGTCCAGCCGGTGCAGGTCGTTGGTGCTCTGGATGCCCACCGAGATCTCATATTCCTTCTCGCGCAGGAAAGCACGCATCTTGTCCACAGCCACCCACACGCTGTAGGGCGGCTGGTTCGGGGTGAGGATCACGAATTCGTCACCGCCGATGCGGTAGATGCGGCTGGAAACAAAGAACTTGCGGGCCGCATTGGCAATGAAGCAGAGCATGGCATCGCCGCTGCGGTGGCCCAGATGGTTGTTGATCTCGTGCAGGCCCACCACATCGATGTAGGTGCACACCATGGAGTCGTATTCGCTGGCCTGCAGCGTCCGCAGATCGGTCTCGAAGAGGCTGCGGTTCAGCAGGCCAGTCAGGGTGTCGTGGCTGTAGGAGAAGTCCAGCTCCTCGCTGAGATGGTCGGCCTGTGCATCCTCACGCACCACCACGGTGGCCCATGGGTTCTGGGCGCAGCAGTTGCGGCAGGGCAGAAATTCCATGGTGATCCACACGAACTGGCCGGACACGTTTTTGCGGAAGCGGTAGCCTCCGGCTGCTGGGTGCTGAAAACAGCGGAGCGCAGGGCCTCCAGATCGGTTTGGTCGGTGAACATCTCCGCGTCGTCTGGGTGGATCACCTTGTTCGTCACCATGCGCTCACAGTAAGCGGCAAAGTCCTCCTCAGTGTCCGAACCCGCACCGGGCAGGCGCGGATCCCGCTTGATGACCCGGTATTCGCCGGTGGAAAGGTTCAGCAGAGAAAGCTCCAGCACATTATCCGCAAAGATCTGGTAGGCCTGCAGCGCCAGTGCGGTCTGCTCGCTGTCGGAGATGGGTGCCCGGCGGTCACGGCACATCAGGTCGCGGCGCATATCCCAGTAATCCTCGCTGTTGGGCTGGGCCAGCAGGGCCTCGGCATTCTCCACCGGCATGGGCTTGTAGAAATAATAGCCCTGCGTATACAGCAGTCGGCGGCCTGCAGCATGGAGACCTGCTCCGGCGTTTCCACGCCTCGGCGATGATGGGCAGATTCAGGCGGTGGGCCATATCCACCACCGATTCCACGATCTGCACGCCCTTGCTGCGGTTTTGCTGGTTCATGTCGATGAGCTTCATGTCCAGCTTGATGGCATCCACGTTGGTGTCCTTGAGCATATTCAGCGAAGAATAGCCGCTGCCAAAGTCGTCCATCATCACAGAGAAACCTTTGCGGTGCAGGCCCTGGATGGTGTTTTCCACCAGAGAAGCGTTTTCGGCCAGCATGGTCTCGGTGATCTCGGCCAGCAGGAGCTTGGGCTCCAGCTGATACTTTTCCACAAGGTTGGAGAAGATCTGCGGCACGTCCAGATTGACGATATCCACCACAGAAACGTTCACAGATACAGGCACAAGATTGCTGCCGCTCTCCTGCCACTTGTGCAGGGTCTTGCAGACAGACTCCCAGATGTACTGATCCAGCTGGGTCACAAGGCCGGTGCTTTCCAGCAGGGGCATGAACTCAGACGGGGGCACGCAGCCGCGGGTGGGGTGGTTCCAGCGCACCAGTGCTTCCATGCCCACGATGGCGCGGGTCATGCTGTTGCACTTGGGCTGCAGAAAGAAGCAGAACTCGTGATTTTTCAGGCGTGCTCCAGCTCGCTCAGCAGCTGACGCTGCTTCTTGAGACGGCTGAGCATGGCCGGAGTAAAGCGGTGCATACCGCCTACGGCCGGGCTGGGGTCTACCGATGCGATCTGTGCAAGTGCATCGGGTTGCAGTGCGCCGACATTTTCATTCAACTTCAGTTCTTCGGACATGATAAATCCCTCGCTGTTGGATGTTTTCGACAAAATATGGCATTTTAGAAAACAGTATAGCACGATTTTAAACCTTTGAAAATAGATATTTAAAACATTGCGACATTGCGGCAAAAAGAACGGAACACCAGACGGGTCCGGAAGGCGGGGCATAAAAAGACCGCTGCATTCCTGTGCAGCGGTCTTTTGGGCAGCGGTCTCAGGCATCCTTGCGGGTGTCGGAGCCGTTTTTCTTCGGTTCTTCTTCGGGGCTTTCCCGGCGGGCAAGACCAAGGCGCAGGGCCTTGAGGGTGGTCTTTTTTACGCCATGCTTCAGGCCGGGGAAGGCGCGCAGCATGCGGCGCGGGCCAACGATGGCGGGGGTGCGCA
>ENA-OQAS01000827-OQAS01000827.1-human-gut-metagenome-genome-assembly--contig:-NODE-827-length-15634-cov-2.414071_pt1 | contig 15634 bp, 17 predicted proteins | sample MGYA00242733_ERZ504523 | MGnify/ENA primary metagenome ERZ504523 (study PRJEB26092, sample SAMD00036239) | human gut metagenome | host: Homo sapiens | study: EMG produced TPA metagenomics assembly of... | reverse complement strand
AACTGAATTATATCTAATTATATGTTTCACGTGACATATATTAGATTCCTTATCCAAAACAGACTCATCTCATTAATTACTTACCTTACTGTTTCACGTGACAGTAAGGTAAAAAGAGAAAAGTCAATTACTGAATCAAGTAGCAAACGATACTTTATTTAACGCATGAGTAGTTACTCACAAGAAATAATCGGAAAGTTAGTTTTATAAAAAAGAGATCTTTCACGTGAAACATCTCTTTCAATTTAGCGAGGAAGTTCAATAATAAATTTCATTTGAAAAATACTATCATCTCTTCGCTCTTAGTTAAATAGAAAAGACCAAGGAATTAGCTTGAAACTGTCTTTTACTAGAAAGGCTTTTTCTGAGCCATGCCAACTCTTCTTGGTAAAGAAATACTTGGTTTAGAAGTTTTCTCAAATACCACAATACTGCGATGAGTAACTCCATCACTGAGAGTGAAATTTTGTACCTCTATAAATTTCATACCAAATTTATTACAAACAGTTTTTGCATGCATTAACTCATCATCTATATCTTGAGATTTATAGCAAATCAAATGTCCATTCATTTTAAGAAGAGGCGATGCAAGTTCAAGTAAAGACGAAAGCGAAGATAAAGCACGTGCCGTAATCACACTAAATTTTCAGGTTGATCTTTTGCGAGATCTTCAATTCTTCCCTGGAAGGTAGAAACTATTCCTTCAAGAGAAGTTTAGTGATCATTCGATTTAAGGCAGTAATCTTTTTACCAACCGAATCTGCAAGGAGCGTCTTTCTTTCAGTTGTAATAGCAATAGGAATACCAGGAAATCCTGCCCCTGTTCCCATATCTAAATAATCACCCTGTGGTGCCTTTTCAATAAAGGGAACTCCAACCAAGGAGTCTTCAACATGCAAGATTTTCGCAGTTTCCCAATCAGTGATTCTTGTTAAATTTGTTGTTTTATTTTCTTCTATTACGTAGCGTAAATGCAAATCGAGCAGCTCACGCTGCTCGATTGAAAGAGTTGAATTAATCTTATCCATTCTGAAGCCTTAGCTTGTTTCACGTGAAACATTATCGGGGAATAACAACGACACGACGGGCGCGTCCTTCACCCTCAGAAACAGTTTCAACACGGTCATCATCTCGAAGAGCAATATGAACAAGTCGACGCTCGTATGGATCATAGGACGAAGTTTTATGCTGCGATCCTGATTAAAAGCTCTATCGGCAGCTTTACGAGCGATATCTTCAAGCTTCTGACGTTGACGTCCTTTGTACCCCTCAACATCAATAACGATAGGATAACGATAACCAACAGTACGTGAAGTAATAGAGGAAATTAAGAATTGCAACGCGTCAAGAGTCTTACCATGACGACCAATTAAGACTGCTAGATCATCTCCAGTAATATCAAGAATTAATTCTCCCTCATCACCTTCATATTCATCGATAGTAACTTCCCCGACGTTGAAATACTTCAAAATATCCTGAATTGCTGCAATCGCAGTATCAGCAATATGATCTACTTCTTCATCGGTATAGATATGAACTTCAGATTCTTCTGAATCAAGATCATCATCGTAATCTTCTTCAATAATATTCTCTTCAAACGTTTCTTCAGTCATAAAAACCCCTTACATTCAAATCTCCCTTCACAAAGGAAGGGGAGGAGACGGTAAAAATATTTGGAGATGTTTTATTTGCTTTTCTTAGTAGGACGCTTCTTTTTTGTTTTACGAACAACATCAACCTCAACAGGTTTTGGGGTAGTGTCTTCAGCTACTACAAGTTCATCCTGGCGCTTAAACACACGCGTTGAAATAACCTGCTGAAGAACGCCGAAAACTGAAGAAGTAGCCCAGAATAGCAATACACCAGTAGGAGATGTCCAACCAAGCCACAACATAAAGAGGGACATAATACCCATCATGATAAGCATTTGATTCTTCTGGGGATTATTTGTTCCTCGTTGCTGAAGTACCGAAGGAGGAAGGTACAAAAGGCGAACAGTAAAGAAGAATGCCATAGGGGATAAACTGCATGAACCCTTGACTAAATACTGCACTCGGCGAATCAATAAGAGTAGGAAGAATACTATAGAAGGAGTAAATCATGCCCTCTGTTCTTCCGCCCATTTCCTGTAAAACTTGAAAAAGCGCAACAAAGATAGGCATCTGAATCAATAAAGGAAGGCAGCCTGTAATGGGGTTAAATCCAATCTCTGCATAGACCTTCTGAAGTTCCTCAGCCTGTCGCTGTTGGTCATTTGCATACTTTTCTTGTATCTCCCGCATGCGTGGCTGAAATTGTTGCATCTTGTACGATGACTTAATCTGCTTTTGCATGAAAGGGAACATGATCAAGCGAAGAATCAAAGTAACGATGATAATCGCAAGACCCCAGTCACTTACAAAGTTATAGAAGAACTGAATACAAAAGAAGATGGCGTCTTTAAATGCTCCCACATTTATACTGAAATCCTCTCACTCGATTTATTTATAATTTTTCATCCGAAAGTGAAATTCTTCCGGAACTGGATCATATCCTCTGCCACCGCCAGGCCTACACCTAAGAATCCTTCTGATCGTAAGGTATAAACCTTTAAGAAAGCCAAATCTTTTTACTGCTGTTAACCCATATTGCGAACAAGTAGGGATAAACCGACAGGTTGCAGGTAATAAAGGAGAAATTCCTAATCGATAAAACTTAATCAATAGAATTAGAAGCTGCTGGGGGATAGCCTTTACAAAAACGATTAATTTCTTCATAGCTATCATGCCTTAACTTCGTATGAATCTATAACCTTTCTACATGCTGAAAGCAGTTTAGTATATTCAGCCTTTGTCGTCTTGCGGTTCGCAATAAAAAGAATAGTTAAATTTTGCCAAGGACCACCAAGATCATGACATACTGCTCTCATCCTTCGTTTAGCGGTATTCCGCCAAACAGCATTTCCGTTTTTCTTACCTGCAATAAAAGCAACACGGCCACTAGGGCCGTGTTGGGTATCCCCTTGATAGACGATCATTGTCATATAAGGAGTTGCATGTCGTTTTCCGTGCGAGAACAGGTAGGAGATCTCAGTGCTAGATTTGATAGTTCCTAACACGGTATCTCACAAGAAAAACTAAACGGCAAGACGCTTACGGCCCTTAGCACGACGAGCAGAAAGAACAGCACGACCACTCTTAGTAGCCATGCGTGCACGGAAGCCATGGGTCTTGGCGCGCTTATGGGTGTTTGGTTGATAGGTGCGCTTCATGTACGTTTTCCTTTCAGATTTACAGTAACTTTGAAATTGTACGATATGGAAATAATCAGTCAAGAATAGAATTCCGAAAAGCGGTAATTATATCTATGTCACCACATAACATCCACGTAATACGCTACAAACGACGCTCTGGATTTTTCATGAAACTATAAAGCTAATTTTTCGTCAGCTAAAATTGTCTCGCTGCTCAAATCGCCTCATTTTCTTTAGCTGCCTCGCTGTCATAAAGAAATCTGCATGCCTTTATATTTATCTACAGGTCTTTACACTCGAACCTTTAAGGTGGTCAAGGAATCATAAATTTTTATCTGAAACCACATTCATTCCCATTCTGGGAAAGAACAAATAAATTTGCCATAGTTTTACTCGTTAATAAACATCAGTTACTTATCTTTTTCCCTATCTTGGTTTAGTTTTCCACATTTTTAAGGTATATCAATGTGGATAATGTGGATAACTTACCTGGTGTTTTTGTAAAACTAAATAACAAATCAACATTCCAATTTTGTTTAGGAAATTCACTTAAGAAGGAATCTATAAAAAACTATTACTCAAATCATTTAAAAAGTGGAAATATGCGATTTACCTAGTGTTTTACTTAAATGCACAGAGTGGATATAAATGCAATACTTGAATTTATAAAACAAGGGTTTCACGTGAATCACTATCGCTGAAGTGATATTTCTCCGCCCGATTTAACATCAGTTAACAAAAGAAAGGGAAAGGTTTTCCATATTCCTATTTCACTTTTTCAATCTTTTTCACTTACATTTCAACGTCCACATTTTCTTGAAAGAATGTTGAAAACTCCGAAAACATATAGGAAAACTGAGTGAATAATTGAAAAAACTGACTCGCTGACTAAAATATGAACGAAAAGATGCTCGGTTTGTTCATTTCGAGATATGAATAACTGAGCTATTTTCATCTTTCCTGGAAAACGAACCGAAAAAGTAGCATGGCACCAGAAAACACTCCACATACTCATTCAGACCTTCAGGCAGAAGATCCAGAGATCTTAATTAATAATGCACAAGTGGAGGAATCTTCACCCCAACTGCCACCTTATGCCTATACCGTTAATGGGGGAGTGCCGCCATTCCAAAATCAAAGTCCGTACTATTCCCCACAAGCTTATATGAACCCTTCAGTTCAACAAGCTTATTATCCCCCGCAAAGCATCCCGCAAAACCCTGGATATCCTGCATATTACATAGGGAATCCAGGTGTTGAAATGAATGCTATGCCTACAGGAACTAACGGAATAAATACACCTAATACAACTGAGGTAAATCACCTTAACAATCAAATCCCAGGAAACAACACACCCTCTGCAGGTAAAGCGAATCAATCAACTACTGCAACATCAGCAGCACAGTTTACTCAGGTGCCTCGTACGGCCCCCATATCTCATGCCACCTATTTACCTAATATTGCCCTAGACAATCAAACTCAAAACGAAGCGTTTGATTACTCTTACATTGCAACTCCAGCCCGTATAGCAATCTATGACGACTTAAAATCCGCTCCACGTGTAATCGAGATACAAGGTACTGCTACCCACGAATATATCGAGCGCATTGCTTCACTTACCTATAAGAACGCAAAAGAAGAAGGAGGGATTATTCCCTATACGGTCATCCGTGAAGTATCAGAAAATTTCATCCACGCACAATTTCAAGAAATTGTCGTATCTATCATGGATAAAGGAAATACTATACGCTTCGCTGATCAGGGCCCAGGTATCGCTCATAAAGACTTAGTACAAGAACCAGGTTTCTCATCGGCTACTGAACCCATGAAAAGGTATATTCGTGGAGTTGGATCCGGCTTACCAATTGTTAAGGACTATCTCGAAACAACCCATGGATATATAGAAATCGAAGATAACATTAATAAAGGATCAGTTGTAACTATAAGTTTAGTAGCATCTCGAAGTATTCACGACGAGCAACCGCAGCTTGATATACCTGAATTAACCGAAAACGAACAACGTATACTTCAGGCTCTTCTTCCTGATAAAGCCCTAGGAATTACCGAAATAAATAAAGTTACCGGTATTGCAGTAGCGAGTATCCATACCGCTTTATCTAAAATGGAAGAACAAAAGCTTGTAGAAAAGAACAATAAGAAAAGAAAACTGACTGTTTTTGGAGAACGAGTAGCACTTTCTCTCTAAAGACCAAAGAACTCTATATAATTATTTCTTAAAGCACAATAATGCTAATTGCAATGAGAGAACCCAAGGTATAACTAAACAATGGATTTAACAGAGCTCTGGACAAACCTTATACGTCAAATTAAGTCGTATCCCAATGTGAATGCATCACAAATCGATGCATTCTTCTCTCGTGTGCAACTTCAAGCAGCGAGCCAGGGTTTCGTAATGTTTACCTCGGATAATAGTTTTATTAAAGACTGGATAGAAAAGCACTACATTAAAGATATCCAACAAGCCTTACATGATATGTATGGAATGGATTTATTGTTCAAATTGAAGTAGATCCAACCTCTGCTCCAATTGCGCCACTTCCCGAAAGTGCCCCAACGGTAAGCCAGGAAGTTCCAGTGCACCATCAACCAGCACCAACACAACCAACGCCAACCCCTGCACCAAGTATCCAAAGGGAGGCACCCTTTATTAATCAAGGCGGGTATAGTACTCCAGAAAAAGAGGTACCAAATTCCCTTCACGTACCAACGCGAGAGGACTCATCTTTTTACAGGGACAACAACCTCACCACCTACTCTTCCCCTAAAACGAAGAATTGGATATCGTCATAACTCATCAGATAAAACTGAACAAAGGGGAGTAGAAGGCCTCAATAGTCTCACCTTCGAGACTTTTGTTATGGGTGATTCTAATCGGATGGCTTATTCAATGGCTGTTGAAGTTGCTGAAAAACCAGGCTCTTCAGCACTTAATCCTTTGTTTATTTACGGACGAAGTGGTGTGGGCAAAACCCATTTACTTTGCGCAATCAAAAACTACATCAATGAGCAATACGAAGACTTTAAAGTGATCTATATCGACTCAATGGAGTTAGTGAATCGCTATTCAGATGCTGCAATAGAGAAAAATGTTGATAAGCAAAGTTTTAAGAATTTTGAAAATTTCTTCCAGCAAGCTGACGTATTACTTATCGACGATATCCAGGGATTACAAGGAAAGCCAGGGACTCTTGATACCTTATTTCGTATTTTCAACAAGATGATCCCTAAAGGAAAACAGTTTGTTTTCTCTGCTGACCGTGCCCCAAAAAATATTGACTTAGATGAACGATATGTTTCTCGTTTTAACTCTGGCGCAACGATTGATATCCAACCACCAGACGACGAAACCAAACGAAACATTATTAAAAGTTTCATTGCGGAATACAAAAATGAAGAAGAACTACCATTCACTATTTCAGATAGCATCCTCGACTATATCGTAGACAATTCAAGCTCAAACATCCGAGAATTAAAGAGCGCAATTACTAATGTTATCTTTGCGCTCAAAATGGACAAAGAGCATGAACTATCAGAAAGTCGTGTCAAGGAACTTCTAGGAAATCATTTTATTGGTGGCGGGAAAAAGCGTATTACCATCGAGATGATTCAGGCGCCGTAGAAGACTTCTATGGTGTTGCGCACAAGGATTTAATAGGAAAAAAGAAAGAACGCCGAATAGTACATCCAAGACAGGTTGCAATATTCCTTTGTCGCGAGCTTTCTGAAACCACCCTTAAAAATATTGGTAATGCATTTAACCGTGACCACACAACAGTTATGCATTCATGCGATCTAATTTCCAACCAACTTCAGGAAGACCGAAATCTTCGCGAAGAACTCGAGGCTATTCGGGAAAAGATCCGTATCCAACAGTACTAAATGCAGGAATTTATACCAAACAAACACTACTAGTAATCTTTGCTTTAACCCTTATAAGGACGTGCATAAATACCGTAAAGTACTGGGGATAACTAGTAAATAATGTTAATAAGGTTTTCCCCACCTTTTCCACGGGGAAAACAAGAGGGATAATCCACATGATTTATACCCCATCTTTTATTAATACTGACCAGGTAAAAAAGAAGTTATCAACAAATCAACGCTGCTTATTACTTCTATGATTAGTATTTAATTAAGAAGAGTAAGAAGAAAAAATAAAGGGGAAATCCAAAAGAGTAAATCCTGAATTGATGGAAGGTTAAAACATCAAGAACGGGTATCATAAATTAACGCAACAGTTCTAAAGAGGTATCAGAGGAGCTTTAATGAAATTCAGTATCAATCAATCAGAACTTCAAAATGCCCTATCGGTATGCGTAAAAGGTTCTTCTACTCGCTCAACGCTTTCTATCCTTGCTGGAGTTTATCTCAAAGCAGAAGAAGGAGCTTGACGCTACAAACAACCAACTTAGAACTATCTATAAAAGTAACCTGCCCCGCCTTAGTGGAAGAACAAGGTGAATCAGTTGTACCTGCAAAGCTCTTTTTGGATATCGTGAAAAACTTGCCAGATATGGCTGTAAGAATAGAATCGGACGATGCAACAGCTTCGGTCTTCTGTGATACAACCACTTTTTCACTTAAAGCGCTCAATCCTCTTGATTTTCCTGCATTTCCAGAGGTAGAAGCTGAACAGGAAGCACAATTTCCTTTCTCGGCATTTTCAACCATGGTAAAGAGGACCGCAAAAGTAGTTTCTCATGATGAAACTCGTGCGGTGCTAACCGGTGTGTTGGTTTCCTGCGTGGGAAATGAACTCAAAATGGTTGCAACTGACTCGTATCGTTTAGCGGTGAGTGAAACTCAACTTACTCAACCATGTCCAGAAGAATTTGAAGCAGTAATTGCAGGTTCATTTTTGAATGATATTGCCTCATTACCGCAGTCAGATCAGCCTATTACTTTAGCTTTAAGCGAGAATCAAATAATTGTTTCCTATCAAGACACGACTTTTATTAATCGTCGAATTGAAGGTGCTTTCCCTAATTACAAACAATTAATTGCAGATGGATTCTCTACCCGAGTTACCTTATCTACTCATGCGCTTACCGATGCGGTTCGTCGAGTCTCTCTTTTAAGTAACAAAGTTTCCCCTGTGCAGATAAAAGTTGATGCCGAATCTGGTGTTATGACTTTAGTTACTAATTCTCAAGATATTGGTAATGCACAGGAGAATTTAATTTGCGAAATTGAGGGAGAATCAGTAGATATAGCCTTTAATTACTCTTTCTTGTTGGATGGCTTGAATTCTATAACTACTGATGCGGTTCATTTGGATCTTTTTGGCTCTATGAAACCAGGAATTCTTCGCGCTACAGAAGGAGAAAATTTCCTTTACTTGATTATGCCTGTGCGTGTATAGGGCAAGACTAAGTGTTGGATGATCTTTTATGGGGCTTATCTTAAGCGCGATAGATTGCAATAATTTTCGTTCGTATCATCAGTTAAAGCTTGATGAAATTGGAATGCTTACGTTAATTATTGGTCCTAATGCTACAGGCAAAACAAATCTCTTAGAAGGAATTCAGTACACTACAGCAGCTACTTCATTCCGTCATCCAACTCTTTTACATCTGATTCGTAGTGGAGAGAAAAATAGCTGGTTTAAAAGTGTGTTTGAAGGAGACGGCCGTAATTTAGAGGTCGAGCTTCGCTGTAGCTTAGACCGTAAAGATTTTTATCTTAATGGAAAAAAGAAGCAGGCTCATAAAATTCGTGGTATTTTACCCTCGGTTTTGTTTTGTCCTGATGATTTAAATCTTATTAAGGGATCGCAAAGTGTTAAACGTACACAGCTTGATCTACTTGGATCGCAGATTTCATCTGGTTATAACGCGGTTCGGAAAGACTACGAAAAAATATTGCGTCAAAAGAATAGCTGCCTTAAGCAGGAGATGCCGCACGAATACCTTTCAAGTATTAACGAGGTGTTAGCATCAATTGGCGCACAGCTTTACCACTTACGTTCCCAGTTGGTAACATCGTTAATTCCTTATATCCAAGACTACTATCATGAATTATCACTTGGTCGTGAGGAGGTTTCGATAAGGTATATACCTTCCTGGGAACGAGCGGAAGCTAATCCGGAAGAGTACCAAGAAAACGCCTGGGTAGATCGTCATACTGCTCAAGAATTACTTGTACAGAAAATGGAAAACGATTACCCGAAAGAGCATGAGCGTCACATGTCGCTCTATGGTCCGCAAATAGATAGGATAGAGTTTTATCTAGATAAAGAAACGCCTCATCTTTCGCTTCCCAAGGACAGCAACGTTCACTGGTTTTGAGTTATAAAATGGCTGAAGTAGCTTTAATTAAGGAGAAATTAGGACAAAATCCCCTTCTCCTTCTCGATGATGTTATGAGTGAACTCGACAATGATCGCAGATCGGCCCTATTTTCACTTTTATCGGAGGGAATTCAGACCTTTATTACAGCTACAAATTCTGAAATGTTTGACGAGAGCTTAAAAAAACAGGCGCGGATTGTTGGAACTTGGATTTGATGGAGTGGTTTCTTATGGTTGATCATCCTGAATGGGCTTCTTCTCGTGATCCACGTCATTTAGCTGATATTTACAACGAACGAACTAATTCATTAAAACCGGTTTCGAATTCTTTCAATGCGTTTTATCATTCCTTGCCTGAAAAGGTTAGGGAGAAAGTTTTAGTAAACCGAAGAATACAAAAAATTCATCAGCAATTTTCTCAAGTTGTTGATCCTTATATTTTAGATCACACGAATTCAGTTTATCTGCTTCGTCATAAGGATCCTTTAGGACAATCTGATAAGAACGGCAAAGAAAAAAATACCTATTTAGATCAAAACTCAACTGATTCATTAAGTTCGACAACCGTTTCGAATAGCGGAATATATAACGCTGATAAGAAAGTGCTCGGCAATCCCAATAAGCCTCCTTATGAAGTTCAAGAGGTATTTGATCTTGTAGTGTATGTTGACAATTCTTTGGTAGCGGCGGAACTAAATGCTCGGAGAGAATTGATTCGTTTAAAATATCGCGAGCAATTCAAAGCGGTAATCGATATATTTGAAATACGTATTTCTCGCGGTGCCTATAAAAATAAATATCCTTTTAGGGAACTGAGAGATCGTAATGAGGAATACAGGCCAGCTCACACACTCACTCAAGAAGAATTGAATGAAATAGATGAACTTTTAAAGATATTCCTGAGGGAAAATTGCGAGCATCGTTTAAAAAGCAATTAAGGCCCAAAACAAAATAGTGAGAAAAATAATAAAAACATCACAGGAATATGTTTTCTCCCGTCAGAAACGCTTAGAAACGCTGTAAACGCTAGAAATTTATAAAGTACTTTAGTTATCTGTTATAATAGACGTTTGGAAAACTGCCCTCTTATGCGCTTTTCTTCGAGAAGCGCTTTGAAATTTATGGAAGAGGAGGAATTTGTGGTAACAGAAAGTGGCCATTATAGTGGTCAGGATATCCAAGTCTTGGAAGGCTTGGAAGCTGTTCGTAAACGTCCTGGTATGTATATTGGTTCAACAGGTCCAAGAGGTTTACATCATCTTGTTTACGAGGTTGTAGATAATTCAGTTGATGAAGCGTTAGCTGGATTCTGTGACACTATTAATGTAACTATTCATGAGGACAATTCAATTACCGTTGTTGATAATGGCCGCGGTATTCCTATCGATAAACACCCTAAAGAGAAAATCCCTACTGTTGAGGTCGTTCTAACGATTCTCCATGCAGGTGGTAAATTTGGTGGCGAAGGCTATAAGGTTTCCGGTGGTCTTCATGGTGTTGGTGTTTCAGTAGTAAACGCGCTGTCTACTCGTGTAGTGGTTCAGGTTCGTCGTGATGGGAAAGAATATGAAATTTCTTTTGATCACGGTAAAACTAAAGAAAAGCTGCATGAAATAGGGAAAGCGAAACACACCGGAACTACGGTAACGTTCTGGCCTGATCCGGAAATATTCCGCGAGACAACAGTATTTGATTACCCTACCCTTCAAGCACGTTTTCGCGAATGGCGTTCTTGAACAAAGGTTTAAAGATTACCCTTACTGACGAGCGTGATCTTGATAATGAGGGCAAGCCTCGTTATGAGGTATTTCATGCTCTAGGCGGATTGCAGGATTTTGTAAAATTCCTCAACCAAGGGAAAGAAACCCTCAATAAACCTATTTATTTTGAAGCGGAAAACGAAAACGGCATGGTTGAAGTAGCTATGCAGTGGACCACGTCTTACTCTTCAAATTCAGTGATGTCTTTTGCAAATAACATTCATACCATTGATGGCGGTACACACCTTGATGGATTCAAGCAAGGGGTAACACGTACGATCAATGATTACGCGCGCAGTAAGGTATCCTAAAAGAAAAAGATAATAACCTTTCAGGTGATGACACTCGTGAGGGTCTAGCCGCAATTGTATCAGTGAAACTTCGCGAGCCTCAGTTTGAGGGTCAGACTAAAGGTAAGTTAGGAAATACTGAGATTCGAGGTCTTGTTCAGACGGCGGTCATGAAGGGGCTTGCAGAATATCTGGAAGAAAATCCTACCCCAGCAAAGCGTATTATCAATAAAGCATCCCAAGCAATGAAGCTCGAGAGGCTGCTCGTAAAGCGCGTGATATGACGCGTCGTAAAGGTGTTCTCGATTCCTTTAGTCTTCCTGGCAAATTAGCTGACTGTTCTTCGAAAAATCCTGCTGAATCTGAAATTTTCATTGTAGAGGGTGACTCTGCAGGTGGTTCAGCAAAGCAGGCGCGTGACCGTAAGTATCAAGCGATCATGCCTTTACGAGGAAAGATTCTTAATGTTGAACGTGCGGGGCTTCATCGCTCTTTATCCTCGGACACTATTTCAAGTTTGATTACTGCAATCGGTACTAATATCGGCGAAGATTTTAACGCAGATGCAGCCCGTTATCATCGCATTATTATCATGACAGACGCTGATGTTGACGGCGCTCATATTCGTTGCTTGCTTTTGACCTTCTTCTATCGATATATGCCTGAGCTTATTACGCGTGGTTATATTTATATTGCTCAGCCTCCTTTGTATGGCTTAAAGAAAAAGGGTGGCAAGAAACTGGAATATATCTTTAACGACCAAGCGCTTCAGGATCGCTTAGCAGAAATACCTGATCGCGATAGTATTTCTCTTCAGCGTTACAAGGGTCTTGGAGAAATGGATCCTGAACAGCTTTGGGAAACCACCATGGAACCCTCAAAGCGCACAATGCTTCAGGTAAGTATTGAAGATGCGGCTGAGGCGGAGCGTGTAGTGAGTGAATTAATGGGGGATCAGGTTGAGCCTCGTAAAGACTTTATTCAAAAGCACGCACATGATGTTCGTTTCCTAGACTTCTAGAAAGGATTTATTTCGTGGCTGAAAAGAAAGATGAAGGAATGGATCTTACGGGATCTACCATCCTTCCTGCTGAACTCAGTAAGGAAATGAGAACTTCCTTTCTTGAGTATTCGATGAGTGTTATTGTTTCTCGTGCGCTTCCTGATGTGCGAGATGGCTTAAAACCAGTTCATCGTCGTATTCTTTACGCGATGAATGAAAGTGGTATTACCCCTAAGCGCCCCCATGCGAAGTCTGCTCGTACTGTTGGTGACGTAATTGGTAAGTATCACCCTCATGGTGATAGTGCGGTATACTACACTATGGTTCGTTTAGCGCAGCCGTTCTCTATGCGCGTGACGTTGGTAGATGGTCACGGTAACTTTGGTTCTATCGACGGTGACTCGGCAGCTGCTATGCGTTACACTGAAGCTCGTCTCGATAAACCTGCCATGGAGCTTTTGCGAGATCTCGACAAAGAGACGGTTGATTTCCAGCCTAACTATGACGAGAGTTTGCAGGAGCCAGTAGTTTTACCTGCTCGCTTTCCTAACCTTCTTGTAAATGGTTCTTCAGGTATTGCAGTAGGTATGGCAACCAATATCCCTCCCCATAACCTTGGTGAGGCAATTGATGCTACTTGCCTCATGTTGGATAACCCTGACTGCACAGTTGATGACCTTTTGAAGGTAATGCCCGGTCCAGATTTTCCTACTGGTGGCATTATCATGGGTCGCAAGGGGATTCGCGAAGCCTACGAAACAGGTCGTGGTAGTTTAACGATTCGTTCAACCTGCCGTATTGAAGAAGGGAAGAATGGAAAGAAATCCATCGTAGTTTCCGAAATTCCCTATCAGGTAAATCGCACCAAGCTTCTCGAAAAAATAGCTGATTTAATTAGGGATAAAAAACTTCCTGAAATTTCCAATGTTCATGACGGCGCCGATCGTCATGGTATCGATATCATTATCGACCTGAAACAAAATGCGATTCCTCAGGTAGTACTCAATAAGCTCTATAAACATACTCAGCTCCAAGTGGGCTTTGGATGCAATATGGTTGCTTTGGTAAATGGCGTTCCTCGTACTCTTTCTCTGAAAGAAATGCTTCATTACTACATTCTCCATCAAGAGGAAGTAGTAGAGCGCCGTACTCGTTATGATCTCGCCAAGGCTGAAGCACGCGCTCATATTTTAGAGGGCTTTGTTATCGCGCTTGATAATATTGATGAAGTAATCCGCATTATTCGTGCTTCAAAAACTGACGCTGAAGCTAAAGCTTCCTTAATGGAATCGTTCTCGCTTTCTGAAAAGCAAAGTGAAGCAATTCTTGAAATGAAATTGCGCCGTTTAACTGGATTGGAGCGCGAAAAGATTGAACAAGAATTAGCCGAACTTCGCGAAAAGATCGAATACTTTAAACGCGTGCTTTCTGATAAAGAATTGCTTAAGCAAATTATTAAAGATGAATTGCTTGAAATTAAAGAAAAATACAATTCAAAGCGTTTAACAAAAATTACCGATGAGGTAAAAGAGCTGGATGTGGAAGACCTTATTGCAGAAGAGGAAGTTGCAGTAACGGTTACCAAAGCTGGTTACGTTAAGCGTCTTCCCGTAGCTACTTATCGCCAGCAGAAGCGTGGCGGAAAAGGTATGCAGGGTGTGAACTTGAAAGAAAGTGACTTTGTTGAGCACCTCTTTATTTCCTCTACCCATGCCTATATGTTGTTCTTCTCTTCGTTCGGTAAGGTGTATCGTCTTAAAGCGTACGAAATCCCTGAAGCATCACGTCATGCGCGAGGCACCGCGATTGTAAACTTACTGCCTTTGGAAAAAGGAGAAACGATTGCTGCGGTTATCGCAACGAAAGATTTCCCTGAAGATGAATACCTCATGTTTGCGACTGCTTCAGGTATGGTTAAAAAGACCTCTATGAAGCTTTATGATCGCACGCGCCGTGATGGTTTAATTGCTATCAACCTGAAAGAAAATGACAAGCTAATTTCCGTTAAGCGTGTGGCTGAAGGCGAAAAAGTTGTCATGGTTTCGTCAGCAGGCAAAGCAATCATGTGGGATGAATCAGAAGTACGCGCTATGGGACGTGACACAATGGGTGTTCGCGGAATGACGGTTAATGCGGATGCACGTGTCCTTGGTATGGAGATTGCTCACGAAGGAAGCGATTTGTTCGTTATTACTGAATTGGGGTATGGAAAGCGCACCCCAATTTCCGAGTATCCAGAACATCATCGAGGTGGTCAGGGTGTTTACACTATTACTATGACACCTAAGAAAGGCCTTCTGGCAGCAATGAAGATTGTGGATCCTGAAGACGAGATCATGATCATCACTGAAGAGGGTGTTGTGGTTCGTACCGCGGTATCGGGCGTTTCAGACTTGGGCGTTCTACTCAAGGTGTTCATGTAATGAATGTAGCAGATAAAGATAAAGTAACGGCTGTTGCAATTGCTACTTCGAATGATAAGAAGGCAAGTAAAACCCATACATCGAAAGATCAGATGAATTTGCTTGATCAGGAATAAACGCTGATAAAACTATATGTTTCCCGTGAAACAGGCAAGGGATGCCCCTTGCCTGTTTTTTTATTAGTGACTTCGACTTTTTAACAGCTTCAGCCTATTGAGGACACGAAGTGCCCGGGATGATGAACCATCTGCTATACGTGTAGCCAACAATTAATGATTTCAACCTATTGAGAATGCGAAGTGTCCGAAACGATAATTGATTTGCTAAACGGATGAATATTTTCCTTAAACTGCGCTCTTAAGCGGAGTGTTTCAGGGAGCGGTTTGGCGAGGGCTTTAAGGAGTGTTTCAGGGAGCGGTTTTGATTTTGACCTACAAGTTAGATTTAGCTTATAGGTCTGGTATAGGTGTGGATTTGCCTATAAGCCCGATTTTGACTTATAGGTGTGGATTTAACGCAAGCTTTGATTTGGCTTATGAGCCTAAATATTGACCTATAAGCCTTGATTTCGACACATGAGCTTGGACTCTGGTTTATAAGCCTGGATTTTGACACA
>ENA-OQAS01000826-OQAS01000826.1-human-gut-metagenome-genome-assembly--contig:-NODE-826-length-15638-cov-3.864419_pt1 | contig 15638 bp, 20 predicted proteins | sample MGYA00242733_ERZ504523 | MGnify/ENA primary metagenome ERZ504523 (study PRJEB26092, sample SAMD00036239) | human gut metagenome | host: Homo sapiens | study: EMG produced TPA metagenomics assembly of... | reverse complement strand
ATCGGCTAGGTCTTGGAGTCTCGACCTTGATCGGCTCGGTCTTGGAAGTCTCGACTTTGATCGGTTCAGTTTTTGAGGTTTCGACTTTAAGCGTTTCCTTCTTTACGGTTTCAAGTTTTTTCACTTCGGCTTTAGCATTTTCAACAGATTTGGCAGCACTGGAACTGGTGCCGGCAGCAGAGGTATTTTTTTTCAGCTGCTTTTCTTTTTTTGCCTGCATGGCAGCTTTCTTTTTCTGGAGTCTTTTTGTTGACATATAGAGTTCCTCCTTAGATAAAATGATATTTTTCGGTATAAAAATGTAAACTCTCTCACCGGAGAGAGAAACAGAGCTACAGCTTATGAAAAACAGGACGGCGGTTTTTAAATACAGCATAATAGGAAAAACCACATTCACGGAGAACATCAGCCGCCTTGTCAAAAGCATAGCCGATCTTATCCGGAGTATGGGCATCTGCACCGATGGTGATGATCTCACCGCCAAGCTCACGGTAACGTCGGATAATATTGACACATGGATTCGGTTCACCAAGCCCGTAGTGATAACCGCCTGTGTTCAGCTCGATTCCCACATTTTTGCGGATCAATGTCCGCAGGATCTCGTCCAGGATCTCCTTATATCTTCCATAAGAATACTGACGGTTCTGATTTGGACCATAACGTACTACATAGTCGATATGTCCGTATACATCCATCTCGTCAAAAGCAGCGATATTTTCCAGGATGGATTCAAAATATTCCATATAGCATGCGGATTCCTTACGGCCCTCAAAATAAGAAGGATAATAAGGATCGTATCCGTGCACCACATGGGAGGAACCAATAACGAAATCAAAGGGAACTTCTTTCAGAAGATCGGAAAAAGATTCTGCAAGCTGAGGCTGAAGTCCAAGCTCGATCCCGAAGTTAACCTGGATCTGGTCTTTAAAAGCATCCGCAAGACTCTCAAGCTTCTGGCGGTATGCAGGGATGTTCAGGGAAAAATCAAGATTTTCCGGAGTATCGGGATAATCCGGATCAAAATGTTCAGTAAAACAGATTCCCGTGAGACCCTGGTCTGCGGCAGTCTGGATCATTTCTTCCATCGGTGTATCGGAATCTGCGGAAAAAGAGGAGTGCATATGGCAGTCCCATAAAATTTTCTGGTCCATTTTGTACCTCCATATTCAAGCCTTTATATTCTGTGACAATGATCGTATCTGCCTGTTATGAATCCGGGAAAGTCAAACTCCCAGCGGGAATATAGATATCCGTTTTAGGAATCAGCAGGACAGAACTTCTATCAGAGAATTATAGCACATTTTTCAGAAGTTTTCTTAATATTTATTTTAATGTTCTTTTTTATAAATAGCTCTTGAATTTTTGTTTGGAATTAGGTACAATATGAGACAGGTTGATGTTTCTTTAACAAAGGAACGATTTAAATCACCATTCAATTCATAGGAGGAATTTATCATGGCAGTAAAAGTTGCAATTAATGGTTTTGGACGTATCGGTCGTCTTGCATTCCGTCAGATGTTTGGAGCAGAAGGATTTGAGATCGTAGCAATCAACGATCTTACATCTCCTAAGATGCTTGCTCACTTATTAAAATATGATTCTACACAGGGAAGATATGCTCTTGCTGATAAAGTAACAGCAGGCGAGGATTCCATCACAGTAGACGGAAAAGAGATCAAAATCTATGCTAAGGCTAACGCTGCAGAGCTTCCATGGGGAGAGATCGGTGTAGACGTAGTTCTTGAGTGCACAGGTTTCTACACATCCAAAGACAAAGCTCAGGCTCATATCGATGCAGGTGCTAAGCACGTAGTTATTTCCGCTCCGGCTGGAAACGACCTTAAGACAATCGTTTACAACGTAAACCATCAGGGTCTTACAAACGAGGACAAGATCATCTCCGCAGCTTCCTGTACAACAAACTGCCTTGCACCAATGGCTAAGGCTCTTAACGATCTTGCACCGATCAAATCCGGTATCATGTGCACAATCCACGCTTACACAGGCGATCAGATGACACTTGACGGACCGCAGAGAAAAGGCGATCTGAGAAGATCCCGTGCAGCTGCAGTTAACATCGTTCCGAACAGCACAGGTGCTGCTAAAGCTATCGGACTTGTTATCCCAGAGCTTAACGGCAAACTTATCGGTTCTGCACAGCGTGTACCTACCCCAACAGGTTCTACAACAATCCTTACAGCAGTAGTTGAAGGAAACGTTACTAAAGAGCAGATCAACGCAGCTATGAAAGCAGCTTCCAATGAGTCCTTCGGATACAACGAGGATGAGATCGTATCCAGCGATATCGTTGGTATGAGATTTGGTTCCCTCTTCGATGCTACTCAGACAATGGTACTTCCACTTGAGAATGGCACAACAGAGGTTCAGGTAGTTTCCTGGTATGACAACGAGAACTCCTACACAAGCCAGATGGTTCGTACAATCAAGCACTTCGGAAAACTTCTGAACGCTTAATTTTCTGCGAACGGGTGTAGAAGAATAGACTCAGAAAGGGTCCGGTCTGAAGAGGACCGGGCCCTTTTTTCCAAAAGACCAAACAAAAAAATGTCTGAGGAATGACTGTTAACAGAGCGGACAACAATATCGCTCGCCCTTATTGATCTGCTTTTGCAGAAATAAAAGTTAAGGAGATATAGAGATGCTGAACAAAAAAGTGTTGACGATATCAATGTAAAAGGACAAAGAGTACTTGTAAGATGTGATTTCAACGTTCCGCTTCAGGACGGAAAGATCACAGATGAGAACCGTCTTGTAGCTGCTCTTCCGACAATCAAGAAACTGATCGCAGACGGTGGAAAGGTTATCCTCTGCTCCCACCTTGGAAAACCGAAGGGAGAGCCGAAACCGGAGCTTTCTCTTGCACCGGTAGCTGTTCGCCTTTCCGAGCTTCTTGGACAGGAAGTAAAATTTGCAGCAGATCCTGAGGTAGTAGGACCGAACGCAAAGGCTGCTGTAGCAGAGATGAAAGATGGCGATGTAGTTCTTCTTGAGAACACACGTTATCGTGCAGAAGAGACAAAGAACGAAGACAAGTTCAGCGAAGATCTTGCTTCCCTCTGTGATGTATTTGTAAATGATGCATTCGGAACTGCTCACAGAGCTCACTGCTCTAACGTAGGTGTTACCAAATATGTAAAAACAGCAGTTGTAGGATATCTGATGCAGAAAGAGATCGATTTCCTTGGAAACGCTGTAAACAATCCGGAGAGACCATTCGTAGCAATTCTTGGCGGTGCTAAGGTTTCCAGCAAGATCTCTGTAATCAACAACCTTCTTGACAAGGTAGATACACTGATCATCGGTGGTGGTATGTCCTATACATTCTCCAAGGCTATGGGCGGACATATCGGAACATCCCTCTGCGAGGATGATTACCTTCAGTATGCTCTTGACATGATGAAGAAAGCAGAGGAGAAGGGCGTGAAGCTTCTTCTTCCTGTAGATAACAGAATCGGTGATAACTTCTCCAATGACTGCAATATCCAGGTTGTAAAACGTGGTGAGATTCCGGACGGATGGGAAGGAATGGATATCGGACCGGAGACTGAGAGCTTTTTGCAGACGCTGTAAAAGATGCCAAGACTGTTGTATGGAACGGACCGATGGGATGCTTCGAGATGCCGAACTTCGCTCATGGTACAGAAGCAGTTGCCAAAGCTCTTGCTGAGACAGACGCAACAACAATCATCGGTGGCGGCGATTCTGCAGCAGCTGTAAATATCCTCGGATATGGCGACAAGATGACACACATCTCCACAGGTGGCGGTGCTTCTCTTGAGTTCCTTGAGGGCAAAGAGCTCCCAGGTGTAGCAGCAGCTAACGATAAAGACTGATAAAAAATAAAGTGTTCCAAGAACACAAAAAAGGAGATAAAACCATGGCAAGAAAGAAAATCATTGCTGGAAACTGGAAAATGAACATGACACCAAGCGAGGCTGTAAGCTGGTTGAGACTTTAAAACCGCTTGTTGTTAACGACGAAGTTGATGTAGTATTCTGCGTACCGGCTATCGACATCATTCCTGTTGTTGAGGCAGCTAAAGGAACAAACATCCAGGTTGGCGCTGAGAACATGTACTTCGAGGAGAAGGGTGCTTACACAGGCGAGATCGCTCCGGCTATGCTCGTAGATGCTGGCGTTAAGTACGTAGTACTTGGACATTCCGAGAGAAGAGAGTATTTCGGTGAGACAAACGAAGACGTTAACAAAAAATGCTCAAAGCTTTCGAGCATGGTATCACACCGATCATGTGCTGTGGTGAGACACTTACTCAGAGAGAGCAGGGCGTAACAATGGACTTCATCCGTCAGCAGGTTAAGGTTGGATTCCAGGGTGTTACAGCTGATCAGGCTAAGACAGCAGTTATCGCTTACGAGCGATCTGGCTATCGGAACAGGTAAGACAGCTACAACAGAGCAGGCTCAGGAGGTTTGCGCTGATATCCGTAAATGCATCGCTGAGATCTATGATGACGCTACAGCAGCAGAGATCCGTATCCAGTACGGCGGATCTGTAAACGCTGCAACAGCTCCTGACTTATTCGCTCAGGCTGACATCGACGGCGGTCTTGTAGGCGGCGCTTCCCTGAAACCAGATTTCGGAAAGATCGTAAACTACAAATAAGATTCACTTAAAAAGGGGCTTCGGCCCCTTTTTATATCTTTTTATAAAAAAACCAGAAAAACTCTCCCTGACACGGATAGCACAGCTAACAAAAAAGCTGCATCTGATCACAGTCAGAGAGAGTTTTTCTTATCTTCAGAGTAAGGATTGTTTTTCTCTGAAGCTTTTTCTGTATGTTCGTTCCTTTCGTCAGGCTCGGGAACGTGTTCCACAATGTCCTCGATCTCGCAGTGGAGAATGGAACACAGCCTGTCTATGGTATAAATTTCAACATTTTTATTTTTTCGAAGTCTGTCCAGAAGTGAACGGGTGATCTGGTAATGTTCATAAAGATCATACTGAGTGATTCCACGCTCCTTCATCGTGACCCAAAATCTGTCATATTTTATCATATATATATCCTGTCCGATTCATCCTTGAATTAATCTTATTATGAAGGTAAAATTGGAATCACAACAGTGTCCTTATATCGACACTACAGAAAGGAGAAGCAATGAGGAAGTTTTTTAAAATCTTAATTTCAGTGGTGATCACACTGTATTTTTCAGCTACCATGTTCTACTGCTTTGTGGCAGGAACACCGGATGACGGAAAAGGGGCAGTGATCTATATGATGTCAGCAGCAGGCCTGTCGATACTGTTTCCGGCTTTTACCTGCGGCTGCATTCATTACATCCTTTATCTCAGAAAAAAAATGGATGAAAGGAGCAAATGATCAGGATTTATGGTATGATAACAATAAATATCTGGCAGGGTATGTCGTTTCAGAAAACGGTTATCTGATAACGGCAGAAACGCATCAGATGGCTGTGCTGTGATGCAGCCGTTACGTATTATAATAGAAAGAAAGCCTGCAGCTGTGCGTAAGACGCTTATATGATCATTTGCGGAGGATTTTATGGGGAATATTCTGGATTATCTTGACTGGAGAGGAGATCTTACCTTTGAGCAGTCACCCTTTAATGAAGTTGACAATCTGATACTGGCGTGTTTTTCCTATCTTGATCTGGATGAGAGGGCAGAAGTAAAAAACGGAAATACTCTTTCTGTAGAAGAACTCTTTGCGGCTTTTCCAGACGGGAAATGAAGAAGGATCTGAAAGCAGAAACGCCTTTCTGCAGAATACACCGGTGCTCCTTGAAAAAATGGCCTGTGCGGAGAGATTCCGGAAATGTACAGTAGGAGGCTTTGTCAATGAAATCCTTTCCAGTCAGGCTCAGCAGTTTGCGGCAGTGACTATAGGACTGATGATGGAACCACATATATTTCCTTTCGGGGAACCGATGATACCATTGTGGGATGGAAGGAGGATTTTAACTTAAGCAACGGAGTTGTTCCTTCGCACAGAAAGGCGTTGGGATATCTGGAAACGCATGGAACTTATATACAGTCCATGCTGCGGATCGGCGGTCATTCCAAAGGAGGAAATCTGGCTATGTATGCAGCGATGCAGTGCAGTGACATCCTGCAGGAAAAGCTTCTTTCTGTCTATGATAATGATGGCCCGGGTTTCCCGGAAGGATTTTTCAGTCCCGGAAGAGTGGAAAGGGTTTTGCCAAAAGTCACTCGTATCATTCCCGAGGCATCTGTGATCGGTATGCTGCTCAGCCACCAGAAAGATCCGCGGATCGTAGCCAGTACACAGAAGGGGATCCTGCAGCATGATGCTTTTACCTGGGAGGTAATGGGGCCATCCTTTATAGAGAAAGAAAGTTTGACAAGAAGAGCTGCGGCGTCAGATCGAAGTCTTCATAAATGGATCGACCATATGGATGAAAAACAGAGAGAGCATCTCATCGGGGAACTCTTTTCTGTGTTGGAAGCAACCGGAGCAGATACCATTTCCCAAATCCAGGAAGGTGGTCTGAAAAGTCTGGCTGCCATGGTGCGCCAGCTGGATAAACTGGATCCACAGTCAAAAGCTATGGTGCAGGAACTGATCACCGGACTTTTTGGCAGCTGGCTGGAATTACTTCCTCTGCCGGAACTTGACAAAAAGCGTTTTCTGCCATAACATAGGAGTTACTTTGATAAAAATTGGAAAAAACGGAAAGGGGACATCAGAAAATGAACGAAAAAGTCGTAAATGCGGCCCTTCTTGGTCTCGGAACAGTAGGAACCGGTGTATATAAAGTGATCAAAAGCCAGGAGCAGGAAATGACAGCCAAGCTTGGATGCCAGGTAAAGATCACAAAGATCCTGGTGCGTAACCTTGAGAAAGCGTCCGGGAAGGTAGACGATCCTTCTGTTCTTACAACAGACTGGGCAGATATTGAGGGAGATCCTTCCATTGATATTGTGATCGAGCTGATCGGCGGGATCGAGCCGGCACGTACTTATATCCTTGCAGCACTGAAAGCTGGCAAGAACGTTGTAACTGCAAACAAGGATCTGATCGCAGTCCACGGAAAAGAGATCCTGGAAACTGCCAGGGCAGCGCAGAAGGATTTTCTGTTTGAGGCAGCAGTTGCCGGAGGAATCCCGATCATCAGCCCGTTGAAGAACAGTCTTGAGGCCAACCATGTAACGGAAGTATGGGAATCGTAAACGGAACTACGAACTTTATCCTTACCAAGATGTCCCAGGAGGGAATGGAATTTTCAGATGCTCTTGCTCTTGCTACAGAACTTGGATATGCAGAGGCAGATCCTACTGCAGATATCGAGGGAATTGATGCTGGAAGAAAGGTTGCCATCCTTGCATCAGTTGCCTTTAATTCCAGAGTTACCCTTGATAATGTTCATATAGAAGGAATCACAAAGATCACGGCAAAGGATATCCGTTACGCAAAAGAAATGGGCTGCGAGATCAAGCTTCTGGGTGTTGCACGCTGTCAGGAGGACGGCGTTGAGGCCTATGTCTGCCCGATGCTGATCCCGGCAGAGCATCCCCTTGCATCCGTCAATGATTCTTATAATGCGGTTTTTGTACACGGAGATGCAGTAGGAGATACCATGTTCTACGGACGTGGAGCAGGTGAGCTTCCTACAGCAAGTGCGGTTGCCGGTGATGTATTTGAGGTAGTCCGTAATATGAAGGCAGATTGCTGCGGAAGAGTAGGCTGCACCTGCTATAAGACACTTCCGGTAAAAATATGGCAGATACCCATAACCGTTATTTCCTCCGCCTGCAGGTAGAGGACCGCTGCGGTGTGCTGGCTGAAATCCTGGAGCATTTGCAAAATATCAGGCAAGCGTGGCACAGATCATGCAGAAAGAAAGCAAGAGACCGGATACCGCAGAGGTTGTTGTGATCACCAAACTTGTAAGCGAGGGCGCTTTCTTTAAGGTTAAGGAAGAACTGGAAAACAGCGCATCTGTAAGAAAGATTTCTTCTATGATCCGTGTATACCAGAAATAATATCTTTCGCGTAAATTTACAGATCAGCCGTATCAGTTGTCGGGAAATTGAAAACAGACAAATTTTTGTCAAAGAAAACGTTGCAAAATTTCTGGATTTTGGTACTATATAAAATGGAAAACAAAAGAATCCTGAATGGTACAGAGGGTTTCAGAATCAGTGAAGAGCTGTGCCGGACAGATTTTCGATCAAAGATAAGAAGGGGAAAATTATGAGCAAAAAACCAACAGTTTTAATGATCCTTGATGGATACGGACTCAATGACAGACATGACGGAAATGCTGTATATGAGGCAAAAACACCGGTTATGGACGGACTCATGAAAGATTATCCGTTTGTAAAAGGCAATGCCAGCGGTCTTGCGGTAGGTCTTCCGGACGGACAGATGGGTAACTCCGAGGTTGGTCATATGAACATGGGCGCAGGCCGTATCGTATACCAGGAGCTTACAAGGATCACAAAAGAGATCCAGGACGGCGATTTCTTCAAGAATGAGGCACTTCTTTCTGCTATGAAGAATGCAAAAGACAACGATTCCGCGATTCATTTTATGGGACTTCTTTCTGACGGTGGCGTACACAGCCACAATACACATCTCTACGGACTTCTTGAGATGGCAAAGAGAGAGGGACTCAAGAAAGTTTACGTACACTGCTTCCTGGATGGACGTGACACACCGCCTGCATCCGGTAAAGAGTTTGTAGAGCAGCTGGAAGCTAAAATGAAAGAGATCGGCGTTGGTGAGATCGGTGTGATCTCCGGACGTTATTATGCAATGGATCGTGATAACCGCTGGGATCGTGTTGAGCTTGCATATAAAGCTCTTACACAGGGCGAAGGCGTAAAGGGAACAGATGCTGCAGCAGCAGTTCAGGCTTCCTATGATGATGACAAGACAGATGAATTTGTGCTTCCGACTGTTATCGAGAAGGACGGCAAACCGGTTGCAACTATTTCCGATAAGGATTCCGTTGTATTCTTCAACTTCCGTCCGGACCGTGCAAGAGAGATCACAAGAGCTTTCTGTGATGACGATTTTAAGGGCTTTGAGAGAGCAAAGAGACTGGATACCACATTCGTATGCTTCACAGAGTATGATGATACCATCCAGAACAAGCTGGTAGCATTCCACAAGGTTCTTCTTCACAATACCTTTGGTGAGTACCTTGCAGCTCACGATATGACACAGGCACGTATCGCCGAGACAGAGAAATATGCACATGTTACATTCTTCTTCAACGGTGGTGTTGAGGAACCAAACAAAGGAGAGGACAGAATCCTTGTAAAATCCCCGAAGGTTCCGACCTACGATATGCAGCCGGAGATGAGTGCACCGGAGGTTTGTGAAAAGCTTGTAGAGGCGATCAAATCTGACAAATATGATGTGATCATCATCAACTTTGCGAACCCGGATATGGTTGGCCATACAGGTGTTGAGGCAGCTGCAATCAAGGCTGTTGAGACTGTTGATGCGTGTGTTGGTAAGGCTGTAGAGGCAATCAAAGAGGTTGACGGACAGCTCTTTATCTGCGCTGACCATGGTAACGCAGAGCAGCTTGTAAATTATGAAACAGGTGAGCCATGGACAGCTCATACAACGAACCCGGTACCGTTTATCCTTGTAAACGCAGATCCGAAATACACACTTCGTGAGAACGGATGTCTTGCAGATATCGTTCCGACTCTGATCCAGCTTATGGGTATGGAGCAGCCGAAGGAAATGACAGGAGAGTCTCTTCTTGTTGAGAAATAAATAAGATTCACGGAATCCCGGCAGATTTTTACGGATCTGCGGGATTTTTCATCCGATTGTTCCTGTTTCCACACATGAAAAAAATTTTCAAAATCATCTTGTAAAATCATTCCATTTCAACTATAATCCCTCTGATACATAAAAACAGGTAACTTTTGAGCAACTGTAAAGTTACAGAAAGAATAATAAAAAGAATAACAAAAAGCAGCACAAAGTTTATGAACGATCAAATTAAATGGGGGGAAAAAAGATTTCATGAAAACAGACATGACACAGGGAAAACCGGTAAAAGTGCTCCTGGGATTTACGATCCCGGTATTTATTGGTAATGTATTTCAGCAGTTCTACAATATGGTAGATGCGGTGGTTGTAGGAAAATTTGTAGGAACAAAGGCACTGGCGGCAGTTGGCTCAACAGGAACTATCATCTTTTTGATCATAGGCTTTCTTCTGGACTTACTGCCGGTTTTACCGTACTGACTGCACAGAAGTACGGTGCGGGAAAAATGGATGAGATGCGTCAGACCGTGGGAAATGCACTGATCCTGACAGCGCTGGTCTCGGCAGTGATGACAGCAGTCAGCATGACAGGTATGCATGCACTTCTGAAATTTATGCATACGCCGGATGATATTTTCAAGGATGCATATGCTTACGTTATGATCATCTGCGGAGGGATTTTTGCCCAGGCATTATATAATATCCTGGCCAGTATCCTCCGTGCACTGGGAAACAGTAAGGTACCACTGTATTTTCTGATCTTATCTGCAATGCTGAATATTGTGCTTGACCTTGTATTTATCATCGTGTTTAAGCTGGGAGCGCCTGGAGCAGCCTGGGCTACCATTATTTCCCAGGGAGTTTCAGGAGTCTTATGTCTGGTATATATCTGGAAGTTTGTGCCGGAGCTCCGTATGAAAAAAGAAGACTGGTATTTCAGACGTAACCTCGCAGCCAAGCAGATCGGTGTGGGAATCCCAATGGGACTGCAGTATTCCATTACGGCGATCGGAACCATGATGGTACAGTCAGCCTTAAATATGCTTGGCTCTTATGCGGTGGCGGCGTTTACAGCAGGAAGTAAGATCGAGCAGATCTTCACCCAGGCATATGTGGCACAGGGAACTGCCAGCGCTACCTACAATGCACAGAATATCGGAGCCGGAAAGCTTGAGAGAGTGCGGGAAGGCTTCCGGGCTTCGCATTTTATAGGAATTGTATATTCTGTTGTTGTTGGCAGTTTTCTGTTCTTTGCGGGAAAATATTTCGCATATCTGTTTATCTCAGATAACATTGAAGAAGTGCTTCCTATGGTAGCAATCTATGTAAAATGTGTGGCACTGTTTTTTATTCCTCTGTATTTTGTCAATGTACTGCGAAACGGGATCCAGGGAATGGGATATGGTCTTCTTCCTATGATGGCCGGTGTAGCTGAGCTTGCAGGAAGAGGGATCACCGCTACCATTGCAGCCGGAAAAAGTAGCTATATCGGTACCTGTCTTGCAAGTCCGGTGGCCTGGATCTTTGCGTCAGTGCTCCTTTGGGTAATGTATTTCTATGTTATGAAAGATATGGCGCGGAAGCTGTACGGTACAAATAAGTTATAAAAAAACCGTGAAATGAGATGCAATTTCCGGAAAGTATGATATAATGAAAAAGCTGGTGAGTAAGACCAGAAAGTATCAATGGAAAGATGCCTTTTTTGAAGGCACATGAACATAGAGGTGAATAAATATGAGCAACGATGAAAAGAGGGATATCGAGGACAGGATCAATGATGCCATGGCAAAGATCGTCAGTGATACTGCAGGAGAGCCTCAGCCTGAAAATAAAAATAACAGATCAGCTGCTCACAAGTCGGCACGACCTTCGAAATCAGCAAGGCCAAGGAAGATCACCTACGTACCTATCGATGAATCTGAATTTGAACCTATTGTTATACCCGAAAAGAAAAAGCATAAGGCACTGAAGGTAACCGGAATGATCGCCGCCATGGTTTTGGTAGTGGCAGGCTGTGCATATGCAGGAGTATCTTATTATTACACCAGTCATTTCTTTGAGGGCACAACGATTAACGGGATCGACAGCTCCAACAGGACTGCATATGAGGTTGAGCAGGAGATCGCAAAAAAATGGAAGGCTATTCCATCCAGGTAAAGGCCAGAGATCAGGAACCGCAGACGATAGAAGGAACGGATATCAGTTATCGTTATATATCCAGTGGTGAAGTTCTGAAGCTTTTGAAAGCGCAGAAGCCTATGAATGGGTGAGAGGATTTTTTGAAAAGACGACTTACACAGCCAGTGAGCAGACAGCTTTTGACAAGTCAAAGCTGGAGTCAGAAGTGAAAGCACTGAACTGTGCCCAGAAAGAGAATCAGGTAGCACCGGAGAATGCGTACGTAAGCTTTAATGATTCCGAGTTTACGATCGTGCCGGAGACAGTGGGAAGTGAACTGAAGGTAAAAGAAGCCTATCAGATGATCAGTGATGCTATCAGCAGCGATGACGGGGAAGTAGATCTTGGCAGTAACCCGGATGCTTATGTGAAAGCAGATGTGACCAGCGACAGTGCAGATCTGCAGGCAACGGTGGATGCATATAATAACTTTGCGAGGGCAAGCATCACCTACACATTTGGAGATGAGACAGTAACACTTGATGGAAGCACCATCAAGAACTGGCTGCAGTTTGACGAAAAGGGCCAGCTGATCCAGGATGATGCATCCTTCAAACAGCATATCGTGGATTATGTGGCACAGCTTGCAGCGGATCATGATACAGTAGGTACAGAGCGACAGTTCCAGACAACAAGCGGAAGAACCGTTTCGGTTTCCGGTTCTGCATATGGCTGGAAGATCGATCAGGACGGAGAGGTGGCACAGCTTACCCAGGAGATCCAGTCCGGAGCTCAGACGACCAGAGAGCCGGTTTATTCCATGAGAGCCAATTCTTATGGTGTGAATGATCTGGGAAATACCTACATTGAAGTGGACCTTACAGAACAGTATATGTGGTATTATCAGGATGGAAATGTGATCTTTGAATCAGATATCGTATCCGGACTTGCAAGTGATCCCAAGAGAAAAACACCTCCTGGAATCTTCACCTTGTATTATAAGAAGAGCCCGGATGTGCTACGTGGCACCAAGAAACCAGACGGAACCTATTCCTATGAACAGCCGGTAACCTACTGGATGCCGTTTAACGGAGGCATTGGATTCCATGATGCAGACTGGCAGCCGTATTTTGGAGGCGATCGGTATCTAACCGGAGGTTCCCACGGCTGTATCAATATGCCGCCGGATAAAGCGGGAGAGCTTTACAACATTATCCAGTATAATGTTCCGATCGTCTGTTTCTATTGATCGGATCTGTAGTCAAAAAACAAACAGGAGCCAGCCGGTGATCCGGTGTGTGGCTCCTGTTCTTTAGCAGGAGGAAAATATTATGTTTGATCAGTCATTCAGCTTTATACTTACAATCGCAGCACTGGTAGTAGGAGTTATGCTTTTTACCGGACACGGTTCCTTTTTTATGAAAGGCGGAAACACACAGGCCAGAGCCCAGAAGTACGATGAGAAAAAAATGGAAAAAGTTTCAGGAATCTGTCTGATACTTATCGGAGTGGCTACAGGAGTTGACGCATTCACCACAAGTGTAGCAGCAAAGATCGCCTATGTAGTAATTCTGTTTGTGATACTTGCGGTATTTCTGTTTGTACTCAGAACAAAAATGTATCAAAAAAATGATCAGAAGTATCAGAACTATCCTTTAGGTAAAAAAGCAGAACTCCCCGTGAAACGGTAACCTGTCTGATCAGGCTCCGGTATCCGCGGGGAGTTTTTCTGTCTGTATTTATTTTAATTTCGTTCGGCTGGTCTGCCGGAATGTCAGAGTAAAGATGATTCCCTTTACGATAGAAGTAAGGGAAAGTGCCCACCAGATACCATTGAGTCCCATTCCCGCATGAGTCAGCAGCATGGCAAGCGGGATTCTGGCCCCTGTCAGGATAATACTGATGATACTGCAGAGCTTGGTCATACCAAGGCCGGACAGTGCACCGATGGTCATCAGCTCAATGGCCATGAAAGCCTCACAGAAGCCGATGATGATCAGGTAATTTACAGAAATCCCAAGGGATTCCGGATCATGGAAAAACAGTCCGGAGATCGGGCGTGGGAGCAGCACAAAGGCTGCAGTTATGATAAGGCCCCAGATTGTCAGGATACCAAAGGAAATACGGTAGCCCTGGCGGATGCGATCGTATTTTTTTTGCACCGAAATTCTGTGCGGTAAAAGCATTTAAGGCAGAGGCAAAGCCGTCCGCGGTGTTCCAGGAAACGGATTCGATCTGTCCGCCCACACGCTGGACAGCAATGGCAGCAGCACCGAAGGCGGAAACCATTCTGGTCAGTACCATGGAGATCATACAGTAGAGCATGCTCTGGATAGCGGTTGGAAAACCAATGCGGAAGATATTTTTATAAAATTTTCCCGGAAAACGTGAAAAAAGATGAAGTTCACGAAGTACATTTGTTTCCAGCCCGGAAGTAAAGATCCGGAAAACCAGTACTGCAAAAACCAGGAACTGTGCAGTTACTGTGGCAATGGCAGCACCTGCCGTTTCAAGCCGTGGAAAAGGTCCAATGCCAAGGATCAGGAGCGGATCCAGGAGCATATTTCCCACAAGTCCAAGAAAATTGGCCATCAGCGGAGACCTGGAATCTCCCTGGGCTGTAAAAAGTCCGGTGAGAGTCAGGTTCAGGAAGGAAAAAATGATCAGTCCGCAGGTGATCAGCATATAAGATCTGGCAGAAGAATATGCTTCCGGGTCTGTCAGATTAAAAAATCCGATCAGAGGATCAAGAAATATAATACTTGCTGCAGAAAATAAGAGACCGAACAGAATGGTCATCTGCAGGGCACTGGCCGCGTAGGAACGTGCCTCTTTATAATCCTTCCGGCCGCAGGACTGTGCTGTGTTTACCTGTCCGCCCATTCTCGGAAGGGCTACCAGTCCCTGGGAAAGCCACACATACATGCCGCCCACACCGACACCGGCAACTGCCTTGGAGCCCAGAAGCCCGATCCAGGCCATATCTGTGATATTATAGCAGTTCCAAGAAGGGAAGATGCCATGATAGGAAGAGCAAGCTCTGAAAGCGTTTTCAGGATCGGACCGGAAGTAAGGTCTATGGATTTTGATTTTTTCATACTCATCTGCATATCTCCGTAAGGTCAAAAGGCCTGGTGATCCGGTAATCCGGTTTATCCACCTGACCGAAACCGTATTCAGCAAAGATAAAAGGAACTCCTGCTTTCCGGCAGGCATTAAAGTCTCCTATAGTATCACCGATATAAACCGGATCGGAAAGATTATTATCCTCGCGGATTTTCATGATATTTTCCGCTTTGGCCATGCCGGTGTCACCGGGACAGAGATGGCCCTTGAAATAGTGTCCGAAGCCTGTGGATTTCAGGAACACTTCAATATATCCGGCCTGGCAGTTACTGACGATAAAAAGAGGAAAACGGCTGGAAAGAATCTTCAGTGTTTTCTCAAGATCCGGATACAGCGGAGCACATTTGCGAAGCAGTGCCTCGTGCTCTGCCTGGCAGCAGCCGTCGATGATACGAAGCTGTTCTGCTTCCGGAAGCTCAGGGAAAAGAGCCTTTGCGATATCCGGCAGCAGCTGGCCGAAAAGCCCCATCAGTCGTTTGGCGCTTACATCGGTATCCATGTGCTCCGTATGGATAAGGTAATCACTCCAGGCCTCAGCTACGATCCCGGTGGAATCCCAGAGCGTACCGTCAACATCAAAAATAATACTGTCCATCAGAAAAACCTCCCCAAAAAACTATGATATGTAAAAAAGCAA
>ENA-OQAS01000824-OQAS01000824.1-human-gut-metagenome-genome-assembly--contig:-NODE-824-length-15643-cov-2.543439_pt1 | contig 15643 bp, 22 predicted proteins | sample MGYA00242733_ERZ504523 | MGnify/ENA primary metagenome ERZ504523 (study PRJEB26092, sample SAMD00036239) | human gut metagenome | host: Homo sapiens | study: EMG produced TPA metagenomics assembly of... | reverse complement strand
GCGTTGTTAAATCATCTTTATCAAGGAAATATTGGAGATTTAGAGAATAAAATAAAATTTATTTGTGCAACTGCATATGCAAAAGAGAAACGAAAAAATGAAATTGATATACATTGGAGCATCTTCGGAAGATGTGTTAAAGGGGATTGCAGAGAAAGCGGAAAATAAAATTGGAAATTATGATACGGTAGAAATTTATCCGAACGCCCCAATACAGGAAATATTATCTGGAGATAAGAACGGAAAAGATTATCATCAAGAACTGTTTGAAAAATTGATGCTATTTTTGGAGAATTTCGCAGTCAGAATTATGCAAAGGAACAGTTTGAAAAACGATGCATGCACACAGTTAATGATGTATTGGATTGTTTGATTTATAATCAGAATTCTGAAAATGAAAATACTATGCGTAAATATATTGTAAACAGCGTGCAGGAAGCGTTTCGATATGTAGAGTACAGTTGTAATGTTCAGTTTGGAGGAAATAGTCTCCATGCGATTACGGCGTATTTTTTCTGTATGAATCAACACTTTCGGAAACAAAATATTTCATTCCCAATGATTGATGCAGTATATATTAGAAGAGTATCCGAAGGAAATTCATATTGCAAAGCGGATTCTTAATATGCTGTCTTCTAAAATGGATATTGTGTCAACACAAGAAGATTTAATTCCATTGACAATTTATATTCGAAGTCTTTTAAATGTTTCCCTTTCCAGGAAAAGACCAAGAGCAGTAATTTTAGCCCATGGATATGCGACAGCAAGCAGTGTTGCAGATGTTGCTAACCGAATATTGGATGAAAATATTTTTGAATCTGTGGATATGCCAATTGAGAAAAATGTATCCGACGTCGTGCAATGGATGAAAGAGTATGTAGAAAAAATGATGTCAGCCATGGAATTATTTTAATGGTTGATATGGGTTCTTTAAGGGAAATTTATCGATCTTTTGAAGAAAATTTAAAATCACCGCTCGTTGTAATGAATAATATTTCAACACAAATGGCAATTATGGCAGGAGAATTGATTCAAAAGGAAGAGAAATTAGAAGATATTGTTCGGATTCTTGAAGAGGAGAATGAAACGGAGTATAAAATCATATATCCTCAATACAAAACAAAAACTATTTTAACTTGTTGCATTACCGGCACAGGAACGGCGGAGCAGATTCGTCTGTTGATTGAAAACAGTATTCCAAAAGAAATGGATATTCAAGTGATTTCTTATGATTATGATCAACTACAAAATGTGGAAATTGTGAAAGAAATCTACCAGAAGTGTGAAGTCTTAGGAATTGTAGGTACAAAAAATCCCCAAATAGGACAGGAAAAGTTTATTCCATTGGAACAATTAGTTTCCGGAGCAGCAACGGAACAGATGATTAATATGTTGAAAAATGTTGCGGACGCAGTTTCTATGGAAAAATTGAATGATAATTTAATACGAAATTTTTCTATGAACCGTTTATTAGGATTTTTGACAATTTTAGACACGGAAAAAAAAAATTTTAATGCATATTGAAGAGGCAATGAAACAGTATGAGTTTTTGACAGGAAGGAAGCTAAAAAATAGTACAAAAATTAATCTTTTTATTCATGTGGGCTGCTTGACAGAACGTTTGATTCGTAATTCGGCAATTGAAGATTATCCAGAGAAAGATAAGTTTCAAAAAATTCACAAAAAGGAAATTCGTCAGATACAGGCAGCGTTTAGTGTGATTGAAAAGACTTATAGTGTGAAAATTCCAATTTCTGAAATTGGTTATATTTATGATATTTTAGCGGGAATATGAGGTTTTTCGAGGAAAATTAAATATTTTGACAAAAGCATGACACTAAGTTGGCATGCTTTTTGTTTTATATAAAGACATCCGGATAAACAGTGATGAAATTTGAAAAGTCGAAAGGAGAATAACGATTATGATGATACCAATGGGAGAATTGTTAGCAAAAGCAAAAAAAGAAGGGTATGGAGTTGCAGCACCGAATGTATTTAATAGAGAAACTATTGAGGCATGTTTTTTAGCAGCGAAAAAATTAAGAGCACCGATTATTTTAGATGTTGCAGCAGTTCATGGAATTTATGAATGTGCTGATATTGCAAGATATTATGAAAAACAGTATCCAGAAGTACCATTTGCTCTAAACTTAGATCACGGTGGAGCTTATGAAGATATTGTAAAAGCAATTCATGCAGGATTTAGTTCTGTTATGATTGATCGTTCTACATGTGCTTATGAAAAGAATGTAGAAGAAGTAAAAGAAATTGTAAAAATCGCTCATGCAGTAGGAACTTCGGTAGAGGCAGAACTTGGACATGTAGGACAGGGTGCTGAATATGAAGAAACAAGAGATGCAGGACTTACCAAATTAGAAGAAGCATTAAAGTATGTGGAAGAAACCGGAGTTGATTGTCTGGCAGTTGCAGTTGGAACTTCTCATGGAGTATACAAAGGAGAACCACATTTGGAATTTGAACTTTTAGATCATTTATCTAAGGAAGTACCAGTCCCATTAGTATTGCACGGAGGTTCTGGAACAGGGGATGAAAATCTTGCAAAAGCAGTAAGAACAGGAATTCAGAAAGTAAATTTAAATACAGATGTCAGTGAGGCAGGAAAGCAGGCATTAAGAGAAGCCCTTGCTTCCACAGAAGTTCATGGTTCCGGAAAAGATGAATTTACACCGAAAAAGATGAATTTGCAGCAGACAATTGCAGCAGGTGTGGCAGGATTCCAAGCAGAGTTAGAACATTATATGAAATTATTCGGGTCTGAGAACAGATGGTAAAAACATTGGGAATTGAACAATTTGCCCCAATGAATCATATATATCGGTTTTATGAACTGAATGATTATATGAAATCAATCGCAGAGATTGGTTATCATTCTATGGATCTTTGGACCTGCGGTTCCCATTATTTCGTTGACAGTAATAATTATGAAGATACAAAATATATTAAAAAACTAATGAGTCAGTATGATATCCGTATAGTAAGCATTACTCCTAGACAATCTTGTCCGAATCCATTTCATATGGCAGTAAAAAAGACAGAGTTAAGAGAAAAAGCAAAACAGTATTTTCAGAATATGATTCTAGCAGCACATGAATTATCGTGTCCGAAACTTTTGATTACATCCGGCTGGCAGTCTTATTCTGAGACAAGACAGGAAGCATGGGATCGTAGTGTCTGGATGGTTGGCGAATTGTGCAGATTTGCTGAAAAATATGGGGTGTCTTTGACAATGGAAACATTATCCAGGCAAAGTACCACATTAGTAAATACTATCAGCGATTTAAAACAGATGATGAAGGAAGTGAATTCTAAAGCATTTACAATTACAGCAGATATTCATACAATTTACAATGCTAAGGAATCTATACAAGATTATTTTGATACATTTGGGAAAAAACTAAATCATTGTCATTTTATGGATTATAAAAATGGTATCCGTTCACATCTGGCATGGGGAGATGGAGAAGCTGACATAAAAGAAATATTGGATATTTTTGATCGCAATCGTTTTTCTGGGCATTTTGTGTTGGAATATACAGATAGTAAATACTTTTTGGAGCCTTTTAAGGTTTATGAGAAAACATATCATATCATAAGGCAAAATTTATAATAGAAAGAGGTAGAAGGAAATGAGTGAAAGAAAGACAACAAGATTTGCAGTTTTGGAAGCAGAACGTGTCGTAAAAGTACATGAAAGAGAAATTCCGGCGTTAAAAGCCGATGAAGTATTGATTAAAATGTGCTGTAATATTTGTACGACAGATTATGGGCAGTATACAGGAGCAAGAAAAAATCTGATGTTTCCTATGGCATGGGGACATGAATTTGCAGGAACTATAGTAGATATGGGTTCTGATGTAAAGGAATTTGAAGTTGGCGAAATGGTTGGAATCGGATATGATAATTGTGGTGAGTGTGAATTTTGTAAAAAGGGATTGACCAGTGAATGTGTTACCTTGGGGGCTGGAAGAAACAAGCTGTCTCCAGATGGATATCACGGAGGATTTGGTTGCTCTGAATACGTAATCAAACCTTATCGTTCTTTATTTAAATTAAATCAGAACATGGATCCGTCAGAAGCAGCATTTGTAGAGCCGGTTGGAACTGTATGTCAGGGAATTCGGAAACTTCGTGTACAGCAGGGAGAAAAAATAGTTGTTATTGGTGCAGGAACGATGGGTGTTTTGAATGCATTGGTAGCGAAAGCAGAAGGCTGTGAAGTCATGATTACAGAAATGATGGACAAAAAAATTGAAGTTGCTAAAGAACTTGGGTTAAATGTTGTTGATGTAAAAGAAAAAGATCCGGTAGAAGCAGTTAAAGAATGGACGGATGGACGAGGTGTAGATGCAGTTATTTTGGCAGTAGGAGTGACAGCAGCCAATGATCAGGCATTGGAAATGATTAAACGGCTGCATGGAAGAATTTTAATGTTTGCAGCGGGGTATCCTGCACCGGAGCTGCATGTTGATTCTAACTTAATTCATTATCGTAAAATGGAATTAATTGGAACTTTTCTTGCAGACAAATGTGATTTTGAAAGAGCTGCAGAGCTGATGAGAGAAAAGAAATCGATTTATCAAAATTAGTTAGAAGCAAAATATAAATTAGATGATGTGGAACAGGCATTTGAGGCAGCAATTGTACCTGGAGCATATCGCGTAAGTGTAGTATTTGATTAAAAAGGAGGAATTGTGGATGATTAAATTATTGCGAGTAGATTATCGGTTGGTACATGGACAGGTAGCTATTTCATGGTCACGTCATATTGGAGCAGATTGTATTTTAGTTGCCAATGATGAGGTTGCAAAAGATGAAATGCGCCAGTCAATGTTAAGACTTTCCAAGCCACAGGGAATGAAATTAGTAATTAAATCGATTGAAGATTCTGTAAAATCAATCAAATCAGGAGTGACAGATAAATATAAAATGTTTATTGTTGTAAATAATATTCAGGATGTGGAGAGGTTGGCAAAGGAAATACCAGAATTAAATTATGTGAATCTTGGTGTATTGCCTGCAAATGAAAATACAAAAGCATTAAGCAAAGCAATTAATGTAACATCAGAAGATGTAAAGACGCTGAAAAAACTGCTTGCAAAAAACATAGAAATTGACATTCAGCAAGTTCCGACAGAAGCTATTACACATGTAGATGAAAAACTATTAGAAAGCTAGGAGGAAAAAAGATGTTAATAAAAGCAATATTAGTGGGGCTTGTATTAGGTTTATGTAAAAGTGAATGGATTTACGGATTCCCTCAAGTTGGACGTCCGATTGTAGTCTCAACATTAACAGGACTGTTTTTGGGAGATCCGGTGCAAGGTGTGATTATGGGAAGTGTTTTGGAATTAATGTTTATCGGTTCATTTCCAATTGGAGCAGCAGTCAGCCCGGATTATACTTCTGCGGGAGCCATATGTACTGCTTTTGCAATTTTAACTGGAGCTGGAAAGGCAGTAGCAACTGCAATGGCATTGCCAATTGCATTGTTAGGTGGATTCATTTTCATTGGATGTAAATTGATGAATGCAGCTTTTGGACAGATTATGATGAAATATCTTGAAAAAGATGATTCTAAAGGTGCTTCTAGAATATATATAATGGGTTCTGTTTTCACCTGTTTTGTAGTGTATTTTGCTTATGCTTTTGTTTGCATTTTTGCAGGAAGTGCAGCAGTGGAAGCTGCAGTAAATGCAATTCCAAAAGTAATTATTAATGGTTTGGCAGCTTCTGCAAATCTTTTGCCGGCAGTAGGGTTTGCACTCTTACTCCAGATGGTAATTACAAAAAAAGATGTCACCATATTTCTTTATCGGATTTATTTTAGCAGCATATTTAAGTATGCCGACGATTGCAGTAACTCTATTAGGAATTATGTTTGTATTAGTTATGGTAACATCACAGAATAATCAGCTAGCAGCTGTAGAAAATGAAGGAGGTGACGAAAATGAGTTCTAAGATTGAAAAGAAAGATTTAAAAACAATATATCGAAGATATTTAGCACTAAATAGTATGAATGACTATCCGGGACAGATGCATAATGGATATACATTCTCCTTACTTCCAGTTCTTGATAAGATTTATAAAGATAATAAAGAAGAACGTATCAAGGCCAAGAAGCGCCATATGGAATACTTTAATATTACTCCGAATATTGCAGGATTTGCCCTAGGTATTTCTACTGCGATGGAAGAGGAAAATGCAAAAAATCCAGAGTTTGATGATACAACTATCAATACAGTAAAAACGGCATTAATGGGACCGCTATCAGCAATTGGAGATACTCTATTTCCTGCAACATTAAGAATTCTGGCAACCTCACTTGTAATTACTATGGCAGCAGCTGGAAATGTATTTGCACCAATTTTATTCTTATTAATTTATAATATTCCAAACTATTTGGCAAGATGGTACAGCCTGAAATATGGTTACAGCATGGGAATGGAATTTATGGTAAAATCCCAGAAATCAGGTATTATGGATAAAGTATCTTATGCTTGTACAGTAGTTGGATTAATGGCAATCGGTGCTATGATATTTTATACTGTAAACATTAGTACACCAATTACTATTGGGAATGTAAAAAATGGCGGCATTGTATTGCAAACAACATTAGATACAGTCATGCCGGGAATGTTAAAAATTGCATTGGTTGGTATTGAATATTGGTTATTGAAAAAAGGTGTAAAAGTCGTACCGCTTTTGATTGGAACTATGGCTGTCGGTGTACTGTTATTCGCAATTGGAGCGATTGCTTAAGGGCAGGAGGCTAAAGATGAAAAAAGAATTACTTGTGATTGGTGCTGGAAATATTGGACGAGGTGTCATCGGTGGATTTATTTTTGAATCTGGTTACCATTTGTATATTTACGATATTATGGAAGAACGGATGAAACAGTTGAAAGAACAAGGCACTTATTTGATTGAACGGGTAGGTGCGAACAATAAACGAAGAGTTCTTGTCGACGATTTTGATGTTTTAGATTGTTCAGATACAGTAGATTTGATTGAACATATGAAAAAAGTAGATTTGATTGCCTGTTGCGTATACGAAGGTGCTTTTCAAAGTATTTGTCAAAATTTAAAGGAAGCTATTGAATATCGTGCAGAACAAGAGGCAGCTCCATTGAACATACTGCTTTGTGTTAATGCATTGGGGGCTCCGGATTACTTTGAGACAGAGTTAGCAAAATTATTGCAAAATAACCCGGCTGCTAGCCGTTATCTTAAAGAAAAAATAGGAATCTGTCAGGTTATGGTAGGAATGGCGGCAATGCCGTCTTCTGAAGAATTAATTGCAGAAGATGCATTTGCAGTTACAACTAAATTAGATGGACATATTGGAATTGATGAAGAACCTTTTAAAGGTGAGCTGCCACAGGTGAAACAAACTGGAGGGGTTCAAAAAGGGAAAGCTCAGATTTATCGAAAAGTCTATACTGGAAATATGAAGCATTGCATGTTGGCTTTTTTGGGAAAAGCAAAAGGCTATACTTACATTCGTGATACTTATGATGATGGATGGATTCAGGATTGTGTACTTGGAGCATTTTTTGAAGCGGATGCAGCTATTCAGGCGGAATATCAATTTGATGAAACTGACCATCAGGAGTGGATTGATTTTATTGTAGAAGCTCCTAAAAACCGAAATCTGAAAGATGCTTTTACGAGAGTAGCAGCAGATCCTAAGACAAAACTTTCCAGAGATAATCGATTTGTAGGACCAGCATTGTTATGTATGAAACATCATATTCTGCCATTTTATTTGGCAAAAGGGATTGCCTATGGATTTTTATACCGTGATGAAAGCGATATTGCCAGTATAGAAATTACAAACTATGTAAAAGAACATGGGATTGAAAAAGCTATAGAAGTTTATTGTGGTCTGACAGAAAATGAATGGGAGTTAAAACAATTGATTATGGCACAATATAAGGAAGCAGAAAAAATTCGTTAAAAAGGAGAAAAATTATGAGATATAAACATTTTAAAAATGCAGATGCTGATATTTCTGCATTAACAGTTGGTACATGGGGGATTGCAGGAGCAAACTCTGCAGGAGTGACATGGGGAGATGTAGATACAGAAGAATCGATTGCTGCCATTCGCCAGATGATAGATAATGGAGTTAATATGGTAGATACAGCCCCAATCTATGGAGACGGTCATTCTGAAACAGTCGTTGGACAAGCATTAAAAGATGGATATCGTGAAAAAGTGTATCTTGCAACAAAGTTTGGTTCTTACATCAGTCATTACACAGGAAAATCTGTAAGAGATAACAAATATAACTCCGTAGAGCGTGAAATTGATGAATCTCTTGCAAGATTACAAACAGATTATATAGACTTTTATATTATGCATTGGCCAGATGAAAATACACCGATTGAAGAAACAATGGCAGTCTGTAATATGTTGAAAAAAAAGGGGAAAATCCGTTACATTGGAATGTCTAATTCTTCCAAAGAATTAATTCAGGAAGCGCAAAAATATGCTAAAATTGATGTAATCCAGCCTCCGTTTTCTATCGTGAACCAGTCAGAAAGAGAACTAATGGAATGGGCTGAAACTCAAGGAATTGGGACAATGACTTATGGTTCTCTAGGTGGTGGAATTTTAACAGGAGCTATTCGCGAACTTCCAAAACCAGATCCAAAGGACATGCGTCAGGTATTCTATCCATTCTTTAAAGAACCGGTATTCTCTAATGTTATGGAATTATTAAAGACATTAGATAAAATTGCAGAAGCACACAATGTACCGGTGGCACAGGTATCCATCAACTGGAGTACCCAAAAGAGTTTTGTTGGTACAGCATTAACTGGAGTTAATACACCTGCACAGGCAGATGAAAATTGCAGTGCATTTGAATGGCAGTTGAATAATGAGGAAATTGCATTGATTGACAGTGAAATTGACAGATTAAATATTGGATAAGGTTTTTCTTGTGTTCATATAAGTCTTTTATGGGGCTGTCACTTTAGTGAGACAGCCCCTATATTCATATCCATTTCTATGAACAACGTCGAAACGTCTTATCTGTAATAATTCTTGCAAAGATCAATCCAAGCGGCAAAGCCATAATAATAAGTAAAGCTTCTGTAAACCAAAAGCACCGGTATTAATCGAAGTAATACCAATATTATAAATTGCCCGATACAAATACAATCCAGGAACCATAATAACGATGGAAGGCACAGTCAAAGAAATTCGAGGATAACCAATCGAAGTCTTGATCATAGATGCCAGAAGACCAGCAAGCAAAGCACCAAGGAATGCAGCTGCAGCTGGTGGAAATGAGGCGAGATCAACAAGTTCCAGACGAGTTGTATTTGCAATCGCTCCGATTAAACCTGCGGTAGCGGCAAGTCGTAAAGGGCTGTTAAACATTACAGAGAATCCTAACACTCCGAAGAAGCTTGCGATCAATCGGAAGATCAGGTACTGGAATTTGCTAAGGTCAAGAGGAAGGAAATCCATTGGTTTCAAATGAAGCACCAAAGCAAGCATCCATGCTGCCAAAGTTGCAACAGAGATAATAATGATCGCATATGTTAAACGTTCCAGTCCAGATCTCATATCTAGTTTCGCAAGGTCAATTCCACTTGTGATAAATGGAAATCCTGGAATGATAAATAACATGGAACAAATATAACCAGCCTGATGGTGGATCGAAACATGAAATCCAGATTTCAATGCCGTAAATGCAATTGTGTATACAATGCATGCCAGAGCAACACTTGCAGCGGTACATAAAAATAAAGTCAAATGATGCTGATTCATCTTCGCTCGAAGATAATTTCCGGCACCGGCACCCAGAAATGCACAAAACATTTCAACAGGGCCGCCGCCCAATAAAAAAGTAAATGCACAGCAGGCAACTGCGGCAGCCAGACCAAGAAATGGTGGAGAATAAAAACCATGAATTTCATGAATCCGATCAAGAAGAGTATGAAGCTCATCTCCAGACATCTTCTTACAGTTTCCTGCAAATTTATTTACGAACTCTTCCATGCGGTAAAGTTTTGATGTATTGACACCTGTATTAAACAGACATAACGATTCTGTATAACAGTTACCACCATCAATGCAGGTATATTCAATTGACAATAAACCAATATCGGCAGTACATGTAATTCCAAGTTCTCTGGCCAGTGTGTTCATGGAACTTCGCACTCTCCAGGCTCCGGTTCCACAAGACAGAAGCATGATTCCGGTACGGCCGATGATCGAGCTTTCTCGCTTAATGAAGCTTCTGTGATCGGATGACCAATACTTTTCTTGTATAATCATGCCAAGGAATCCGCATATGATTATGAAATTCTTCCTCCATATATATCATCCCTCCGAATCCATAAGTATTTCTAATAATTTTTTCCCAGCAATTCCAATTGGTCGGGTAGAATCGGTAAGGAGACAAATGTCTCGTGGATTAGAATGTTCCTTTACAGGAATTTCTATAATTTCACCACGATCAAGATAGTCCTTAGCAAGAGCTTCCGGACAGAAACCAATTCCAAGATCATGCTGCACCAGAGATAAGATCTGATTGGTTGTAGCGGTTTCCATATCTGGAGAAAAAACTAACCGATTCTGATAGAAGTATTTTTCATAAAAATTTCTGGTTGCAGTTCCTTCATTTAATGAAATAAATGGAAAATCTTGCAGATCACGTAGGCTTTTCGGTGAAAAACCAATATCTTTATAAGAAGGTCCACCAATTAAAATATCATGGAAAGAGCAAAGTCGTTGCGATTGTAGTGGATGTTCGCAATACAATGGTGTTGTCACAATACTAAAATCAACGAATCCTTTTCGTAAAGCCTTGATCGCCTGTGGTGTAGAATGGTTGGAAATTTTTAATTTAATATGTGGATAAAGTTTGTGAAACTTCTCTAATTTTGGCAGCAAAAATAAATGAAGTGCCGTTTCGCTTACTCCGACCGTAACAGTTCCAGATTTCAGATTCTTTGTTCGATTTAGTTCATCGTTTCCAGAAGAAATCTGCTGGATCGCAATTGCTACATGGGCATAAAGTTGTTCCCCTTCTGGTGTCAGCTTGATTCCCCTGTGTGACCGGATAAATAAAGTGCAGCCAAGTTCATTTTCCATAATATTCATGCAGCGAGTGATATTTGGCTGATTATTATGTAAGAATTTCGCAGCTTTAGAGAAACTCTTATATTTTGCAACATAATAAAAGATACGATAATAGTCAAAAGGCATGATTGACCTCCTAGTTATATAAAATTTGTATGTTAATGATATGATATATATATTTTACATATCGTTCTTCCTAAGTATAATACAGTTGATGAAAAAAGTCAAGAAAGGAATGATCAACGTGGAAACAATTTTTCCAAGAGAAGAAAATGCAGAGCTATATTTAAAAAGATTCTGGAAAATAATGATGCCTGTGAGCGATTGAGAGAGTTATTTTATGAAGAGTTTGCCAACAATGGGGATCGTGATCTTTCGGAAAAACAGTTTGTGAAAGCACTATTTGATGCATATCAAAATAGGGATCTTTCCGCTTTCTTGATGGAAATCTGTGGAAACAGTATGTTTGATCTGTTAAGAAATGCTTTTTTGATTCCTATGAGATTCAATGATAAAGGTGTAACGAATCCTGTAAGATTAACAGATGCAGAAGGTGAATTGATCAAACAAATATCAGTAAACAAACAGATTTCACAAAAACAATATAAAATGTTTCAACAGATTTTAGATCAGGTGGACGACATACCAGATCATGAAATCTGTCTTGCTTATGGATTTCGTGAAAAACACGATTATCGGAACAAAAATGAAATTAACACAATGAAGATTGGAGAACATATTGGAATCTTGCTATTATTTAAACTTCCAAAAGAAGTGAAGGAATGATAGAGGATAACGAAGTCTACAGCATTGTTTGGAATTTTATGATGAGACTGGAAGAACAATTGCCAAGAGCGTTCATGTATTACGGTGTAATGGATGAAAACAAATTTGAACAACAAAGCAGCGAGATTGGCATCTTTCTTCCTTTCCGTCACTTTGAACACCAACTAGAGAAAAACATCGAACAGGCCAATGGTATTGGTCTGGGATGTAGAGAACGGATTCTGACAATGATCAAATAAGCAGGAGCTATCTTATTCATAGTTACCAATAGTAGTAGTCATAAAAGACATCGCATGAAATACAAATATTCGTGCGGTGTCTTTTGTGTTTTCTATCAATCTATAAATGAAATAAGGATTGACATTTTATAAAAAGTAGCATACAATATTATTGTATTAAGGAAGTAATACAATAATACAACAAGAAGGAAGGAGAACTATGGGGTGGAAGATAGATGATGGAAGACCAATCTGGACACAGCTGAAGGAACAGATGATCAAGAGAATCGTGTCAGGAACCTATTCAAGTGGAGAGAAACTACCAAGTGTCAGGGATCTTGCAGGAGAAGCAGGGGTAAATCCGAATACGATGCAGAGAGCATTATCAGCACTTGATCAGGATGGCTTGACGATCACAAATCGAACAAGCGGACGCTGTGTTACAGAAGATGTGACGAAGATAGAAGAATGTCGGAAGGACATCGCACACAAGATCGTAAAACAATACATCAGGGATTTAGAGGAACTTGGATACAATAAGGAAGATGCAGTTGCATTGATCGGAAAGGAAGAGGAAGAATGAAGGATTTGAATTTAATAGAATTAACTGATTTAGAGAAACGGTATGGAAAGAAGGAAGCTTTAACGGGAATCAACTTAACAATAGGGAGAGGAAAGATCATCGGGCTTTTAGGACCCAATGGTTCTGGAAAGACAACATTGATCAAGTTATTAAACGGTCTGTTGCAGCCAACATCAGGTGAGATTAAAGTCAATGGTAAAGCACCTGGTGTTGACAGCAAGAAGATCATCAGCTATCTGCCAGATAAGATGTATTTTGCAGATTGGATGAAGATTACAGATTTGATGGATTTTTTTGAAGATTTTTACGAAGACTTTGATCGTAAAGCAGAGGGCATGTGTGACACATTAAAGATCAACAGTGAAGCGAAGATCAAAAGCCTATCCAAAGGAAATAAAGAGAAGGTCCAGTTAGTTTTGGTAATGTGCCGAAAAGCACAACTCTATCTGTTAGATGAACCGATCGCAGGTGTCGATCCTGCAGCAAGGGATTTTATCTTAGATACGATATTAAATAATTACAATGAGGAAGGAACCGTGATCATTCAACACATCTGATCGCAGATATTGAGAAGATCATGGATGAGGTTATTTTTATCAAAGAAGGAAATATTGTTACATACAAGTCAGCCGATGACTTAAGAGAAGAAAGCGGCAAATCCATCGATGCCCTGTTCCGTGAGACATTTCACACAGATGTATACAGAGGAGGGGACGAAGTATGTTAGGAAAATTAATTAAGTATGATCTGAAAGCATTAGCGAAGATTTTAGCACCATTGTGGGGTGTACTTTTAGTGATGGGACTGATCTTTGGGATCAGTATCCGGTCGAATCTTGAGGGAATAGGAAATACGATGATCGTATTCAGTCTTGTTGTTATTGTTGCAGTGATCGTTGCGATCTTTGTTATGAATGTGATCGTCGTGATCCAGCGATTCTGGAAGGGATTGCTTCAGGAAGAAGGATATTTAATGTTCACGCTTCCAGTTACTACAAGAAGTTTGATCTTATCCAAAGTGATTAGTGCATTGATCATCAGCTGTGGGACAGCACTTGTGATATCCTTATTGGGAGTAGAGATCATTGCGATCAGTCCGGTGAAACTTATGGATACAGTAACGTATTTTGGAAACTGGGTCATCAAAGTACATGCAGGACCATGGATTGGATATGGAGCGGTGATCGCAGTGGTAGGTTTGCTAAGTGGAATCTACCATATATATGCAGCAATGGTGATCGGACAGTTGAGTAATGGCAATCGATTCTTGTTTGCATTTGTGGCATATGCAGTGTTATCGATCATTGTATCACTGATCGGAATTCCAAGTATGACAAACTTAGATAATATGGGATCAAGTCTGCAGAACACATTTGGATTTGATGGTGATCTGTGGATCTATCTTGTAGAGAATATTGTGATCATTATTGTTTATCATATTGTCACAGAAGTGATATTAACGAAGAAATTGAATCTGGAGTAGGAAAAATAGAAGGGATAAGGAGAGGAGGAAAAATTATGTTAAGGAAATTGATGAAATATGATCTAAAATATTACCGTAAGATCATGCTGCCACTATGGGCTGTTTTGATCATTTATGGAATTGTCCATGGAATCAATACTGTGTTCAATTATGAAACATTTTATGATCATATCCCAATAAAGGCACAGGCTATTGTTGTTGTGACCGGTATTTATTTTATATTCTGCGTGAATATTATTCTTGTGATACAAAGGTTCTGGAAAAGCATGTATGGAAAGGAAAGCTACCTTACACATACACTTCCAGTGACTGTGAGAAAGTTGATCTTGTCAAAGGTTTTCAGTGTGATCATCATCAGTTTTACAACAGTTTTTATCTTTTTTGCAGAAAATAATATATTGGTTTATATACAAAGTATTGTATATCACGGAGAAGCTTCACTTCAAGGGATACCGATTCGACATTTTCAGGATTTTACGAAACCAAAAGTTGCTTTAACAATTCTTTATATGATCGTATATGGAATCATATGGACGATGCATTTGATCTATCAGGCATATACAGCAATATGCATTGGACAGATGAGAAGTAAAAACAGATTTGCGACAACGATCATTGTTGGAGCTTTTTTATTCCTGGCTGGCTATGAAATGCAAGAGATATTGTTACGACATAATAGATATTACAGTTGGTTTTATCTTCCTTGTCTGATTGCTTTTCTTGTGGAAATTGTGTTGTGTCATTTGGTGATTGAGTTTATTTTGACTAGAAAGTTAAATATAAATTAGATAATAGAATTGACATAAAAAATTATAGATGTTAAAATAACAATATAAAAAGGTGCTACCGATGACGGTTTGCCTGATTAATATAAGTTTTATAGACCGCTTACTTTCTCAGGGTAGGGCGGTCTTTTTCTGTCTTGGCATCATGCTTTCCACGCACATAGCCAAGACTATAAAAAGTCGCACACAGTGAGATTACTGCGATTAGGTCTGTAATGGTTAGCATAATTTCAAGTCCCTTTCCGTCAGATTTCTCTATGAAAGAGATGGATCTATGTAATCGGGCTAGAACTCCCCGTAGGAAGCAAACCGCCATTCACGTCAATGTGAAGTAACACCTGTTTTTATTTTATCAAATCAACGAATACAAAAATTATCAACCAATTCCATTTAACATACACACTGCGTAGTGGTTTGAATAGACTTCAGATGTATTTGACAGAAATAAAAGAAAAACAAATATTTGGAAGAATCAAGATGGCAAACATGAGCACTTTTTGAGTGCGTTTTTTACAAATTCGCAGTGCCTGTGGTTGGATGTCTGACCGTTGCTGCGGGCATTTTGGCTCGCAGCGAGGAAGTTTCCAAAGGAACAGGCACGAATCAGCGATTTGTAACGCTGTCAAATACATGCAAGCCTACCTACAAATCAGAATCTGTCTACACG
>ENA-OQAS01000822-OQAS01000822.1-human-gut-metagenome-genome-assembly--contig:-NODE-822-length-15679-cov-2.586870_pt1 | contig 15679 bp, 24 predicted proteins | sample MGYA00242733_ERZ504523 | MGnify/ENA primary metagenome ERZ504523 (study PRJEB26092, sample SAMD00036239) | human gut metagenome | host: Homo sapiens | study: EMG produced TPA metagenomics assembly of... | reverse complement strand
GCGTTGTGCATGATTCGTGACTCCGGTGACAAGACCGAATTGGTCTTGGAGATGTGGTCGCGTGTGAAGGGGATATTGGGGTAGCGTGGTTATTGTGATTCTGGTATCTGCCGGGATTATGGTAGTATTCACCGTGTATAGAAAACTTCAGCGTTATCAGCATGAAAAGGTGCAACGTCGTCGCAGGAATCACCGGAGAAAGAAATGACTTAATCTAAAGGAAGAAAACATTTAGTCTTGCTGATAAAACGATTTAGGGAATCCAATCTTTAGGTAAAATTAAAATAAAAGTCCGAACTTGGGAAAGTCCGGACTTTTATTTCTATAATCATATAAAGATTAAATGATGTATTGTGAAGAGATAGACTCATTATTCATCACGCGGCGGATTGTTTCAGCAAACATATCAGCAATGGTCAGTTGCTTCACTTTAGAGCAACGGTTAGCATAAGGAATACTATCGGTAAATACCATTCTTCCAAGCCGGAGTTCTGAACGCGTTCGGATGCAGGACCTGACATTACACAGTGAGAAGCGATAGCGCGGACGGAAATAGCTCCCGCTTCTTTCATAATATCGGCAGCTTTGGTAATAGTACCTGCTGTATCTACCATATCGTCAATTAAGATGACATTTTTATTTTTTACATCACCGATAATTTGCATGGTGGCCACTTCATTGGCTTTCAGGCGCGTCTTGTTGCAGAGTACCAAGGGTACACCCAAATATTTGGAATAAGTGCTGGCGCGTTTTGAACCACCCACGTCCGGAGTTGCGATTACCAAGTCTTCCAGTTGCAATGATTCAATGTAAGGCAGGAATACGCCAGAAGCGTAGAGGTGGTCTACCGGTACATCAAAGAATCCTTGAATCTGATCGGCATGCAAATCCATTGTGATTAAACGGTCGATGCCTGCTACGCTCAGAAGATCGGCTACCAGTTAGCACCGATAGAAACACGAGGTTTGTCTTTTCTGTCCTGACGTGCCCATCCAAAGTAGGGAATAACGGCTACAATGCTTTTTGCAGAGGCTCTTTTAGCTGCATCAATCATTAGCAGCAGTTCCATTAAGTTGTCAGAGTTAGGAAAGGTAGATTGAACTAGAAAAACATGTGCGCCTCTAATTGATTCTTCATAAGAAACAGCGAACTCACCATCAGCAAAATGCATGATGTTCATGTTTCCTAATTTGCAACCGAGGCTGTTGCAAATCTTTTCTGCAAGGTATCTCGAATTTGTTCCTGAGAATACCCTAAAAGGTGATGTTTTGCTCATTTTTGTAATAGATATTACCTATTTGTTAATTTGCGTGCAAAGGTACGTATTATAATTAGAAATTAAAAATAGAAATTTAAAAATAACTTCTCATTATTGTAATATGCTTGGTTTGAAGCATATTCTTCGTTTTTTAGGCTTCTATTCTAAATTATTTTGATAAATCAGTCTGCTAAATCTCTTAATTCCGGAAATGTTCTATCACGCACCGATAATCGCGATCGGTACACGCATCGAATTTATTCCAAAGGGCGCCCAATATGGCGGCTCCTCCGAAACCAAAGTCCTTTACCTCCAGCAAGTTTTCTTCGTCAATGCCTCCCAAAGCTATGACTTTTTTGTCAATAATGCCTGCTTTGGCGGCGGTACGGAGTTCTTCGGCGGTGTATGCCGAGTTATAATTTAGTTTGGATATGCTATTGAATACCGGACTCAGAAAGACATAATCGCAACTGGATTTGCGCTCTTTAACTTCGTCTAGCGAATGGCAAGAACAACTGACATGTCCTTTGTATCCTTCCGGCAGGTTCGGATTACGACCGTTCAGGTGAATTCCTTTCAGTTTGTATTCCTCTTTCAGATAAAAATGTCCGTGAACCACGATGCGTTTGTGATATTGTTCGGGGATAAGGGTTAGCAGACGTTCTGCAAACATGGGTGCTGTACCGGGCTTTCGCAGATGGAGTGTGTCTAGTCCCTCCTCGAAAAGAGCTGTAATTATTTTATCTTCCTCCACAAAATAAGTGGGGGGCGTTATTAGAATTAACTTCATACCTTATGACTAATTGCTAAGCAAAGATAGCAACCTATTTGTAATAATCCTAGTGGATTTATAGATTTATTTTTGATAAACCTGTAAATCAATGGGATACTTTCCCCGAAAAAGTGATTCATGCGATGGAAAAGTTTTAAATAATCTGTGTGTATCTGTATGAAATAGGCGTTTTTTATTTACTTTTGCGCTAATAAAACAAGACGAATAGATAGAATTATGAATAAAAACAATTTCTTGCAGCCGCATTTTGTTTGATGGCACTTGCCGGATGTACGCAAAAAACGGAATTGCCTGAGAATCCTAAAGATCAAGAAGAGTACCGTGATCATCAGGGAAACAGTTGGATTTATAACGCTATGCTAATGCGTTGGGCATTAATGCCGTCTATGGCCAACGGACTTTCTACCACACATTATTATTATCCTAAATCTGATTCGTGGACAGATGCTAACGGAATGAAAGTGGATGCTCCTTCAAAAGTGAATGTGGGGGCAAAATCGTCTACAAAATCAAAATCGAGCGGAAGTGTTTTTGGGAAAACACGCCGTTCATCCGGTGTTCATAGTTAATAGGAAGCGGATATGAAAAGAATACCTGTTACGCCACGTTCAGACTACCGTGAGAAAATAGAAGTGCTGGGCTTTGATTTTCATGGTGATTATTGGCGCGAGGAAGCGTATTATCGTTTTACGGCTGAAGAAACAGCCTGTTTGGAGGAAGCAACCAATGAGGCGTACCGTCTGTATTGTGAGGCTGCTCAATTCATTATTGAAGATAACCCGGAATTTATGGAGCGTGCATTGAATATTCCGAAGGAGATTGGTGAGCGTATCCGTGCTTCTTGGGGTGCGGATGAGTTAAGTCTGTATGGTCGTTTTGATTTTATATTAGCCAAGGATGGTACTCCGAAAATATTGGAGTTCAATGCTGATACACCGACTTCTTTGCTTGAAGCATCTGTTATCCAATGGCAATGGAAAGAGGATGTTTTTCCGGAATGCGACCAGTTTAATGGTATTCATGAAGGATTGGTGCAGTCATGGAAAGATATTTTCCCCAAAAAGGAGAGATTCATTTTGCTGGTGCATTAGAGAATAATGAAGATACAGGAACGTTGCAATATCTGGCAAGTACGGCGATGGAGGCTGGGTTTTCTACCCGAGTATTGGATATGCAGGCGCTGGATTTGCAAAATGGACGATTTTTTGATCCGGCAGGTGAACTAGTGAACCGGTGCTTTAAACTTTATCCGTGGGAGTGGATGGTGGACGAAAGTCCTGACGGATGTCTAGCGGAAATGGAATGGTTGGAGCCGATATGGAAATTGGTGATGTCCAATAAGGCGATCCTTGCCACATTGTACGAGTTGTTTCCGGATTCTCCTTATGTGCTTCCTTGTTATTTGTCGCGCCCTCGGTCGGGATTGTTTTGTAAAAAACCGATCTTCTCTCGTGAAGGTCATAATGTAAGCGTTGTTGATATCCGGGATTGGGAGGAATATGTACGTATAGCTGAAACGGAGGGTGATTATAACACTGGAGCTTATGTATATCAGGAGTATGTGGAACCGACAGCGTACAGTGGCAGATATCCAGTTATTGGTTCTTGGATTATAGGAGGAGAAGCTGCGGGCATCGGTATTCGCGAAAATCGTATGGAGGTTACAGATAACTTGTCCGAGTTTGTACCACATATTATAGGATAAAGTCAAACTATTCATGTGCCGGTCGATGCCGGACGACGGATGTCGTCATGCCTCGACTGTTGGCACATAATTGAGGAATTAATGTCTTTTGAATAGGGTCGGTTCGATTCCTCTAGAAGGAAATGAGATGGGTTTCCATCGTTTTTACGTTAATCGTCCATAATTTGCCGCTTAACACTTCGCCATATTCACCTATAATCTTCAACACTTCAGCAGCTTCGGCACAACCTATTATGCCGGGGGTTACACCTAATACTCCTTTGGGCGGATGGGGCATGGATAGCATTTCTGTTTCGTCGGGGAAAAAGTGGCGGTAATCGGGGCCTCCTTGGTAATTGAAAACGGATACTTGACCTTCGAAGGCACGGATGGCACCATATACATAAACTTTTCCCCATTTCACACAGATGTCATTGATAAGATAGCGGGTAGCGAAATTATCACATCCATCTATAATGATGTCGTAGGTACGGATAATTTCATCCGCATTCTCTTTAGTCAGTCTTGTGGGATAGGCATTGATTTGTACATCATGGTTCAGGGCTTCAAGACGTTTCTTGGCTTGGATAGCTTTGGGCATGCCTACCTCGGCTTCACTATAAAGTACTTGACGTTGCAAGTTGCTGACACTTACCACATCATCGTCTATTAATCCGATGGTACCTACTCCGGCTCCTGTCAGGTACAAGGCAACAGGAGACCCCAGACCACCTACACCGACAATAAGCACTTTGGCCTGCTGAAGCCGTTGTTGTCCTTTTTCTCCCAATTCAGGGAGAATAATTTGACGGTTATATCTTTCCACTTTGTTTGTTGTTAATTTGAAAAAAAGGAGCTTTGTATCATTTATACAGCCCCATTCCTTTAAAAATATGGGTAAAATCTATCGTATTGGCGTGAACTTGTCAAAAGAAACATCCCAGTCTTTCCATACCGGCTCCCTTCCTAATGATTTCAGTGCGTGTTCTACTTCTACGGCTGTACGCTCATCACTTACATGGAATTGTTCCAAAGCTTGCGGATAGGTATAGTATCCCCCCGGTTCAGTTTTGCTTTCAGCACTCATGGTAGTCACTCCTAGCCCTGCCATGTTGTCGCGGATTTGTGCCGGTTCACGAGTGGAGTAGGAGATATCTACATCGTGATCGAAAATACGCATGGCAAAAGTGAGCTGTGCCAACTCACGATCATTCATGATGACATTCGGCTGGAAACCACCGTTTTCTGCCGGACGCATACGGGGGAAGTTGACACTGTATTTGGTTTTCCAATACTTTTTCTGAAGATAGCGTAAGTGATAAGCCATCATGTCACATCGGTGCGCCATTCTTCCAGTCCGATAAGTACTCCCATGCCGATGGAGTGGACTCCTGCCTGACCCATGCGGTCGAAGCCGTTTACCCGCCACTCGAATTTGGATTTCATCCCGCGTGGGTGATATATATTATAACGGGCTTTGTTATAAGTTTCCTGAAAGCAAATGACTCCATTCAGTCCGTGTTCTTTCAGTTCGGCATATTCTTCGGCTTTGAGGGGCATTACCTCTATCTTCAGATTGCTGAAATATTTTTTGGCGATGTCCAAAGCTTTAGCCAGATAAGGGACTCCGGCTTTTGCCGGATTCTCTCCGGTCACCAGTAACAGGTTCTCAAAAGGCCCCAGTTTCTTGATGGCTTTGTATTCATCTTCAATCTGTTCGGGGGTGAGGATGGTACGTGCCATCGGGTTGCTGATATGGAAACCACAATACACACAAGAATTGGTGCAGGAGTTGGTGATATACAGCGGTATAAACATGGAGATGGTTTTGCCGAAACGTTCTTCGGTATATTTTTGCTTAGTTGCGCCATCGGCTCCAGGTATTTTGCTGCTGCGGGGGAGATGAGCGCCATAAAGTCGTCCACATCGCAATGTTCCTTGCCAAGAGCGCGGAGCACATCACTTTCGGTCTTGGAGTAGATGGTTTTGGTGGTTTCCTCCCAATCTATTTTTTCAAGTTCTTCTGAAAACATAATTGTTATTTTTGTTATAGTTCTATAAGATGATTTCGCTTCTATAAGAGCCTATTTAAACTTTTTCGGCATTTAAACAGGTTTCAAGCTATAAGTTTCTTATTATTTTTCTACATTTCTTTTTGTCGCTTTCCGTCAGCTCGGGATGTTGCTTCGTTCCTCCTTCTGGATAACGCCTTTGATAGAGAATCCGCTCCACTTCAGAATTTCGCGCAACGCTTTTACTACACCGCGTGTCTGGTTAAACCAGATATTGAACGGCCATGGGGTGGAGCAGGTGCTTACGATGACTGCTTTCTTGCCTTTATGCAACGCTTGGGGGAGTCCTTTCGGACTTTCTCCCATCATGCCGTACACGATGCGGTCGAACACTACTTTCAGATGTCCGTTCATATTTCCCCAATAACAGGGTGAACCGACAATCAGCACGTCTGCCCATTGTATCTTTGAAGCGTGCGCTGCGCATCGTCTTCGGGTAGGACACAGGCCTGCCGGCTGCGGCAAGCCATGCATCCTGTACAGGGGCGTACCTGCAATTTATGGATGGATATTGCTTCCACTTCGGCGCCACGTATGCGAGCTTCTTCGGCCATGATGTCCAGCATTCGGCTGATAAGTCCTTGGCAACGAGGACTTCCGTTGAGTATCAATATCTTCATTACCTTATTTTTTTTAGGATGTTGTTGCGGACACATTGCACTGCAACCGTATAGTATTCCGGTTCCATATTTTCCAGATATGCTTTCAGCTCTCCTGTCAGTTCCGGTTCTTCCAGGCAGATGTCGTAGGCAAGTTTCATGCAGACGGCTTGTCCGGATGCGCTTTCGGCAGAAGATAGCATACCTTGAAGGCAGAAATCGAAGAAAGCTGCGTTGACAGGCTTCGGGACAGGAAGATGATGAAGGATATTCAGTAGCAGGCGTCTTGTTCCATCGTGGGGGCATTGCATGGCCCGTAATCAGTTCCTCCCTTTTATCCATCAATAGGGAAGGAAGGAGGAAACTCAGTTTTTCACAAGCCCAAGTGGCACGCCAGGCTATCCTTGTTTCTTCATGCTGCGTTAGAGTATAAAGAGCATCAAAGCGGTCGGGGAAGCTGGCCACTTGATCTACTATGTTGTCTATGTGTTTTCTTCCTAAAGTTCCTTCAAGTGCTTTCTTGAAATCTTCCATAGTTTTTACAAGTCGGTTGTTTAATTACCCACGTTCTTCAAGTCGCGGCTCAGTTTCATAGCGCAGAAGTTGGGTCCGCACATGGTACAGTACTCACCGTCCGTATGGCGGCCTTCATTGAAGTATTCCAAAGCGCGGTCGGGATCCAGACTCAGATGGAACTGGTCGCGCCAACGGAATTCATAACGTGCCTTGCTTAAAGCATTGTCGCGGATCTGTGCGCCCGGATGCCCTTTCGCTAGATCGGCCGCATGGGCAGCAATCTTGTAAGTGATGACACCTATGCGTACATCTTCTTTGTTGGGCAATCCCAGATGTTCTTTCGGGGTGACATAACATAGCATGGCAGTGCCTAACCAGCCGATTTGTGCGGCACCGATGGCCGAAGTGATATGGTCATATCCCGGAGCGATGTCCGTTACCAGCGGACCGAGAGTGTAGAACGGTGCGTTGTGACAGTGAGAGATTTGGCGTTCCATGTTTTCTTTGATTTTATGCAAAGGTACATGCCCCGGTCCTTCAATGAATGCCTGTACGTTTTTGTTCCATGCTCGGAGTACAAGTTCACCCATGGTATCCAGTTCGGCAAACTGTGCCTCGTCATTAGCGTCAGCGATACAGCCCGGACGAAGTCCGTCACCCAAGGATACGGCTACATCGTATTGTGCCAGAATAATCACAGATGTCATCAAAATGCTCATATAAGAAACTTTCCTTGTCATGTACCAGACACCATTTGCTCATGATGCTGCCTCCGCGGCTTACGATGCCACACAGACGTTTGTCGGCCAAATGTACATTCTGGCGGCGTATTCCGGCATGGATGGTAAAGTAGTCCACTCCTTGTTCGCATTGTTCGATTAATGTATCTTTATAAATCTCCCAATTCAGATCCTCTACTTACCGTTTACTTTCTCTAATGCCTGATAAATAGGTACGGTACCTACGGGGACAGGACAGTTGCGGACAATCCATTCGCGTGTTTCGTGAATGTTATCGCCGGTCGAGAGATCCATCAGGGTATCACCTCCCCATTTGCAGCTCCACACGGCTTTTTCCACCTCTTCGTCAATGGAGGAAGTGGTGGCGGAGTTTCCTATGTTCGTGTTGATCTTCACTAAAAAGTTCCTGCCGATAATCATAGGCTCGCTTTCGGGGTGGTTGATATTGGCGGGAAGTACGGCACGCCCTGCGGCTATTTCATCACGCACGAATTCAGGGGTGATAAAGGTGTCGATGCCCAGTTCCCGGCAATTCATGTTTTCACGGATGGCTACATATTCCATTTCCGGTGTAACTATGCCGGCTTTGGCGTATGCCATTTGTGTGATGGCCTTTCCGGCTTTGGCACGATAGGGCAGGGCGATGTGTTCAAAGCGCAGGTGGTCCAGACTTTTATCGTCACGGCGCATCTTTCCGTATTCTGAGGTAATGGAGGGCAGTTTTTCCACGTCTCCCCGTCCAATAATCCAGCTTTCGCGCATACGGGGAAGTCCTTTTTTCAGATCGATTTCCATATTGGGATCACTGAACGGACCACTGGTGTCATAAATATAAACAGGAGCATTGGGCGTTGTTACCTTTTCACCGTTCACTATGTTCACAGTAGGAGTCAGGTTTACTTTCTGCATTCCTACTTTGATGTATGGGAACAGGGTTCCTTGCATATATGCCTTTTCTGCATGAGCGTATGCTTTTTTATCTTGCTTTTTGTCTATCATATTTCTGTTTAATCTAAGAATGAAGTTAAAGGGGATGAGGCGGATGCGATCAAGTTCTGTCCTACCGCTCCTAAGCCTGCTTCATAAGCGCGGCGTCCGGCAATGACAGCTTCCTTGAAGGCCATTGCCATTTCTACCGGCTGGCCGGCTACTGCGATGGCTGTATTGACCAGACAGCGTCCGCACCCATTTCCATCGCTTCGGTGGCATGGCTGGGGGCACCTATTCCGGCGTCTACTACCACAGGAACGGAAGCTTGTTCGATAATGATGCGCAGGAAGTCACGTGTCTGCAAGCCTTTGTTTGTCCCGATGGGGGCGGCAAGCGGCATGACGGTTGCTGCTCCTGCCTCTTCCAGCCGTTTGCACAATGTAGGATCTGCCTGGCAATAGGGCAATACGACGAAACCTAGTTTGACCAGTTCCTCGGTTGCTTTCAATGTTTCGGTAGAATCTGGCAACAAGTAGCGCGGATCGGGATGAATTTCCAGTTTCAGCCAGTTGGTGCCAAAGGCCTCGCGGGCCATTTGTGCAGCAAAGACGGCTTCTTCGGCTGTGCGCACACCGGAGGTATTGGGCAATAGCTGTATGTGGGGGTGAATGATATGTTTCAGCATATCATCTTCCTTATCGTCCAGTTCAATGCGTTTCATGGCTACGGTTACCATTTCACATCCTGATGCCAGAATGGCTTCTTCCATTACGGTGTTTGAATTGAATTTACCGGTTCCCAGGAATAAACGGGAATTAAATTCTTTTCCAGCTATAATCAGTTTTTTCATTGTATTTTGTGATTTTATTATAAATTCATGATTCGTTTAGTTTCCGCTACCGGGTCTTTCGCCCGGAGTATGGTTCCGCTCAAGGCAATACCGGTGATTCCCGTTTCCATGATGGAAGGGATATCTTCCAAAGTAATTCCCCCGATAGCAACGATGGGCAAATGGATATTTGCCTCTTTCATTTGCAGAATAATGGAACGGTAACCTTCCAGTCCCAGCACTGGAGAGAGATCCTTTTTTGTAGTAGTAAAACGGAACGGGCCACAGCGATATAGTCAGCTCCGGCTTTGTAATGCATCTTTACATCGTCAAATGTATTGGCGGTGCCTCCGATAATGAATTCTTTTCCTAATATTCCCCGTGCTTCGGCTACGGGCATGTCCTTTTTTCCTAAATGCACTCCGTCAGCATGAATTTTCTTAACTAACTCCACGTGGTCGTCTATGATAAATGTCGCTCCATAGTCTTTGCATAAGCTTGCAGGCGTATGGCTTCCCGTTCCACTTCGTCAACGGGAGTGTCTTTCATGCGTAGCTGGATCCAGCGGCAACCGCCTTCCAAGGCCATGCGTGCGGAATCATAATAGGAATATGTGTCGGTGAAGTGAGTGATGAATTGAAGTTCCACGGTCTTATCCTCCACATGCAGCTTTAATGACTACCAGACTGTCATTGGGGTGTAACACACATTTCTCCCACTCTATACGGGGAACCATCCGGTTGTTTACCGCTATGGCGATACCTTTCTCAGGAAGTGCCAGAAAGGTGGAAAGTTCGGCTATGGTGCATCCGTCCTTTACTTCGGTTTCTTTGCTGTTTACTGTCAGTTTCATACTATATCAGTTTATGAATTACTTGTAAATACAAAGAGTTGCTTTTTGACCGGATGGTATGAGGTAAGAAGTAACAATCCCTTCGGCGGTACTAACCGCATCAGGTTCACAGGGTATAATCTCAGCCCGTCCGCTGTTTACGTGGGGCACCCCTTTGTTTTACGATGGCAAAGATATGGGAAAGAAATGAATAATGCTACAACAGACTGCTTTATTTTTTGTGGAAGAATGTTTTTTTATGATTATCTTGCATTATGCTTGTTTATTCTTGTAAAAGGATGAATGCATATCTGCTGTATCTTTGCATCTTAAAGCAGATTGCCCCGCTCCCTGAATGAATAGGGTGCGAGGCAGCTTTATTATGATGTATAGTTAAGGGTTCTTTTATAGACGTTTTTCTACTACATCCCAGTCAATGATTTCCCATAACTTGTTCACATGATCTGCACGGCGGTTCTGGTAATCCAAATAGTAAGCATGTTCCCATACATCGAAACCCAGCAATGGTTTCAGGCCTGCACGCCACGGGTTGCTTCCGTTTGGCTCTTTGGTGATATGTAGTTTTCCTTGCTTGTCTATAGAAAGCCAAGCCCAGCCGAACCAAACAGTCCTGTGGAAGCGGCGTTGAATTCTTTCTTGAAGTTTTCAAAGCTTCCGAAGTCCCGGTTGATGCTTCTGCCAATTTGCCGGACGGTTCATGCTTGTTGGGTTTGGGGGTGAACTGAAGGAAATATAATGTATGGTTCAATACTTGTCCGGCGTTATTGAATATCGCTCCGTCGGGAGCTGATGCAACAATTTCCTCTACGGTCTTTCCTTCAAATTCTGTACTCGGAACCAAAGAGTTCAAATTGTTTACGTATGTTTGTAAGTGCTTGCCATAATGGTAGTCTATAGTAGCCTGACTGATTACAGGTTCGAGTCCGTTGTTTGCATACGGGAGTTTGGGCATTTCGTAAGTCATAACTAATGAAATTAAAGTGGTTAATAATATATTCATTTTTAGTCGAGGTTTTAATTAAACTTCTATCATAATAACATTATTGAGCATAGAATTGTTCTGATAAACTCAAACTTTCTCTATCTTTGCGGGCGAAAGGTGAAATTTATGACGAACTATTTAGAAGAATTGAATGAAAGTCAGCGCAATGCGGTGCTTTACAACGAAGGTCCCTCTTTGGTGATAGCCGGAGCAGGTTCGGGGAAGACACGCGTACTGACTTATAAAATAGCTTATTTACTGGAGCGGGGATATACTCCTTGGTCTATTCTGGCATTGACTTTTACCAATAAGGCTGCTCGTGAAATGAAAGAGCGTATAGCCCGTCAGGTGGGCGATCAGGCACGCTATTTATGGATGGGAACGTTCCATTCCATTTTTCGCGTATCCTGCGGTGTGAGGCACAGGCTGTCGGCTTTACCTCCAATTTTACCATCTATGATTCTTCAGATTCGAAGAGTTTGATCAAGTCTATTGTAAAAGAAATGCAATTGGATGATAAAACCTATAAACCGGGGGTGATACAGGCGCGTATCAGCAATGCGAAAAACCATTTGGTTTTTCCCGATGCATATGTTTCGAACGCAGAGCTTTATCAGTATGATCTGAATGCCAAAGTACCCGCTACCCGTGATATTTACCGACGATATTGGGAACGTTGTCGCCAAAGCGATGCGATGGATTTTGATGATTTGTTGGTTTATACTTATATGTTATTCCGCGATCATCCCGAAATCTGCCGTAAGTATGCGGAGCAGTTCCGTTATGTGCTGGTGGATGAGTATCAGGATACTAATTTTGCGCAACACAGCATTGTGCTTCAGCTTACCCAAGAACATCAGCGTGTATGCGTAGTGGGGGATGATGCACAAAGTATTTATTCCTTCCGAGGGGCTAATATTGACAATATATTGAAATTTACTCAGCTGTATAAGGGAGCCAAGCTTTTTAAATTGGAGCAGAACTATCGTTCTACCCAGACCATTGTATGCGCGGCAAACAGTTTGATAGAGAAAAATAGCGAGCAGATAAGGAAGGAGGTATTTCGGAAAAAGCGAAAGGGGAGCCTATCGGAGTTTTCAATGCCTACAGTGATGTGGAGGAAGGGGAGATTGTTGCCAACCAGATTGTGAAACTGCGTTCGCGGGAACATTATTCTTATAATGATTTTGCTATTTTATACCGTACAAATGCTCAGAGCCGTATTTTTGAGGAGGCTTTGCGGAAGCGTGCTTTACCTTATAAGATTTACGGAGGGCTTTCTTTTTATCAACGCAAGGAGATTAAAGATGTTATATCTTACTTCCGTCTGGCGGTAAATCCGAATGATGAGGAGGCTTTTAAGCGGGTGTTGAATTATCCGGCGCGAGGAATCGGGGATACTACGTTGAACAAGGTCATTGATGCGGCTGCACAGCATCATGTCAGTCTTTGGATGGTTTTGGAAGAGCCGTTGGCATACGGCTTGAATATTAACAAGGGTATGCATACTAAATTACAGGGGTTTCGTGAACTGGTAGAAAGTTTTATAGTGGAGGTCCCGAAGAAGAATGCATACGAATTGGGAGCAATGATTGTTCGTCAGTCCGGCATTATGAATGAGATTTATCAGAGCAATGATCCTGAAAATCTGAGCCGTCAGGAGAATATTGAAGAACTGATAAACGGTATGCACGATTTTTGTGCAACCCGTGAAGAAGAAGGGAATGAAAACATCCTGTTGACGGATTTTCTGTCGGAGGTTTCTCTGTTGACAGACCAGGATAACGAGAAAGAGGGGGATGCCGAGAAGATTACCTTGATGACCATTCACTCTGCTAAAGGCTTGGAGTTTAAAAACGTCTTTGTAGTTGGGATGGAAGAGAACTTGTTTCCCAGTGCTTTGTCACTCAATTCGTATAAGGAGCTGGAAGAGGAGCGCCGCTTGTTTTATGTGGCGATTACACGTGCCGAAGAGCATTGCTATTTGTCTTTTGCCAAGAGTCGGTTTAAATATGGAAAGATGGAGTTCAGTAGCCCTAGCCGTTTCTTGAAAGATATTGATGTACATTTCCTGAAGTTACCTCAGGAGGAACAGATGGCCCGGAGAATAGACGAGAGAGCCAGCCGTTTCTGTCGTGAGCAAAATGAACGTGCGGCTCGTTCCTTGTTTGACGAACCTGCTTCTCAGTCTTCTTACGGGCGTTCTTCATCGAACATCTCTGGTGGTCAGAAAACATTTTTAGTTGGAGAAAGACCGAAAGTTGAGATTATTCGTCCCAGTATACCACGTAATTTGACCAAGGTTGGTCCGGAAACGGTCTCAAAGCCGTCCGCAGCGAGAAACTTGTCGGTGAATGTACAGGCAGGCAGGTGATAGAGCATGAGCGTTTTGGAATAGGCGATGTGATAAAGGTGGAAGGAATTGGTGAGAACAGCAAAGCGACTGTCCGTTTCCGGAATGCCGGAGAAAAACAATTATTACTGAAATTTGCCCGATTCAAAGTTGTGGAATAGAATAAATATTTTAATAGAATTCTGATACAAAATGATAGATATCCATAAAGTACCTTCTCCATGCTATGTAATGGATGAAGCATTGCTCAGAAAGAATCTGAGTTTGATAAAGAGTGTGGCAGACCGAGCCGGAGTTGAGATCATCTTGCTTTCAAGTCTTTTGCCATGTGGAAATCATTCCCCATTTTCAGGGAATACATTCGTTATACTACAGCCAGTTCCGTATATGAAGCCCGTTTGGCGTATGAAGAATTTGGCAGTAAGGCCCATACTTATTCTCCGGCGTATACGGATACTGATTTTCCGGTTATCATGCGATGCAGCAGTCATATAACCTTTAACTCCTTCAGTCAGTTCCGGCGTTTTTATTCTATGGTTAAGGCCTCTGGAGAAAAGATATCCTGTGGTATCCGTATTAATCCTGAATATTCGGAAGTAGAGGTGGAACTTTATAATCCTTGTGCTCCCGGTACGCGTTTTGGGGTGACGGCCGATTTGCTTCCTGAAACTTTACCGGAGGGCATCGAGGGCTTCCATTGTCATTGTCATTGTGAATCCAGTTCTTATGAATTAGAGCATACTTTGCAGCACATAGAAGAGAAGTTTGCTTCTTGGTTCCCACAAATAAAATGGTTGAATTTGGGAGGGGGACACTTGATGACACGTAAAGATTATGATACGGAGCATCTTATTTCTTTATTAAAAAACTTGAAAGCCCGTTATCCTCATTTGGAGATTATTTTAGAACCGGGTTCGGCTTTTACTTGGCAGACCGGACCTTTGGTAGCTTCTGTTGTCGATATAGTGGAAAACCGGGGGATAAAACCGCGATTTTGGACGTTAGCTTTACTTGTCACATGCCCGATTGTCTTGAAATGCCTTATCAGCCGGCAGTGCGTGGTGCCAAACTTTACCAGTCGATGCGATAAAAACAGCTTTAACGGAAGAGAATGTTTACCGTTTGGGTGGAAACAGTTGCTTAAGTGGCGACTATATGGGTAGCTGGTGTTTTGACCATCCGTTACAGATAGGAGAACGCATTGTTTTGGAAGATATGATTCATTACACTATGGTAAAAACAAACATGTTTAATGGAATCCATCACCCTTCTATTGCTATTTGGCATACAGATAATACATTGGAAGTATATAAAGACTTCCGATATGAGGATTATCGTGACCGTATGTCTTGATAGTAAGTAAAAAAAACTTTTGGTTTATATTGACTATGAGGAGTTTGATGAAATAATGTAATAAAAGTACTATAAAAAGTATAGAAAATTTTTGGAAGTTTAGAAAAAAGCACTACCTTTGCATCCGCAATCGGGAAACAGCTGGGAAATAGTTAAAACCGAAAGCGGAAATTGCGGAAATAGCTCAGTTGGTAGAGCATAACCTTGCCAAGGTTAGGGTCGCGAGTTCGAGTCTCGTTTTCCGCTCACATAAATAAAATCTTGTGCGTTGTGACAAGAGTGTTACACAGAATGCCCCAGGTGGCGGAATGGTAGACGCGCACGTTTCAGGTGCGTGTGTCGAGAGGCATGCAGGTTCGAGTCCTGTTCTGGGCACTACACACGAGGTTTTCGTTTCTGGAGGAATGGCGGAATTGGTAGACGCGCCACTTTGAGGGGGTGGTGACAATTATGTCGTGTGAGTTCGAGTCTCATTTCCTTCACGAAGAGAAGATATTTGCGGAAATAGCTCAGTTGGTAGAGCATAACCTTGCCAAGGTTAGGGATCGCGAGTTCGATCTCGTTTTCCGCTCACATAAATAAAATCTTGTGCGTTGTGACAAGAGTGTTACACAGAATGCCCAGGTGGCGGAATGGTAGACGCGCACGTTTCAGGTGCGTGTGTCGAGAGGCATGCAGGTTCGAGTCCTGTTCTGGGCACTACACACGAGGTTTTCG
>ENA-OQAS01000820-OQAS01000820.1-human-gut-metagenome-genome-assembly--contig:-NODE-820-length-15691-cov-1.741840_pt1 | contig 15691 bp, 18 predicted proteins | sample MGYA00242733_ERZ504523 | MGnify/ENA primary metagenome ERZ504523 (study PRJEB26092, sample SAMD00036239) | human gut metagenome | host: Homo sapiens | study: EMG produced TPA metagenomics assembly of... | reverse complement strand
CCGATCAAGGAGGCATGGTATGGCGAGCGGGGAACCCAGCTTATGCCGGATCGGGGAGCAATTAACGCTTGCGCCTTGATCCGCGACCGGATTGAGAAAGAGATTAATAACGATCCCCCTTCGTTGGTCAATAAGGGAGGAATTATAGCGAAGGGTGTCAACGAGGAATTGGATGACTTGCGTGCCATCGCTTATTCCGGCAAGGATTATTTGTTGAAGGTACAGCAGCGCGAGATCGAATTGACGGGTATCCCAAGCTTGAAGATCGCTTTCAACAACGTCTTCGGCTATTATATAGAGGTACGTAATACCCATAAGGATAAAGTCCCGGCGAATTGGATCCGTAAACAGACCTTGGTGAACGCCGAGCGCTATATTACCGAGGAGTTGAAGGAATACGAGGAGAAGATATTAGGGGCGGAAGAAAAGATCCTTGCTCTGGAGACCCGCCTTTTCAATGAGCTGGTATTGGCCTTGACGGAATATATTCCGCCTATCCAGATGAACGCGAACTTGATCGGGCGTATCGATTGCCTTTTATCTTTCGCCAAGGCTGCGGAGCGAATAAGTATATCCGTCCGGTCGTGAGTGATTCCGACAAGATCGACATAAAGGGAGGTCGCCACCCGGTAATCGAGAAACAACTGCCCTTGGGAGAACCTTATATCGCCAATGATGTCTATCTGGATGACGAGAAACAACAGATCATCATTATCACGGGTCCGAATATGGCCGGTAAGTCCGCCTTATTGCGTCAGACAGCCTTGATTACGCTCATGGCGCAAATCGGTTGCTTTGTTCCGGCCGAGAGCGCCCATATCGGTATCGTGGATAAGATATTTACCCGTGTAGGCGCCTCGGATAATATCTCGGTGGGTGAGTCTACTTTTATGGTAGAGATGAATGAGGCCTCCGATATATTAAATAATATGACTTCCCGGAGCTTGGTGCTTTTCGACGAGTTAGGGCGGGGTACCAGTACCTACGATGGCATATCGATCGCTTGGGCGATCGTGGAATATATTCATGAGCACCCGAATGCGAAGGCGAAGACGCTGTTCGCTACCCATTACCACGAGCTGAACGAGATGGAGCGTGCCTTTAAGCGGATCAAGAATTATAACGTATCGGTCAAGGAAGTAGGGAATAAGGTGATATTCTTGCGTAAGTTGATACCGGGAGGAAGCGAGCATAGCTTTGGTATCCACGTGGCGAAAATGGCCGGTATGCCTAAAAGTATCGTGAAGCGTTCGAATGAGATCTTGAAGCAGTTGGAGTCCGAGAATCGTCAGGAAGGCATCGGGGGTAAGCCTGTAAAAGCGATCGCGTCTGCCGCCGAGGGGTATCAGCTGAGTTTCTTCCAGTTGGATGATCCGGTGTTGAGCCAAGTACGGGATGAGATCAAGAACTTGGACGTGAATAATCTTACCCCCTTGGAAGCCTTGAACAAACTGAGTGAAATTAAGCGGATTATTACGGGGAAATAATCCGCTTGATCGTATTACCGATGATTGGTAATCATTTACTTTTTAGGTCTCACCAACACTACCACCCGGTTGTCATCCTCTTCCAATGTCGCGGCCACCTCTTTTAGTTTGCCTTTCAGCTTTCCCCTTTTATAGTCCTGGCAAAGATCGGAAGCATTGATGGTAGAACACAATTCGCCTTTTGAATTGATGGGAGGAAATGTCACCATATAGATTTCTTTCTTATAAGAATAATCATCGTTGTATGTGATATAGTTGAAAAATTTCTTTTCTTGCGTATCGTATGCGAAGTACTTTCTCGGGAAACCTTCTCCTGTGTTAAAATCATATATATTCGTTACACTTTCCATGAAATAATAACGATCGGAAATCAATCTTAAGACGACGAAAACGCCCGGGTCCATGGTGTGGATAGGGGGTGTTCGTGCGATAAGCGGGCGCAAACTGTAATCAGGCATTAAGGTGTAGACCGTATCTGCAGAGGCCTCAAATAGAATCCAATTACCGTTAAAAGGAATTATACTGTTATACGGACCTGGTCCAGCTGCTCTTGTTTCTCCTTTATCATAAAGTCTTTCAACGATATGGAATAATTGCTTCTCTTTATATGGAACCGTGATTTCTTTCGTTATACTTCCATCTTGTTTCGACACAAGCAAGAATGGTACCTCAAAATTAAACTTATCATAACAAATCAAGTTGTCCTTGTCATAATCAAGCATTTCCACGTAAAACGAACTTTTCTCGCTTCTTTGATTCAGACTTCGTTTGAAATTTCCTTCCAATCATAAAACCCTTATCTTTTTCGCATGAAAATCATTTACGAAAATCTCTTCGTTTTCTTCATCTAACGAAACCGATCTCATAGACACGTATTCTTCTCCACCTTGTCCCTTGCGATTTATTTTGCGAATAGCTTTTCCGTTCCGGCCATATACGAAAATATTGCCATCATCGTAAAAGTTTGTCACGATTATGTATTTCTCGCCAACCGCCTGCACGCATGCCCGATTGATAAACTCATCGTTTGTTTCCAGCGGAATATACTCCACATCCATGAAGTCTTGAAGGACCAACTCTTTTTTGGTTGAATAAACTATCGTTACATCCACGGTTATAAGACCATCGGTCGATGAATGGTCGCCTCCACATCCAGCCATTACAAAACAGGATGATTATCCCTGTAAAAATGAATCTTTTCATACGCGTATGATTTTTGTTTAACTTATGGTGGTGAAGATACTATAAAAAGCCGATGGTTTTCACGAAATTATCCTATTATTTGTTGATCTCACTGGTAATTTCTTGCACATCTTGGAGCGTAAAACGCCCTAACAATTGCATGACGCTGAAGCTCCCGTCGTCCATGTCGGCTATCATGATCAACTCCTGTATCAGTTCTCCTTGTTGCTTGACGTAGAAATTGGCTTTGGTCTTTCCATCTTTTACTCGCATGAGTTCTTCATGATCCTTTCCGATCAAGGCTTTGAACTCACCTCGCATTCGTTCCCTTAAATCCGCTTTTTGGGTGGTGAGTATTTGCAGGGATTCTATTTTCCCTTTCAGGTTGGCAAGGTTGAGTCCGGCGGTTTCCATGACCGGCATCATCTGAAACATCTTTTTGGAGATATATACGGAAGTAACATCGTCCATATCCGCATATTTGTCGAAAAGCTTGTTCTGGGCAAAACAGATATTCACGCAGCAGAGAAGCAGTATTGTATATAGTTGTTTGAGTCTCATTGTATTAATCATTTAAATGTTTATTTACGATCTTGTTTATTTTTGTGATCTCTTGACTGGCTTCATTGACCTGCCCGAGACCTTTGTTTAAATTCCTAGACATGAACGCCAAGCATTTTGGGCTACGACAGCTGCCTCTTCAGGATCGGTAAAGGTATCGGCCATAACGGGAGCCGGACGATTTGTCTCCGTGAAGATGAGGAATAGGGCGCCAAGAATAGCGGCGGCGATTCCGCTTATCCAATAGAAGGAACGTCTTCGTGAGACTCGGGGAGATATCTCTTCTTGGGCTAGGAAGTCGATTTGTCGTTCCAGCCTTTCGGAAAGTCCCTCCGGTAAGGCTAAATCCTCTTGGAGTGCCTTGTTTATTAGTTCATCTATCTTTTTATCATCCATGACAACTTGCTTTTTCTAGTTTCTCCCGGATCAATTTGCGTGCCCGGGAAAGTAATGTTCTTATATTAGAGGAGCTAAGCCCTGTAATCTGTTCAATGTCCTCATAGGAACAATCCTCAATACCACGCAGGCGATTACCTGCTCTGGTTCTCGGGGAGCTGTTCTATCAGTCTTGTATACGCCGGATATCCTCTTTTTCTTCCAATTCCTTTTCCGGCGAGGAGTCGGTCGTTAATAGAACGGTCTCCAATGCCTCTTCGTTGTCTCTTCGGCTTGCTTTGGGCGAGCGCAGGAAATCCAGACAAAGATTTTTGACCAATGTTATGGAAAATGCTTCCGGATTCTGGATATCTCCCAGCTCATCCCTTTTATTCCATAATTTGCAATAGGCATCTTGAAGTATGTCTTCCGCATCCGCTTTATTGTCTAATAAGGCATAAGCGATCCGATAGAGTTTAGGATGAAAGGGTAGGAACCGTTGTTTAAAAACATCAACGTCCATCAGTATCGCCCTTAATAATTTCCAGTTTTGTGCTCATTGATTACCCGGTCTAGATCGGACGGGCTGATCTTCCTTTGATACGGATTAACGCATTGTCGCTTCCTGTCGTGAATATGACCAGTTCACGGATCATATCCTCTTTTATTTTGACAAGAACTTTCTGCGACTGTCCCTTTCATTTGCCGTGACCATCGTCTCATAATCAGGATCTCTCAGGTTCCGTATGGCGGTAGACAGTCGGTCTTTCACCTCTTGGGCACAATTATCAAATTCAAGGATCTCTATACCGTTTACTCCCATTGTCTCGGTGAACAGGCTGGCTAGCTTCATCGTTATGTTTCCGATATTTACGGAAGTAACATCGCTTTCACCCCGGAAAGCATTGAATAATTGATCCATCTTCTGCTGCCCGTATCCTACTTGGCTGATAAGGAGGATGGCCAGTAACACTAGTAATCTTTTCATTGTAATTGACTTTTTCGTTAATACTATGTTTTTGGATCGCCCTTCGTCCGTGCGCCTTAGAGTGGGGGCTTTCACAAAGAAGACGGGATAAGGGATTTGTTTGTTACAAAAATAGGCAAAAAAGATTAGAGTCCGGGTGTATTTATTCTCGATAGGCTTTACGGTAAGAATGAAAAGTTCCATAGATTAGTACTCTTATTTTATATCCTGATTATTTTTTCTTCAGTTTAGGTGTCCATATATAGGCGACGGAATCGTGTAACCTGATATCTTTACCATCGAAATATAACTTATAGGAATATTTATATCCTTTATTCCAGCAGGTGCCTTCCGGAATGATGTATTTGTAAGTTCTTCCATTGATAGTAAAGATCGCCTCAACTTCTTTTTCCCGGATAGGAGAGTAGGTAGGGACTATACGGATATTTTGCTCCTCCGCTTTTGCGTGTCGTAAAGTTACGGATGATCTATTGTAAGTAAGTGGCTTTATATGCCCGGGAGTTCCTTTGATATTTCCGGTTACGATATCCATTGTCCCGGTATATTGCAAGGTATTACCTCCCGCACGGTTACCGATCTGTATGGAGGTTAGCTTGAATAGCCCGTTGATGTCCGAATCTTGATATATTTCGAATGAGAGAAGTGATAATGCATAATTCATGGAGAGTTTCGCGAGCGGAGATTTACGGTTAACCTCTTTTTGACCTTGCGAGAGCCTCCCATATTTATAAGAGGGGGTTTCTGCCGCGATTGGGGATATTTTGATCGGTATGGAGGTGGGATCTAACGGTATTTGTACTTTATAAGGTGAGTAAGCGTAGATCATGACTGGTCGATTAGATCTGAGGAATACCTGCGGTGTTTGTTTCCATTTTAAAGAACCTTTTGATGAGCCTACAGCCTTTGATTTTACGTTTTTATAAAGAGATGCGCCTTTATATAAACTGTCTTGATTACCATAGGTTATAAATAATCCTATTTCGGACCCTTCGGCAGATTTCGGTGAATACTGAAGAACCTGCCGTATAGGACCGGGTGGTCATTTCAAGAACTGACTTTCGTGCGGTTGATTTCTCTTTGGACATCCACTGCTGATTTTCATGACATCCGGTAAAGATGATTAACAAGATCGTAATTAATAATAATTTGTTCATTTTGTCTAATGTTTTAATGGAACCTTTCAAACAATAAACATTTGAGCCAATATAGTTTATTATTCTATTACTATTAATTATTATTCCTGTTATAAAATGATATTTTTATATATTATATAGTAACGATTGTTTTATCCTCTTAATACGCAAAGTAACCTGCTTTATTGTATACTATAATAATCAATATATCCAAGAGATATAAAGTTATTATTAAACGGGTCTCGTCCTTGTAATAGTCAAATAGAAGAGTGTTTTTGGCGATAAGTTGAGAGGGAATGATAACCCTTGAATGTAAAAGGGTATTTGGACGAGACCCGTTGTTTCTCTTATTGAGAGAATATATAGAGTCGGCTGAATGAAAAACACATCGTACGGGTAGTGACCCCGATGGTCTAATTCGCCGGAATGATAGAGCCAATTGTTATTTTCAGTGTAGTTGCCGGTGGCAAACGGATCAAAGCTTGCCACGGCATTACACCTTAATAACCACAACATAAAAAACTTACATGATATTGCCAATCAATCCTTCGTCGTTACCCGGTAACCAGTCTGTGATAGAGACGTCTCGCAATTGTAACGACCTTCCGTTAAAGCTTAGCTTATATAAATATTTTTTCCCTTTTTCCCATTGGGTGTTAGCGGGTATGTCAATTTGTAGGTTTCTCCGTTGATCGTGAATAAGGTCTCCACGTCTCCGGTTCCGATCGTGCCGGAAGGTGGAATTACCATGAGCCGCATAGGATCACAATATTTCTCGTTGATGAGGGTAACCGGATTCGTCAAGGATAATACCGTGGATGCGGACGTGCTACGGGCGGTAGAACCGATGATATCGCCCGTCGTGATATCGAGGGTTCCTTCGCTGACTAAAGTTGTTCCACCGGGCTTATTTCCTACTTGAACGGAACTTATAATAAAGGCACTGGTCTTGCCTTTGCTTAGGTTCAACTGGAAAGATATAAGCGATAGGGCATGATTCATGCTGAGTAATACAAGTGGCGAGGTACTGTTGACCGCTTTTTGTCCGATCGCATGGGTTCCATACATATAATCATCGGTCTCCAATGCGTTCGGGGCCAGTTTAACAGGTATCTGCCGGGCGTTAAATTTATATCTTCTTGATATGGATAATATGCGTATATCGTAGCTTCATTAGAGTCAAGGATCACTTCCGGACTCTGTTGCCACCGGATTTTTCCATTCACTCTATAAGCTTTTACGCTTACGTTTTTATAAGTGGATATGCCATTGTATAAATCGTCGACTGTACCGGACGTGATTTGTAGTCCGAGCATAGATCCTTCTTTAAATTCTTGTATAAAATTGGTGGATTTTGTAGTTAGGATACGAGTCGTTATTTGGAGTGGTTTTTCATTCCAGCCGATATTCTCAAGACCTCCGAAGTCTTTGTCGTTGGAGCAACCCCAAAAGCTTAAAATCATACTGGTAAAGAGTACTAAATTTCTCATTATTTTACTTATTTTTGTGTGAAACTTCTGGATGCAAATATCGGGTGGTTAAGGGGAAAGGGAGGTGCATACGGTCTAAAACGTCGGTGAAATCGTATAAAATTAGATCGTTCAAATTGTCTAAGGCGTTCATATTGTTAACTGAGGGGTCAAAAAGAACATTCGGGGGGGCGTATTGTTTAATAGATAGGAGGTAGTGTTATTATGTTGGATAAAATTCAGTTTCTACTAAGCTTACAGATATTAGGCTTTTGTGTTTTTGGTGGTATTACCCTGCTACTACGGGCCCGTGAGAATAGGGCAAAACAGATTTTGGGGTGGAGTATGTTATTATGGGCGTTTTTTAGCGGCGGTACGAGTATCGGTTAACCTGTATTTAGAGGATTCAAAAGAGATATTTCATCCGGATGTGCTGATTATGGGATGTATTGTGGTAGCTACATTAGCTTGTTACGTGATAGAAGTGTTACGACCTTGCTATATGACCGTTCGCCGTTTCTTTATTTTTACCAGTCCGATATGGGTATTGGGTATTTCTTTTTTGATTTACCGGCTATCCGGTGGAAATATTCATCGTTATAACTCTTTTGGCGAGGTATTCGATACCTTGAATCTGGATGTGGTTATAAGGCTTTTGATTTTATTTTTCACGCTTCTGTATATGATCGTTCCTATTTATCTGATCTTGCGCTATAGTGAGGGATTTAAGGTGTATTTAAGGGAAAATGTATCGGACCCGGAAGATTATGATCTGGACTGGTTGAAAAAGACCATGCTGATCCTTTCTTCTATGTATATTTTTTATTTGGTATTGTTGTTTACGGATCGGGTTAGCCTATATGTAATCGACAAAACGTTTTTATTGGTTTTATGGTACTATTTCTTTTATAAGGCCTTGTTCCTAAAGGTTATCCATTTGGATCACACATTCGAGAGCGGATGGGGATTACCCGATTTGGAGGAGGATACGGATGATGATCAAGGTAGTGAGGAACAGAAAGGCATCATACGCCAAAGGTATGTTGAGGAAGTACAGGCGTGGTTTGAACGTGAAAAGCCCTATCTACGGGAAGATTTACGCTTAACGGATTTACAGCGGATCTTCCCGATGAGCCGCTCTTATCTATCCCAATTGTTTAATAAAGAATTAGGTTGTTCCTTCTCGGATTACGTAAACCATTTCAGGGTAGAGGAAAGCAAACGTTTATTGGAAGCCGAACCTCTGGCCAGTATACAAGAGATAGCCGAACGTTCGGGCTTCCATTCTATCAGTACGTTCCGTCGTGCGTTTATTAAGCAGACAGGGGTTATTCCTTCCGAATACAGGAGAGACGGGAACGAGTCAATTTAACCGGTAACTGACGAAAGCGAATCGCTTGCTATCGGGTGCCCAAGAGTTTACGTTTATCGTACCTTGCCCGCCGAATAGTTTGACTAAAGTCTTAGGTTCTCCGCCCTCGGCTGGCATAAGGCGTAACTCTACGTTTTATTGGCGAGGTGTTGTCCGGGTTCCAGATCACCTTTGTATAGGTGATGAAACGATTTGTTTTCCATCCGGAGAGATGTGGGGAAACCAAGAATTTCGGGTCTCATCGAATGTCATCTGGGTTTGTTCGGAACCATCCGCCTTCATGCGCCAGACTTGCATAAGCCCGGTACGTACGGAGTTGAACCAGATATATTGTCCGCAAGGTGAGTATTCGGGGCCATCGTCCAAACCTTCGGCTGTCGTAAGACGTTTTTCTTCTCCGCCTAGGGCAGGAATGACGTAAACATCAAAATTACCGTTTCTCTCGGCGCAATAAGCGAGTTGTTTTCCGTCGGGGCTCCACCCGTGTAGGTAGCTAGGACCGAGTGGGGTAATCAATCGGGGAACACCTCCTTCGAAAGGCAGGGTATAGATACGCGACCGGCCATCTTCTTTCGTTCCGTTACTGATCGCTATTTGCTTCCCATCCGCAGAGATCACATGGTCGTTGTTGCAACGGGTTGCGTAGTCGCTATTGATTAATTGCGGCTCTCCCGGAGATTCCGGAGAGAGCTTATATAATTTTCCTCCACTATTATATACAAGCCAATTACCATCCGGAGTCCAGTTAGGTGCCTCGATCAAAAAAGGGAATTCCTTGACAACGGAACGTTGCCCGGTCGTAATGTCCATCACTTCCAGCACACTAGTCACATTCTTTTTTTTGGGCATGCGTACAAAAAACGGCGATACACATACAAAGTACAGAATTGAGAAAACGTTTCATATACATATAGATTTAAAGGATATAAGAAAACCGGGTAAAATTAGCTTTACGCTATTTTACCCGGTTTCAAAGATATAATTTATTTCGATTACTCCTTATACATTGAAACGGAAATGCATGATATCTCCATCTTGCACAACATATTCCTTACCTTCAACGCTCATCTTTCCGGCCTCTTTAACAGCAGCTCGGAGCCATAAGCGATATAATCCTCGTACTTGATCACCTCGGCACGGATAAATCCTTTTTCGAAGTCCGTATGGATAACACCGGCGCATTGAGGAGCTTTCCAGCCTTTATGGAACGTCCACGCACGACATTCGTCCGATCCGGCGGTCAAGAAGGTTTGCAGATTCAATAATTTGTAAGCCGATTTAATCAAACGGCTTACGCCAGACTCTTCCAATCCGATCTCTTGTAAGAACATCTGGCGTTCCTCATAGGTATCGAACTCAGCGATCTCGCTCTCGATCTTAGCGGCGACTACTAGAATCTGGGCATCCTCGTCTTTAACCGCCTCGCGTACGGCATCTACATATTTATTGCCGTTTACGGCGCTAGCCTCATCCACGTTACAAACATACATGACAGGTTTATCCGTCAGCAAGAATAAATCGTGGGCAATGCGTTCCTCGTCTTTCGTATCAAAAGAAACGGTACGTGCGCTTTTTCCTTGTTCTAAAGCCTCTTTGTATTTACAAAGTACCTCGTAAGCGATCTTGGCTTGCTTATCACCTCCGGTTTGCGCTTGTTTTTGCACCTTGGCGATACGGCTGTCTATCGTTTCCAAATCCTTGATCTGAAGCTCATAGTCAATGATCTCCTTATCACGGACCGGGTCTACACGTCCGTCCACGTGCACGATATTATCGTCGTCGAAGCAACGCAATACGTGCAAGATAGCGTCTGTCTCACGGATATTAGCCAAGAACTTATTGCCTAATCCCTCGCCTTTACTCGCTCCTTTCACCAATCCGGCGATATCCACGATCTCTACGGTGGTGGGGATCACTCGCTGCGGATGTTCGATTTCCGCTAGTTTATTCAGTCGCTCGTCGGGTACGGTTGATCACGCCTACATTCGGTTCGATCGTTACAGAACGGAAAGTTCGCTGATTGTGCCTTCGCGTTGGATAGGCAATTGAAAAGGGTAGACTTTCCTACGTTCGGAAGTCCCACAATGCCACATTGTAATGCCATATTATTATCGTATTTTTTATTATCAATCTGTTATATAGTCGCTCCAAGCGACTTGTTTTGAGTTCGCAAAGATAATCAATTTTAGGCTGATACGGTTATTTTCTTAGGCTTTCTCTTCATGCTTAACCGGTTGCCTCATCGATTGTTTGTTTAATAATGTTTTAACGAGTTGTTCATAGGCTTCTTTACTAATGTTATTTTTTACTTAGGTTGTTCTCTCATATTTCCGGTAAAAGAAGTCAATAACAAGAATCCGATAAAAGCGAATCCGGAACCTATCAAGGCCGGATATTTATAACCAAGGCCGACCTCCAATGGTAACCCACCACAATAAGCTCCGATAGCATTTCCTAAATTGAACGCAACTTGTACGCTGGCGGCTCCCAGCATCTCTCCACCTTTGGAGTAACGGATCAATAATACTTGTTGAGGGCTTGAGACGGCGAATAATCCCGCCGTACACAGACACATCAGCAAGACATTTAACCAAGATATTTGTGCCAAGAAGAAGACGAGCAGTAGGGCTACGCAAATCATGCCTTGCGCTATGGCCGCTACCCGTCCGGGCATATATTTATCGGATAGGCGGCCACTGATCAAGTTGCCCGCTACCATACCGAAACCTGCCAATACCATTAAAACAGTAAGCTTTCGGCCGAGAAGCCGGATACTTGTGTCAATAGCGGGCTGATATAGCTATACCAGCAAAATACACCTCCGTTACCTAGCATTGTCGCCCCTAGGATTAACCATGGCGCTTGAGTCTTAAGAAAACGAAATTGTCCTTTAAAGCCAGTATCCGGAAGGTTCTCTACCATAGGTACCCATCTCCAGATGTAATATAAGATGGCTATGCCCCAGCAACCAACCAGTAAGAAAGTCAGACGCCACGAGAGCATGGTGCTGAGGGCCGTCCCCAACGGGACACCGAATAGGTTGGCGATCGTCATCCCCGCTATCATGATAGAGACAGCTCGGAGCCTCTTCCTTTATCAGCAAGCTTTTCGGCTACGATGGAGCCAACACCGAAGTAAGCTCCGTGAGGCAATCCAGAGATGAAGCGGGCTATCATCAATACCCAGTAATTAGACGCTAATGCGGCGCATAAATTACCGATCATCATAATCCCTACTAAAACAAGCAAAATGTGTTTTAATGGATATCTACGGGCGATAATCAACATGGGAGCGCCTACGCAAACCCCTAGTGCATAAGCTGAGATCAGATGCCCGGCTGTAGCAATGCTGATGTGTAAATCTTTCGCGATGTCGGGTAGGATACCCATCATTACGAACTCGGCAATCCCCAGCCCAAGGGTACCGAAAGCTAAAGCGATCAAACTTTTTTCATAACCTAAAATGCTCAACAATCTTTTCGAGCGAAATATAGTGTATAGTATACATTATTATTTGCTTTTCGGAATGTTTTTAGGGGAAAGTTTTGCGTTTCGTGATGGGCTGTTAGGGTCTTAAAAAACATGTACGTCTTTCAAGAAAAAGTCGTACGTGTTTTCAGGAAAACACGTACATGTTTTTTTAAGGGGAATTCCGGCATTATTTTAATGCGCCTCCAACCAGTTCTCTCCCTCGCCGCAATCGGCGATTAAGGGGACTTGTAGTTTCATGACGTTTTCCATTTCCTCCAGCACGATTTTCTTTACCTCCTCGGCTTCCTCTTTGTAGACATTGAAGTTTAACTCATCGTGTACTTGGAGGATCATCTTGCTTTTCAATCCCTCTTCCTCAAAGCGTTCGTAAATGCGTACCATGCTAGTTTGATGATATCGGCGGCGCTCCCTTGGATAGGGGCATTGATCGCGTTTCGCTCGGCATAGCCGCGTACGACGGCGTGTGTGAGTTGATATCCGGAAGGAAACGCTTGCGCTTGAAAATGGTCTCTACGTATCCTTTTTCCTTGGCTACCTTGATGCTCTCCTCCATGTATTCCTTGATGCGGGGGTAGGTGCTGAAATAACCGTCTATCAGTTCCTTGGACTCAGAACGAGGGATGCCCAGACGCTCGGCGAGCCCGAAGACGGAGATGCCGTAGATGATACCGAAGTTGGCGGTTTTCGCTTCCGGCGCATATCACTGGTTACTTCTTCTACCGGGATTCCGTAGATCTTGGCGGCTGTGGCGGCGTGGATATCCGCTCCGCTTTGGAAAGCCTCGATCATATGCGGGTCACCGCTCAGGTGGGCCATGATACGAAGCTCGATCTGGGAGTAGTCGGCCGAGAAGAAGAGGCAATCCGTATTGTCCGGGATAAATGCCTTACGGATCTCACGGCCCAGATCGTCCCGTACCGGAATGTTTTGCAGGTTCGGATTGGTAGAGCTGAGGCGTCCGGTAGATGTTACCGCTTGGTTGAAAGAGGTATGTATCTTTCCGGTCTGCGGATTGATCAACTCGGGTAGAGCGTCGATATAGGTACTTAATAACTTTTTAAGTCCGCGGTATTCAAGGAGCTTGCCGATGATGGGATGTTTGCTGCGAAGTTTCTCCAATACATCCTCGCTGGTACTGTAACCGCCAGTTTTGGTCTTCTTCGCTTTCTCGTCCAGCTTCAAGCGGTCGAAAAGGATTTCGCCGACCTGTTTCGTGGAGTTGATGTTGAATTCCGTGCCGGCCAGCTCGTAAACCTCTTGCTCCAGTTTGTTCATGGAGGCGGTAAGTTCCCCCGAAGATTGCTTAAGCGCTACCGTATCCAGCGTGACGCCGGTGGCCTCCATTTCCGCTAATACATATATTAATGGCATCTCGATCGTGGTGAAGAGGGATTCCAGTCCTTCCTTCTTTAACTCGGGCGCGAAATAATTCTTTAGCTTGAGCGTGATGTCCGCGTCCTCGGCGGCGTATTCGGCGATTTGCTCCACGGGTACGTTTCGCATCGATAACTGGTTCTTTCCTTTTGGGCCGATCAGTTCCTCGATGTGGACGGTCTGGTACTTGAGGTAGGTCTCCGCTAGGTAATCCATTCCGTGCCGCAATTCCGGATTCAGCAGGTAATGGGCGATCATCGTATCGAACAGAGGACCGGCTACCTTCACGTTGTATTTACGAAGTACCAAAATATCGAATTTGATGTTTTGCCCGATCTTTAATGATTTCGGATTTTGCAGGGCAGGGGAGAAGCGTTCCACTACTTCGCCGCCTCTACTGAGTTGGCGGGAACAGGGACATACCAACCTCGTTTTCTTTCACGGCGAACGACATTCCGACCAATCCGGCTTTCAAGGGATCGATACCGTCGGTTTCCGTGTCAAAGGCGAAAATTCTTGACCCAATAAAAAGCGGGCTAAATCGGCTTGTTTTTCCTCTGTATCAGTTAAATAATAGTTATGGGGGGTGGACTTTAAGTCCGTGAGAATCGATTTTTGGGCTCTTCCGTACTCTCGGGCGTAAAAATCGCGAACAAATCGCCTTGAACGGGACCTTTCGGAGCGGCTTTGACCGGCTCAGAACTTAGTTTGTTAATAAATGTTCTAAATTCCAATTCTGTGTAAATCTCAGTCAGCCGCTCTTCGTTTGGCTTTTCACGAATGCAACGGGCGGCATCGAACTTGATAGGGACATCCGTCTTGATCGTCGCCAAGAATTTGGAGAAACGGATTTGCTCGGCGTTCTCCTCTACCTTCTTCTTTTGCGCGCCTTTCAACTTATCAGTGTTCGCTAACAGGTTCTCGATACTTCCGAATTCGTCAGTAGTTTTTGAGCGGTCTTCTCGCCGACACCCGGACAGCCGGGGATATTATCGGAAGCGTCGCCCATCAGTCCCAGCAAGTCGATCACTTGCTCCGTACTCGTGAGGCCGTACTTGTTTAAGACCTCGGGCACGCCCATGATCTCGTAATCGCCTCCGAATTTCGGACGATACATAAATATATGTTCGGACACCAATTGGCCGTAATCTTTATCCGGCGTCATCATGTACACCTCGAAGCCTTCCTTCTCCGCCTGTTTGGACACGGTGCCGATCACATCGTCCGCCTCGTAGCGGGGTACTTCCAGAATCGGAATATTGTAAGCCTCTATGATTTCTTTAATGATAGGGACGGATTGACGGATCACTTCCGGCGTCTCTTCCGTTGTGCCTTGTATTGCTCGAAGGCCTCATGGCGGAAGGTCGGTCCTTCGGGTCAAAGGCCACCGCTATATGAGTCGGGTTCTCACGTTTTAATACATCCTCCAGACTGTTGATAAAACCGAAATGGCGGAGGTATTCACACCCTTGGAGTTGATACGCGGATTCTTGATGAAGGCGTAATAGGAGCGATAAATTAACGCATACGCATCTATAAGGAATAACTTCATTACTTTTAACACGTTTTTAGTGGGACAAAATCTGGGTAAATGTACGAAAAAACTCGCTTACTCGATAGTTTTTGTTACTTTTGCGAATCTTTGCATGGAATTATGGATGAAAGAAGGAAAATAGAAGAACCGGTTTCCGCTGAATTTGAACGTTTCAATAAGGATTTCGAGGCATCTCTACGCAGCGAGACGACCCGGTTACAATCGGCTATCGACGTTATACTGAATTCTACCGGGAAGCATGTGCGTCCGTTATTGGTGCTCCTTACCGCCAAGGTCTGTGGACAGGTTACGGATAACACGATCAATTCCGCTGTTTTGCTGGAGCTTTTGCATACCGCTACATTGATTCACGATGACGTGATCGATGAGACGAAGCAACGTCGTGGCGTTCCCTCATTGAACGCTATCTTCGATAACCGTATTTCCGTGTTGGTAGGTGATTATGTGCTTTCTACCGCTTTGATCCGTTCCATACAAACCGGCGATTTGCGGATTGTCGGGATTATCTCTAATTTAGGCAGAGACTTGTCCGAAGGTGAGATCAAGCAATTGGAGACCGCCGAGGAGAGTATCTTAGAGAGAATTGTTATCTGCAAGTTATCAAGAAGAAGACGGCTACCTTGCTTTCCGCTTGCACGGAGATTGGGGCCATTTCATCGGGCGCCTCTGCGGAGGTGATCGCTCTTTGCCGTGAGTTTGGCGAG
>ENA-OQAS01000819-OQAS01000819.1-human-gut-metagenome-genome-assembly--contig:-NODE-819-length-15701-cov-6.449660_pt1 | contig 15701 bp, 26 predicted proteins | sample MGYA00242733_ERZ504523 | MGnify/ENA primary metagenome ERZ504523 (study PRJEB26092, sample SAMD00036239) | human gut metagenome | host: Homo sapiens | study: EMG produced TPA metagenomics assembly of... | reverse complement strand
GTTGCCGCCTCGGTGGCGCGCGCTGCCGCCTCATGGGTGCGAGCACGCTCTGCCGCCTCGGCCTCGCGCTGACGGGCGCGGTCCTCGTTCTCAAACTCGATATCGTCCTCGATCTCGTCGCTCGGATTGAGCAGCTCGTCCAGGCTCACGCCATAAAGTTTGGCGAGCGAGATCAGGTTCTCGGTATCGGGCGAGCTCTCCGCGCGCTCCCATTTACTGACCGCCTGGCGCGACAGCCCTAACTTTCGCGCCAGCCCTTCTTGGCTAAAGCCCTTGCTGCGGCGAAGGTCGGCGAGCCGCTGCGCAGTTTCTACATTCATGGTTCCTCCTATGTGATGCCAGCCGTGCCGCCGGACCGTTTTTGTTCTTAAGGCGCCTTGCACAGTTAAAAATCTATCCGCCACCGCCAAAAGCATGCCACCTATTCTAGTGAGATTTTTGACAACCGGCGGTTGCGGGCACATATGAGCTGCGGAAATGTGTCCAAACAAAGCAATGACCCGCAGCTCGGTTGTCCCCGTTGCGGCGTTAACGGTAGTATGGTCGTACTGTTTATTCCGCACCGCCAACGGAGGGAGTTCCGCGCCGTGAACCGCGATTTCGCCTCATCGCTCATCCAGCTCAACAATACGTTCTATCGCGAGCACTCCGCCTCCTTTTCCGATACGCGCCAGGCCCCGTGGCCGGCTGGGTGCGCACCATGGACATCGCGCTCGAGCAGCTCGACGTCGCCACGATCGAGCATCCCGTCCGCGTCTTCGATCTTGCCTGCGGCAATATGCGATTCGAGAATTTTGCCGCCGGCGGCGCGCTTGCCGCCAAGGGCGTCGACGGCGCAAACCCCTCGGCAGATGCCAGCTGCCCGTTTGAGTTCTATGGTGTCGACTCGTGCCAAGACCTGGCCATCGATGCACATGGCCACGCGCTGCGCATTCCCAACCTGCACTTCCAGGAACTCGACGTGCTCGACGCCTCATGAAGCTCAACCCCGCCGAAACACCCGACGTGCTTTTCGACGCCCCGCTCGCCTACATCTCGGTCTGCTTTGGATTTATGCACCACGTGCCGTCGTGTGAGTACCGCGTACGCGTGCTCGACGCCCTGGTGCGCCAGACGCGCCCAGGCGGCATCATCGCCATCAGCTTTTGGGAGTTTATGAACGACGAGCGCATGGCTCGCAAGGCCGTTCGAGCCGAAGCCCGCGCCGAGCTCACCCCGCCGTTTGAGGGTTACGATTCCACGCAGTTTGAAGCCGGTGACCACCTCATTGGCTGGCAAAACGACCGCCACGCCTACCGCTATTGCCATCACTTTGACGATCAGCAGATTACCGACCTGGTGCGCGGCGTCCGTACGTTCTACAAGAGCGGCGAGGTCCCCGTGCGCGAGCTTGAGCGCTTCCATGCTGACGGTCGCAGCGGCGATCTCAACCGCTATGTGATTCTCAAGCGCCTGTAGGCACCGACGACTCGCCGTCGAGCCGCACCGCGTCTTTCGGGCACATTGCGCCCACCCTTTTTCAACCCATTGACGGAACGCGCGGCCATGCGTTCCATACTTATGACCAAGGAGCCTCATGGGAGCCGTCCACGTTCGCACGCCTAAGAACTTTGTGCTCGAGGAGCGCCTGGAGCGCTACGCTGATGCTATTGAGACGAACCCCGAGGCCTATGCCGGAGATTGGCGCGAGGCCTGTGCGCCCGCAGGCGGCAAGCCCTTCGAGCACCTTCACCTGGATCTTGGCTGTGGCAAGGGAACGTACCTTGTAGAGCGCGCGGCCCACGAGCCAAACACGCTCTTTATCGGTATGGACCAGGAGCCATCTGCATCGCCTATGCCGCGCAGAAAATCTGCGAGCAGGAGCTGTCCAACGCACTCGTCCTGCCCCGAGGTGCCGCATCGCTGCCGCAGCTATTTGCCGTAGGCGAGCTCGATGCCATCACCATCAACTTTCCCACGCCGCAGCCCAAGGCCAAGTACGCCAAAAAACGACTCGTCCATGTCGACCATCTGATGCTCTACCGCTCGCTCTTTGCAGCCGGCGCTACCGTCACGCTGCGAACCGATAGCAAGCCATTGCGCGACTACGCCCTGGGGCAGTTTGCCGCGGCCGGCTACGACACGCTTTGGGTTAGTGACGACGTTCGCCGCGACCATCCCGAGCAGCCCGAAACCGAGTACGAGTGCCGCACGCGCGAGATGGGTGCCGCTGTCTATGGCATTTGCGCCACACCCGGCGAGAAGCCTACCGAAGAGACACTCGCAGCAGGCCGAGAGCAGGAGCAAAGCCTTGCGTGCTACCTGCCCGATAACCTCGACGAGCTCACCTATGTACCCCTGGGCATGGAAGAGGCCGTCGAGAACTTTAGAAACCGCGCCCGCAAAGGCAAGAAGCGCCTGCCGCAAGAGCACTAACTTCACGCGCCCATTTCCTGCATTTTCTCACGCGCTGCCGCCCCGCGCCGCCGCTACGCCATAATAGTTGGCGGACAATCGCGAGAGAAAGCAAACACATGGCACAGACCACGACAGATACCGCCGCCAGCACCGTCTCCGCGCCGGCGCCGCCAGCTCATTCTCGGGCGGCACGGGAACCGAAGCCGAGTTTGGCTCGCTCGGCGCGCTCTCCCCCACCTGGTGGGAGCCCGAGGATGGCAGTGAGCCCGAGCCATGGCTCACGCCCGACCAGGCCTTCGAGCGTTTCTTTGAATGGACGAGCGATCGCGGTATTGAACTGTGGGATCACCAAGAAGAGGCCCTCATGGACCTGGCCGCCGGCGACCACGTCATTTTGGGCACACCGACCGGATCGGGCAAATCGCTCGTCGCGCTGGGCATGCTCTTTATGGGCATGGCACAGGGCAAGCGCTGCTATTACACGGCTCCTATCAAGGCTCTGGTCAGCGAGAAGTTCTTCGACCTGGTGCAGGTGCTCGGCCGCGATAACGTCGGCATTATCACCGGCGACACGCATATCAATACCAAGGCGCCCGTCATCTGCTGCACGGCCGAAATCCTCGCCAACGATGCACTGCGCGAGGGCGAGGACGCGACGTGGGCTGCGTTGCCATGGACGAGTTCCACTACTTTGCCGACCCCGACCGCGGCTGGGCCTGGCAGGTACCGCTGCTCACCCTGCCCCACACGCAGTTTATGCTCATGAGCGCCACTCTCGGTGATGTCACCGCCATCGCCGCCTCACTCGAGGAGCACACCGGCGCTACTTGCGACTTGGTTGTCGACGCCCCGCGTCCTGTTCCGCTGAGCTACGACTATGTGACGACCTCCCTCGAGGCACGGTCGAGCTCGCCATGCGCCGCGGCGAGGCCCCGCTCTATATCGTGCACTTTAGCCAGGATGCCGCCCTTGCGACGGCACAGTCGCTCGCCAATTTTGGCATCGCCAGCAAGGAGCAGCGCGAAGCCATCAAAGAAGCGGCAAAGGGGACGAGCTTCTCGACGGCCTTCGGCAAGATCCTCAAGCGCTTGCTCGGCTGCGGCGTCGGCGTGCACCATGCTGGCATGTTGCCGCGCTATCGTCTGCTGGTCGAGCGCTTGGCGCAGCAGGGCCTGCTGCCCGTCATCTGCGGTACCGACACGCTCGGCGTCGGCATCAACGTGCCCATCCACACCGTGTCCTCACCGCGCTCACCAAGTTCGACGGCTACAAGATGCGTCGCCTGCGCGCCCGTGAGTTCCATCAGATTGCCGGTCGCGCCGGTCGCTCGGGCTTCGATACCGAGGGAATGGTGATCGCCGAGGCACCCGAGCACGAGATCGAGAATGCCAAGCTTATGGCCAAGGCGGGCGACGATCCCAAAAAGCTCCGCAAGATTAAAAAGAAGAAGGCCCCCGAGGCTTTGTCACCTGGAACAAGCAGACCTTTGAGCGCCTGATCGAGACGCAGCCCGAGACACTCAAGCCGCGCCTGCGCATCACACACTCCATGGTGATTAGCGTGGTCGAGCAGGGCGGCGATGCGCGAGCCCGCGTGCACGACCTCATCGAGACAAGCCTGCAAACGCCCGAGGAAAAGGCCAAGCTCGAGGTTCGCGCCGACGAAATCTTCGCCACGCTCATCGATTCCGGCGTCGTCGTGCGCACCGAGGTGCCGCCCGCACCCGACGCCCCGGCTGACGCCGCACCAGGCATCGACTATGCGCTGACGGTCGATCTGCCCGAGGACTTCGCGCTCGATCAGCCGCTCTCGCCGTTCTTGCTTGCCGCATTGGAGCTGCTCGATCCCGAGAGCGAGACCTATACCATGGACCTGATCTCGATGGTCGAGGCAACGCTCGAGATCCCAAGCAGGTGCTGCGCGCACAGGAGCGCGCCGCACGCGATCGCGCTATGGCCGAGATGAAGGCCGACGGCATCGAATATGAGGAGCGCTTGGAGCGCATTCAGGACGTCACGTACGAAAAGCCGCTCGAGGATTTGCTCGACGCCGCTTTTGACAAGTACTGCCAGGAAGTGCCCTGGGCCAACGACTACCAGCTCTCTCCCAAGAGCGTCCTGCGCGATATGCTGGAAAGCGCGAGCGATTTTAAGGGCTACATTCAAAAGCTCGGCATCGCCCGCTCCGAGGGTATTTTGCTGCGCTACCTGGCAGAGGCCTACCGTTCGCTCGACCGCACCGTGCCCATCGAGAAACGCGACGAGCGCCTGCGCGACATTATCTCGTGGCTGGGCTTTGTGGTGCGCTCGGTGGACTCGAGCCTGGTGGACGAGTGGGAGAACGCCGGCAACCCGGCGGCCCTCGATGCCGCGCCGCCACAGGGCATTGACGAGGTCGTGGCGGACCGCCGCGGCTGCACGCTGTTGGTGCGCAATGCGCTCTTCCGCCGCGTGACCCTTGCCGCCCGCGAGCACGTTCGTAACCTGGGCGAGCTCGACGACGGCTGGGGCATGAGCGAAATTCGCTGGCAAAAGGCGCTCGATGCCTACCACGAGCAGCACGAGGAAATCCTCACCGACGGAGATGCCCGCAGCGCCGCGATGTTTTTCATCGACGAGTCCGACGAGAAGACCGCGCACGTATGGCACGTGCACCAGATCTTTGCCGACGAGGATGGCGACCACGACTTGGCATCATGGGCGATGTCGATCTGGACGCCACGCAAGACGGCGGCGAGGTCATCTTCAAAAACTACCGCGTTGGCTTTATCGAGGACCTGCTCGAGGACTAGCCGAACATACTGGAGCGAAACAAGCGGGGCCGTTGGCAATATCGCCAGCGGCCCCGCTTTTGCACTATCTGCTATGCCTTACTCGGCATCCTCGACCTCATACGAATCCGCCTCGGCTGGCTCATCGTTTGTCTCTGGCGCAGCCCCGCGTGCCTCGTCAAAGGCGGCCTTCATGGTCTTGTTGCCCCATGTGAGCTTGCGAATGGTAAGATCGTCGGCCTTCTTGTTGGCAAGGCGCAGATTGTTCTCGGAGGACAGCAACGCCTCCTTGGTTTTCTGCAGATGGCTAATCGTCTTGTCGATCTCATCGATTGCCGTTTGGAACTTGCGGCTCGCGATCTCGTAGTTGCGGCCGAAGTCGTTCTTGAACTTTTCCATCTTGGCTTCGAAGTTCGTGACGTCGATATTCTGCTGTTTGTACTCCGCCAGCTCCTGTTTATAGCGCAGCGAACCCATGGCGGCGTTGCGAAGAAGTGTAATCATGGGAATGAAAAACTGTGGGCGAATCACGTACATCTTCTCGTAGCGATAGCTCACGTCGACTATCCCTGCGTTATAGAGCTCGCTCTCAGGCTCGAGCAGGGTGCAGAGCACCGCGTACTCACAGCCTTTCTGGCGACGATCGTGATCGAGCTTCTTAAAGAAGTCCTCGTTTTTGTGCTTGGTCGCGGTCTCGTCGTTCTCGTTTTTCATCTCGAACATAATCGAAATGACCTCGTTGCCGCTCGCATCGCACTCGCGGAAGATAAAGTCGCCCTTGGTACCCTCGGACGCATCGTTGTCTTTCTCGAAGTACGCGTTGGGAAACGCCGTCATGCGTAGGCGGTTAAACTCGGTCTCGCAGTGCTGCTCGAGCGACTCGCCCACCATCTTGGTGGACAGGCGCACCTTCATGTCCTTAAGGCGCTCAATCTCTTCATCCTTGTAGCGAATCAGGTCATCACTCGCGCGCTTGGCCTGCGCAAGCTCGAGCTCGTGTGCCGCCTTGGCCTGTTCCTCGCGAGAATCGCGCACCGCCAGCTCGCTCGTCAGCTTGGCACGTGCCTCATCGCGCTCTCGCTCCGCCGCGGCGACCGCCTCCGACAGGTTCATTTTTGCCATCAGTTCCTGCTCGCGCAACTGGGCACGCAGACCCTCGGCCTCTTGCTCAGATTGTGCCTTTGCGGCGGAAAACTTCTCCTGTACCGTCGCGCGGTAGTCAGCAAGCGCGCGCTCAGCTTCACCGCGAGCAGCATCGAGCTCGCGCTGCGACTCTGCCGCGGCAGCGGCAAGCGCCATCTCCTGGGCCTTGTCCGCCGCGGCAAGCCTGGCCTGCAGCTCGGCAATCTGAGCATCACGTGCAGCCAAATCGTTTTGAGCAGCATTGCGCGCCACCGACTCGACGAGCTTGGCTTCGTCATCTTTGCGCTCCAGCTGCGCACGCAAATTGTCGATTTCTCGCTGAAGCTCGGCGTTTTCCTTTTGAGCGTCGGCACGGGCCTCAACCGCCGCGCGCTGACTTGCGCTCTCGCGCTCTGTGGCAGCGCCCTCGAGCTTGGCGCGCAGCTCGGCAAGCTCAGCGTCGCGCTTGGCAACCTCTTGTGCCAGCTTCTGCTCCGCAGTGTTCTTCTGCTCGGCAAGCTGAGCGTTGCGCTGAGACTCTGCCTTTTGCAAGGCAGCCGTCGAACGCGAGCGCTCAAGCTCCAGCGCCTGCTCGCCCTCGCGCTGGACTGCCCTCACACGCTCATCCAGATCGCGCGAAAACTCGGCATTGCGCACTTGCTTGACGATGTCTGCATAGCCAGACGCATCGACCTTAAAAACTTCGCCACAATGCGGGCACTTGATCTCGTTCATAGCAGCTCCTCGATGGACGCAAATTTCAACCGACTACACTCTACCGCGCCGCACGGACAAAAAGGCGCCGCCGCCAGAATGCAACGGCGCCAGAACCACCACAAAGGTGCCTGTCCCCTTTGTGGCGGTTTGTGTGACGGTTCGAGAATTACAGTCCAAAGAAGCTCAAGATCTGGTCTCGGCTTACGGGCTTGTACTCGTTGGCGTCGAGGCCCACATCGTAGCGATAAATGGGGCGCTCGCGATCGCAGTTGCGCGCGTTGGTGCGGTCTCCCCTGCTGTGGATATGCCCGTGCAGCATGATGGCGCCACGCGCTTGCCATTCCAGCTGAGCATGGGGTAATGGCTCAACACCAGGCGATGGCCCTTGGCATAGCCGGGAGCAATCTCCAGGTAATCACGCACGTCTTCCCAGATTTGGGGCGCAGCTGGATCTTCCCAGTCACCGTCATGGTTGCCACGGATGAGCGTTACGTTCTGACATTCGATGCGCTCGCGCAGGCGCACAGCATCCGCCAGGGGCAAACGATAGGTAAAGTCTCCCAAGATATAGAGACGGTCGTCCGCCGCCACGCACTCATTCACGGCATCGATGACCTTGCGGTTCATCTCCTCGACCGAGCCAAATGGCCGGTCCATGTCGTGCAGGATATTCGTGTCGCCCAGGTGCAGGTCGGCGGTAAACCACATCATCGTCTCTGTCCTCATTTCGCAACGTGTTCAACTCGTGCTAAGTATACAGACGCAGCGATGCGGCGGTTATCCAAAGAGCCCGCCGAACAGTCCGCGGCGGCGCTTGTCTTGCTTTTTCGAAGCGTCACCCTGAGTTTTCTTGTCCTGCCGCTTCTTACGGTCCTGCTCCAGCTCATCATCGTCGAGCAGCATATCCCACTCAAACGGGTCATCCGTCAGATCGAACAGGCCATCGTCATCAAACATGGCAGCCTCCCTTACCGACTAGCGAGCATCCACCACGTAGAGGCCAACGCGCACCTGGTGCCACGGGCTACGCTCGGGGGCAACCTGCTGCACGCGCGCCTCAAATACACTCGTGTCCATAATGCATCATCACGGATAGCGGGCCGACCCCGTTTCCCGGAACATAGCCGAGCTTGGTGTTGCCGTAATAGATCGCAACCGCCTCAGGGTCATGGGGATTATCGCGCTCGGCACGCAGCGTCAGCTTATCGCCGACCTTAAGATCGCCCAGGACCAAGGCACCGTCGGCATACTGAAATCCTGCGATATGAAACGACAAAAGAACACGTGAAGGCTCGTACATGGCAGCTCCTCTAACGGCCGGATAAACCGGCGCTTAACCTTACTGAGAAGTTTACGGGCCCGTGCGGACACGAATTCACCCGCTCGCGCCTTTCACCCAGTTGCCGCAACGCTTGCGAGACAGAGCGCTTGCAGATAAGATAGAGGCACGGATGGCACCCGTTGCAGCGGGTCTTGCCAACTCCAGTGCACGTTTACATCGTGAGAAGTGGCCGTCTTCGCTTACGCGGGGGCGGCTATTTCATTCGGCCGATAAACAGGCCGAGTTCGATAGCCGCGATTAACAACGCCAGTAACGAAATAACATCGCTTACGTTCATACCAATTCCCTTCTAAAGGGAGTTGGCCCATCCGTACCCCATGGCAGTAGTCTAACGTAAATGGCAGGTAATAGGAACACTTGTTCGTATTACCTGCCATTTCCTAATGCACAAACATGCGCACGAATTTGTGCTTCCAGCTTGCGTAGGGCGCATACCGAAACGGCACGTCCAGCCAGGTTGCCTTGTTCACGATGCTCTTCTTGTGGCTAAACGCATCGAAGCTCTCGCGGCCATGGTACTGCCCCATGCCGCTCGCGCCCATGCCGCCAAAGCCCATATGGCTCGTAGCCAGATGCATGATGGTGTCGTTAACACAGCCGCCGCCAAAGGGCACGTAGCGCACAAAGCGCTGCTGGACCTCGCGGTCCTGGCTAAAGATATACAGGGCCAGCGGCGTCGGACGATCCGTAATAAACGTTTCGGCCTCGTCTAAGTTCTCAAACGTCAGTACCGGCAAGATGGGGCCGAAGATCTCCTCCTGCATCACGCGTCATCGGGGGCCACGCCATCCAAAATCGTCGGCTCGATCTTGAGCGAAGCCTCGCGCGTGACACCTCCAAGCACGACCTTATCGGGATCGATCAGCCCACGCACGCGCGCAAAATGTTTGGCGTTGACGATATGCCCGTAATCCTCGTTATCGAGCGGGTGCTCGCCAAACATGCGACGGACCTCTTCCTTGATGAGGCCCAGCAGCTCGTCGTGCACGCTCGTATCGACCAGCAGGTAGTCGGGCGCCACGCAGGTCTGCCCCACGTTGAGCCATTTACCAAAGGCGATACGCCGTGCCGCAACCTTCAAGTTTGCCGTCGCATCCACGATGCAGGGACTCTTTCCGCCCAGCTCAAGCGTCACGGGCGCAAGGTTTTTACTTGCGCGCTCCATGACGAGTTTGCCGACCGGAACGCTACCGGTAAAGAAAATCTTGTCCCAGCACTCATCGAGCAACGCTTCGTTCTCGGCGCGCCCGCCCTCGACAACCGTCACCAGACGCGGATCAAATGCCTCTTCACAGATTTGCTTGAGCACCGCGCTCGATGCCGGAGCATATGCACTCGGTTGATGACGACGGTATTGCCTGCGGCAAGGGCGCCAGCGAGCGGCTCGAGCGTCAGCAAAAACGGGTAGTTCCAGGGCGCCATGATGAGCGTGACGCCATAGGGCACGGCTTGCGTTTTGCACACACTCACGGCGTTGGCAAGATCGCACGGACGCAGGCGCGGACGACTCCATCGAACCACGTGAGCAATCTGATGACGAATCTCGGAAAGCGACGTGCCGATCTCGCACATATATGCCTCGTCATGCGACTTCCCAAATCGGTCTTGAGCGCATGGGCAATATCGGCCTCGTGCGCCCGGACCGCATCGCGTAAACTCACGAGCGCGCGACGTCGAGCATCGACATCAAACGTAGCGTGCGTCTTAAGTAGGTGCGCTGATCGCCGACGATGCGCGCAATTTCCCCGGTGTTCATGGACCCTCCTAGTTCTCGCCCTCAAACATACCACCTGCAACGACTTCGTACATATGCTCGAGCTCCAAGCGGTCCATCAAAAGCGGAACGGGGTACAGGGGATTGCCTCGGCATCGGCATGCGCCGCCATCTCAGGAATGTCGGAGCGGCGAATACCTGAGACATATTTGGGGATTCCCAGGGCCCCGTTCATGCGGTCGACCCAATCGATAAAGGCCTCGGCCGCAAGACTATCCTGTGCGGTAGCCGGCGCAATGCCCGCCATGCGAGCGAGGTCGGCAAGCTTGGGGGCGGCGGCGTCACCATAAGCGCGAAGCATGTGCGGCAGGATGATCGCGTTGGCCAAACCGTGCGGAATTCCGTATCGGCCGCCCAGACTGTGCGCGATGGCATGCACATATCCGACATAGGAGCGGGTAAACGCAACACCCGCCTTATACGCCGCCGAAAGCATATTGCGACGTGCACGCATGTTGTCGCCATGCTCATAGGCCTCGAGCAAATTGTCGTGGATGAGCTGAACCGCCTGTCGCGCCATCTTGCGCGTATAGGGCGTGGTGCTTCGCCCGATAAAGGCCTCGACAGCATGCGTCAGGGCGTCCATGCCCGTCTGCCCCGTAATGGAGGCGGGCAGGCCGCGCGTAACTCGGGGTCGTGCACCGCAAGGCGCGGGATAAGCACAAAGTCGTTAATGGGGTACTTGTAGTGCGTCTCATCATGGTAATTACCGCCGCAAGCGTAACCTCGCTTCCCGTGCCTGCCGTGGTGGGAACGGCGATGAGCAGCGGCAGGCGACGATGAATCCGCAGCAGCCCGCGCATCTTGTTGATGGGCTTGTTTGGCTGCGCGATGCGTGCTCCCACGCCCTTGGCACAGTCCATGGCCGAGCCACCGCCAAAGCCGATAATGGCCTGGCAGGCGCTCTCTCGATACAGGGACGCCGCTTCCTCCACGTTTGAGACCGTGGGGTTCATACGCGTTTCGGCATAGACCGTAACGCCAATCCCCTGAGCCGTAAGCGCACGCTCGAGTGATGCCGTGAGCCCCAAACGTGCAATACCAGGGTCTGTCACGATAAGGACCTTCTGGATCGAGCGCTTTTGAAGCACCGCGGGCACATCCTCGGCATGCTCCAAAATGCGCGGCTCGCTATAGGGCAGGATCGGCAATGCAATGCGAAAAACCGTCTGATATGTTCGGCACCAGGCACGATTGGCTAGATGCATAAAGGAAACTCCCTTATTTGTTGATAGGTCAACATTTGCTCGACCGATTGTACTCAGCGGAGATCGCAGACGGCCCGCCAATCGTTAATCAATCAACATCTTCATATCTCAAAATTGTTTTATTAAAAATCATTCCTAATAGGCTTCACATTTGGTCGCATTTATGGATAATAGAACTCGTCAAGACGCACGTCCGGAGAGGGCCCTTACGGGACCGGACGAGCGCGCAATCGCCATCGATCGAAAGGATCGAATCATGAAGTTTGTTTGCCCCGTTTGCGGTTATGTGGAAGAGTTCGACGGCGACCAGCTGCCCGAGGATTTTAAGTGCCCCCAGTGCGGCGTTCCCGGTTCTCGTTTCCTGAAGCAGGAGGAGGGCCAGCTCGAGTGGGCTGCCGAGCACGTCGTGGGCGTCGCAAGATGGAGGGCGTCTCCGAGGACATCGTTGCGACCTGCGCGCTAACTTTGAGGGCGAGTGCTCTGAGGTCGGTATGTACCTGGCCATGGCTCGTGTCGCTCATCGCGAGGGCTATCCCGAGATCGGCCTGTACTGGGAGAAGGCTGCCCACGAGGAGGCGGAGCATGCCGCCAAGTTCGCTGAGCTCCTGGGCGAGGTCGTGACCGACTCCACCAAGAAGAACCTCGAGATGCGCGTTGAGGCCGAGAACGGCGCCACCGCCGGCAAGACCGATCTTGCTAAGCGCGCCAAGGCCGCTGGCCTCGATGCCATCCATGACACCGTGCACGAGATGGCTCGCGACGAGGCCCGCCACGGCAAGGCTTTCGCCGGCCTGCTCAAGCGCTACTTTGGCTAAGCCAACCGCCTGAGACATAACCTCTAGCTCGATGAGGCCCGGACCGCATGGTTCGGGCCTTTTTCGTGGGCTTATTGCAGCTGCTCTTGAAGAGCGATGAGCGACTGAGGGCTCAGGTCGTCGTATTGTATGAGGACGCGAGATGGAGCGTTCTTAGTCGATGCCCGATCACCCGTCCACAGGCAATCGGCGATGTTGACATAGGAAATACGAGCGTCAGCAAGAGCCTTCGCGAAACTCTTCCCCGCTCCGTCCTCGGACAGGGCAACGGTGCAGTAAAGGCCCGCGTCCGCATGCTCGATCGAAACCTCCCCTGCCGGAAACGCTTTCCGCACAAGCGCCGCCAGGCCATCACGCGCCTCGCGAGCACGAACGCGCACGCGGTTCACATGTCGCTCGTAATCACCCGATTCCAGCAAACGAGCCAAAGCGACCTGGTCAACAGAACTCACCGACGAGGCGTAAAAACCAAGGTTGCGCCTAAACCGCTCCATTAGCTCGTCGGGCAGCACCATGTACGCTAGACGCAACGCCGATGACAGGCTCTTCGAAAACGTGTTGGTGTAGATAACCGACTGGGCGGCATCGATCGACGCGAGCGCGGGAATCGGTTTGCCGGCAAGGCGAAACTCACAATCAAAGTCATCTTCGATGAGATACCGACCCGGTCGCTCGGCGGCCCAGCTGAGCAGCGCGTAGCGACGCGCAATGCTCGTCACAAGGCCGGTCGGATACTGATGGGACGGCATCAGATGAAGGACATCGGTCCCGCTTTTCTGCAGAGTGCTCAAGACCACGCCCTCATCATCCAACGGGATATGTCGAACTTTGCAGCCCATGGCTGATAGATGCGCGTCAGGCGCAAATAGCCCGGATCCTCAACGGCATACACCTTGTCGGCTCCAAGCAACTGAACCAACATGGTATCGAGCAGCTGGGCGCCCGCACCGATAACGATGTTCTCGGGGTCGACATTCATACCCCTTGTCCCGCGCAGGTGGTGAGCAATTGCGCGTCGTAGCCGAGCGGTGCCCTGTGCCGGCGCAGTCGAAAAGATTTCGCGTTCGTCTTCGGATGCCAGCGTCGCCCGCAGCGCGCTTTGCCAAAGCCGCGCCGCCTCCAAAGCGGAAGGAGAAAGCGCATCAAATCGCTCGACCTGTCCGTTGATATCATGTGCGCTGGGGCCCGCGGAGACGGCATCTCGGTCGATGCCCTCCGCAGCCGAAGGCAAAACCGGTGCATCCGGAAGCTCGCAAGCGTAGTAGCCCCGACGCGGCATTGAGCAAATATAGCCCTCGGCAAGTAACTGGTTATATGCATTCTCGATGGTAATGACACTGATTCCCAGATGACTGGCAAAGGCGCGCTTAGACGGAAGATGTTCCCCCGCCGCAATGCGTCCAGCTACGATATCATCTCGAATTTGCTGGTAAACATACTCATAGAGCGATGCTTCGCCGCGTTTTTCCAAATTGTAGTCAAGCATGTGTTTGCCACCTGACCTTATCGCGCTGTTCAATCTGGTATTAGTCTGACCTTGTAATTATCTCGAAAACTGAGTATTTCGCCATACCCAGCTCCCCGATAGGATGTTCCGTCAAGCAATGCACATGCCAACCAAGGGAGCAACCATGGTAGAACAGACCAGCAAGGCCGATCGCGTCAAACTCAACCGCGAGCTCGCGCAGATGCTCAAGGGCGGCGTCATCATGGACGTCACCACTCCCGAGCAGGCACGCATCGCCGAGGAGGCAGCGCCTGCGCCGTCATGGCTCTCGAGCGCATCCCGGCCGACATCCGTGCCGCAGGCGGCGTCTCGCGTATGAGCGATCCCAAGATGATCAAGGGCATCCAAGAGGCCGTCTCCATCCCCGTCATGGCCAAGTGCCGCATCGGTCACATTGTCGAGGCGCAGATCCTGCAGGCCATCGAGATCGATTACATCGACGAGTCCGAGGTTCTCTCCCCCGCCGATGACGTTTATCACATCGACAAGACCCAGTTTGACGTGCCGTTTGTCTGCGCGCCCGCGATCTGGGCGAGGCGTTGCGCCGTGTTGCCGAGGGCGCCACGATGATTCGCACCAAGGCGAGCCGGGCACGGGCGACGTCGTCCAAGCCGTGCGCCACATGCGCAAGATCCAAAAGCAGATCCGTGACGTTGTCGCTCTGCGCGATGATGAGCTCTTTGAGGCAGCCAAACAGCTGCAGGTTCCGGTCGAACTGGTCCGCGAGGTCCATGCCACGGGCAAGCTTCCCGTCGTGAACTTTGCCGCCGGCGGCGTAGCGACCCCCGCCGACGCCGCGTTGATGATGCAGCTGGGTGCCGAGGGCGTCTTTGTCGGCTCGGGTATCTTTAAGAGCGGCGACCCCGCTAAGCGCGCCGCCGCCATCGTCAAGGCCGTGGCAAACTTCACCGATGCCAAACTCATCGCCGGGCTTTCGGAGGACCTGGGCGAGGCCATGGTGGGCATCAACGCCGACGAGATCGAGATCATCATGGAGGAGCGCGGGCGCTAGTCCAGCAGAAAGGATCGCACATGAGCGATTATGCAGACCAAACGGTCGCCGTGCTGGCGGTCCAAGGCGCTTTTGCCGAGCACGAGGCAAGACTATCTGAGCTGGGCGCGCACTGTATTGAGCTGAGGCAGGCGGCCGATTTGCAGCAGAACTTTGACCGCCTGGTCCTCCCCGGCGGCGAGTCCACCGTTCAGGCAAGCTACTTGCCGAACTCGGTATGCTCGAGGGGCTTCGCATCCGCATTGTTGAAGCATGCCTGTATTGGGGACTTGCGCCGGCTTGATTCTGCTGGCGCGCGACCTTGCCGCCCACGACGATAAGGGGACGCCGCGCCTGGCAACCATGGATGTGCTCGTTGAGCGTAATGCCTATGGCAGACAGCTCGGCAGCTTTCGCACCAAGGGCGGGTAGACGGTATCGACGGTGAAGTGCCGCTGACGTTTATCCGTGCACCCCGCATCGTCAAGGTGCACGGCAATGCCAAGGCCCTGTCCGAAGTCGATGGCCGCATCGTCGCCGCCCGTCAAGACAACCAGCTCGGCGTCACCTTCCACCCCGAGCTCGACGACGACGCCCGCCTCCACGAGCTCTTCCTCCAAATGTAGGCAAAAACGAACGAGCGTAGATTTCCACTCTCATGCTATGTAGTCGTTGGGGATGTTCTTAAACGACTAGTCAAACAAGAACGTTCCCAGACTACATTGCGATAGACGGCCACGTTTGCCAGATAAAACCGACCAAAATAAACTTGTCCCCCTTTTGGTAGGTTTGGATCAAGGCAACGCCGATATTTTGGTACCGACAGCGAAAACCCGCCAGAGCGAGGGAGGCCCTTTTGGGGCGAGATGACGCCATAGGTTGAGCATAAGTCAGCGAGCGAGTCGCATTTGTGACAAGGTGGCGTGAAACGAAAGGGCGCTGACCTTCTGGTCGCGCCCTTGAAGTTGAACGTCAGATTGTCCAAATGCGGCCCGCGCAGCGTCGGCCCGTTACGCGTTGGTAAAACGCCGTAACTAAAACGGTTGCCGCGGAAGCCG
>ENA-OQAS01000818-OQAS01000818.1-human-gut-metagenome-genome-assembly--contig:-NODE-818-length-15714-cov-4.817348_pt1 | contig 15714 bp, 20 predicted proteins | sample MGYA00242733_ERZ504523 | MGnify/ENA primary metagenome ERZ504523 (study PRJEB26092, sample SAMD00036239) | human gut metagenome | host: Homo sapiens | study: EMG produced TPA metagenomics assembly of... | reverse complement strand
TCAGACGCTTAGTATGACCCGGCGAAACGACCGCACCGGGCACGACCATGCAGCCGCCCCTCCGGCAGTCCGTCCGTCCCTCCCTCCCCACCCACAAAAAAAAGAGCCCAAAAAAGGCCCAAAAACGAGGAGTGCCCCGGTAGTGGCTTACCGGGGCGATTATTATGAAAAAAATTGTATGTGTAATGATACAGATACACACCATTACAGCGTCTTTCGTAACGTTCTTTCGAACTATCCCTATACTACCAGACAAATATGAACAAACAATGAACATCCCGTAAACAATTAGCGCATTTGCACAATTTTTTCCAAAACAACCTCCAATAATTTATAAAAACACCACATTCGCAAACAAAACCAAAGTCCTAAATATTGTACATATTGTACATCTCACACAAACAAACCAACAACAACCCCAACAAAAGAGCCACAACCCTCACCCTCTAACTCAAACTCCATCTAAAACATCATCAAAAACACCAGCCAAGGAACCAGCCATCACAAACCATCACCGCCGTGAAAGCATCCCCTTAATAAACTCAATTGCCTTCTCAAAAATATTCTTCACATCAGACTTCGTAACACCCATATCCTTCAAAGTACTATAAGCATCACTCACATACCCCTTGATCTGATCATCACTCATCTCGATTCCACGGAACTTACTGATAATATTGACCAGAGAACTCTTATCATCCTCATTAAGACTCACCCCAAATGATCCGCAGCCTCATCGATCCCCTGAGAAATCTCATCATCCGTGATCTGGTTAGAATCAAAAAGCCCCTTCACATAAACAATGATATCCCCAACCTTATCCGGATCAGAAGCAAGAGACCCAACCTCATTATCCTTCAGGATCTCCTCCGCCTGACTCATAACAGAACCGGAATCAGACGCCATAACCATCATCGGAGATGTACATGAAATAACACCCGCAACAATCAAAGCTGTAAACTTGTTCAATCTTCTCATAATATTCAACCTCCATACGGGCACCAGCCTTATCAAAAAACTTCCATCAGCCTCATCGACTTCACATAGCCATTTACGGCCCTTTATTACCTTTTACTACCTTTTACTACCTTTTACTTTTTATTACCTTTTCAACGCCCCTCAGTATACCACACACCCCCACCCCTCTGTAAACCGTAATTTCCCCAATCCCATCCACACCATTCAGACTATATACATATCGTCAAAAATATATTCACAATATTTTCATATTTTAAACAAACTTTCCTAACATCTCATCAGTAAAATAGAAAATGTAAATTTTTCATTACTTACTTATGTCTGACACCTCAGACATAACCTCCTTTCTATGACGATATATAGATCCGGACAGGAAACCTCTCCAACATTCCCGTCCGGAAACGCAAAAAGAACCCGGAACAGCTGCCCGGGCTCTTTTGCGTTTATCATATATTAATTTTTCTCATCATAAATACAGTTGGCAAGCATCGCAAACTGCTCCAGTGTCAGCGCCTCACCCCTGATATTCAGCGGAAGCTCACACCTGTTGAACACATCCTCGATCTCATCCTTACTCAGGGAAAAATCTCCGGAATTTCTGATACCGTTCACAAGCGTCTTTCTCCTCTGGTTAAAAGATGCACGGATCAGACGGAACATAAGCCCTCATCCTTCACATCCACCGGCGGCTTCTCATAACGCGTCAGCTTGATCACCGCACTTCCCACCTTCGGCCGCGGCATAAAACAATTCGGCGGTACATTCGCAACAATCTCCGGCTTCGCATAATACTGCACAGCCAGGGAAAGCGCACCGTAATCCTTGGTACCGGGACAACCTGCATACGGTCTGCAACCTCCTTCTGTACCATGACAGTGATAGAATCCACAGGAACATTCTTCTCAAAAAGCCCCATGATGATCGGAGTCGTAATGTAATACGGCAGATTCGCAACCACCTTCACAGCTTACCGCCGTTTTTCTCATCTGCGATCTTTTTGATATCCGTTTTCAGGATGTCGTTATTGATCACGGAAACATTATCCCAGTCCTTCAACGTATCCTTAAGGATCGGGATCAGCGAACTGTCGATCTCCACAGCAGCCACCTCTCTGGCAGCCTCCGCAAGATACTGGGTCATAGTTCCGATACCCGGACCGATCTCCAGTATAAAATCATCCTTCGTGATACCCGAAGACTCAATGATCTTTTCCAGAACATGCTCATCGATCAGAAAATTCTGACCAAACCTTTTCTGGAAAACAAAATGATACTTTTGAAGGACTTCAATGGTATATTTCGGGTTACCAAGATAAGGTCTGGCCATATTTTTTACCTCTGCTTTTTCTTATTTTCAGCTGAAATCCTTTTCAAAAAGTACCGTGTAGCCATCACGATCCACACGCTTCTTGGAACGCTTGAACAATCCGCTCTGAGCTCTCTCCATAGCCTTATCCAGCATGGTCTTCACAGTACCGATGCACATCGGCTGATCCTCCTTCTGGTTGATCCCGATCAGATTATACAGAGCAAGCATGCCCATCTGGTCGATACGGAATCCATTCTCCATGGTATAGACCTTGGCGAAATTAACAAGTTCATCGTTTGTAAATACAGGAATGTTGATCATGGATGTAAACTTCTTCGCAAGCTTCGGATATCTTGCGATCAGCTTACGCATACCAATCTTTTCATCCTCCAGGATCACGATCATTCCCTTTGTGTTTCCGGTCATAGCTTCCTCAAGCTCATCTGCTGTTTCCTGGGAAAGCTGGTTTGCATCCTCGATAACAAGGAAACCGCCGGCAAGCTTGGATACGATCTCCGGAATATCCTTTCCGTTGAGATCATCCGCAAATATATAGGCAACCTTGGAAGCCTCGATATTCAGCTCTTTACAGATTGCCGGGATCAGACTTGAGATCAGTCTCGTCTTACCTGTTTCTCTGCCGCCCATAACGATCACATTTCCGGTCTGGGAGGTCTTGTCTGCTGCGCCCATCTGCACATCGCAGAGTACATCAAGCAGCTGTTCCTTCATTCCGGGAACTGTAACAAAATAGGTGAAAAGCTTCTTCTCTTCCTCTGTGAGCTCTTTCTTTCTGGAAACGATCTTTGTAGGATCCTTCTCCGGATGGATCGTAGCGATAAATTTCTCAAGCTGCTCTTCCTCGCTGAGCTCATCTTCCTCATCGTCCTCTTCCATGGCTTCATCAGAATCATCACCGATGGGACTGCTGATAAAGTCATCCTCGTCATCCTCATCCTGGAAGTTAAAGGCGTCATCACTGTATTCTTCTTCCTCATCAAGAAGATTTTCCTCTTCCGCTGCAGCCACCGGTTCCTCATGATGAAGCTTCGCAGAAGGCTCTGCTGCCGACTTCTGCACCTGCGCCTCAGATTCCAGTGAAGGAATCTCCGGAAGCACATCATCTTCTTCCACCGGCTTCTGTACTCCTGACGGACCATTCAGGAACTCTGCTTCTGCAGCCTGAAGATCCTCCTCAGTAACCGGCTCCTCATCTTCATCAAATACGATATCCGGAATTCTGGTATCGGAAGTCTCCGTTACCTCTTCCTCCTGCTGAGCGGAGATCTGCGCCATGATATCCTCGATATCTGCCGCATCCGGCTCCTCCGGAACAAATTCATCAGCCGCAATATCCAGATCCTCAATACCTGCCGGCTCTTCCGTTACGTCGGACTGCTGGACATCCGGAGATTTCTCTTCCTCCGGGATATCGATTCCCTGCTGTGTAGCTGCTGCCAGAATGGTATCCTCCAGGTTGAAGTCTTTATCCTTATCCTTCTCGGACCTGTCACCTACCGATGCCGCAATATCCTCGATACTTCCGAAAATTCCGGACGCATCCGGCATCTCCGCAGAACTGCTTGCATTCTCCGGGTCCACATTGATCATGGACTTCGGGATCTTCAGCTCCGGCATACGGATCGTTGCGGAAAAATCAGGCTTGCCTTCCTCATTGAGCGGAACCCCTGCAGGCTTCTCCTCATTTTCCTCATTTCCGGCAGCCTTTTCCTTCATGATCTCTGCAACACTCTGGGACAAAGACATCTCTGTAGCTTTCTCAGCCTCAGCTTCTTCCGCTTCCTGATAAGCCTCTTCTTCCTCTTTATCCTGCTGTTCCTGAGCCTGCAGCTTTATACTTCCGGATGACAGGTTCTCAACACCGGATGCCAGCGGGATCTCATCCGCTTCCTGTCCGGAAAACTCTTCCTGCTCTTCAGAAAGCTCATCCGAAGCTTCCTCACTTCCTTCTGCTGCTTCGATCTCCTCAGAATCTGTAAACTCCTCTGACGGTTCTGCTGCCGCAGCAGTCTCAGCCTCCGGCGCTTCCGCCTGTTCCGTCACATCCTCAGAGCCTGTGGAAACCTCATCCTGCTCTTCATCTTGCGCAGCTTCTTTTTCCTCCATATCCTCTTCCGCAGATTTCTTATGTCCGCCAAAGATATCACGGAATCCCTTGGAAAGCTTCTCCTGGAATGTCTCCGCACTGTTCAGATCCCGCTCATCATCTACCTGGATAGTATCTGTGACCGGTTTTGCCTCCTCATACTCGCCGGATGCTTCCTTGCTCTCCCTGATCTCCTGCGCCTTTTCCGGCGGGATCAGCTTCGGGATAAAACGCTGTTCGTATTTCTCTTTCTCTTCGCCAGTGAGAACACCCATCCGCTGTTTCAGGTCAAGGGCCTTCATCACATAAGTTCCGTCATTGAACCAAAGGATCATCTCATTGCAGAGATCCAGGCACTTCTGCTTGTCTCCTGCCTTGTAATAGAGCTTGGCCAGCTCATAGGACCAGCGCTCCGTAAATTCCTTCTCCTTATATTCCTCAAGAATACGGATCTGTTCATTCAGAGATGCATTCTTCGCTCTGGCGATCTTATATTTCAGTATATACTGGCTGTTATCATTACCTGCCACTTCTCTGTATTCATCAAAGAATTCTGTGGCTTCACTGATCTGTCCCATTTTCAGGGAAACCTCGATCAGACGGTAAAGTATGTTCTTGCCGATCGGCGCTCTGTGGTAGGCAAGAAGAAAAATTTCCTTGCTCTCTTCATAGCGCTTGTTGGCCGCGTAGATCTCGCCCACTACACAAAGGGTACGGACGTTTTTCACACGACGCCAGTCAATGCTGTCCACAATCTGCATGGCGCCTTTGTAATCCTGGGTCTCGACCAGCTTATTGATCTGTCCCAGCTTAACGCGAAACTCCTCTTTATCCAAAATATTCACCAACTTTCCATAATCAGAATCAGTTTACCATATGCATACGGGCTTGTCAAAACCCTTTAGGCATATAAACATGCCCCTTTACCACCTGAAAAACCCTGTTGATCTTGAACTGATGGCTGACAAAATCATCCAGTCCTGTACAGGTGATCAGAGTCTGTATATCGTGGATGCTTTCCAGCAGATATGTCTGCCTGCTGCTATCCAGCTCCGAAAGAACATCATCCAGCAGAAGAACCGGTGTATCCCGGATCTTTTTCTTCACCAGATAGATCTCCGAAAGCTTCAGGGAAAGGGCCGCAGTCCTCTGCTGCCCCTGGGAACCATACCTCCGGATGTCGATCCCGTTGACCTTTACGCAGAAATCATCTCTGTGCGGTCCCACGGAGGTCAACTTCATCCGAAGATCCCGCTCCCGGTTCCTGGAAAGCTTATCCTCAAACTCCGCCGCCGTCACACTTGGCTCGTACAGGATCTCCAGCTCCTCGATCCCGCCGGTAAGGCTTTATGAAGCCCCCTTGCGATCTCGTTAAGCTCCTCCACAAAGGCTTCCCGCTTCCCGATGATCTTCTTTCCGTAATCGACCATCTGCATATCCCAGACATCCAGGGTACCTTTCAGCCCGGGGTTCATATAACAGTCTTTGAGAAGACGGTTTCTCTGGTTCACAATGTGATTGTAGCCGGCCAGCTCCGTGATATAAACACCATCCAGCTGACAAAGCTCCGAATCCAGAAAATGTCTTCTCTCTCCCGGTCCATTCTTGATAATATTAAGATCCTCCGGAGAAAAAAACACCAGATTCACCACCCCCAGCAGCTCCCTTGCCTTGCGGATCGGCAGCCCGTTGATGGCAACTCCCTTTGCTTTGTTTTTCCGGAGGTGCATGTCTATTTTGTATGAAAGATCGCCCTTCTTCACCATCATTCGGATATGGGACTCCTCATTCTCAAAGCGGATCATCTCCCGGTCCTTGCTTCCCTTGTGGGATTTGCTGGTACCTGCCAGATAAACCGCCTCCAGGATATTGGTCTTTCCCTGGGCATTGTCGCCGTAGAGAATATTGGTGCCCTGATCAAAATTCATCTCCAGCGACTCATAATTCCTGAAATTATTCAGTCTGATGGATTCAATGTACATTCCTTCACCCGATCACATAAATATCTTTTCCATCGTAGGAAATGGTATCTCCAGGATGGATCTTGCGGCCACGGCGGTTCTCCACCTCACCGTTTACCAGTACCAGACCATCATTGATGGCATATTTCGCCTCAACGCCGTCCTCCACAACACCGGCCAGCTTCAGCGCCTGACCAAGCTTGATAAATTCGTCTTTAATTCTGATCTCCAATTTTTTCTCCTCTTATCTCCGGGGTATTTTCTCCGTCAGATCGGTCTTTTCTGATCTTCTGACGGTATTTAAAATCCCCCAAAATACAAATTTCACCGGAAGGTGGTAATTTAAATACCCCCTTCCAGCAGTTTACACACGAAACACTTCTCAGAACACGATCGCATTCCCATATAAAATCGGTCAAAAACGGTCACTCATTTTAGGTATACCTGTTTCTGTCGATCCTGATACCGGCCGTCAGGCTGTACGCACCATACGGACACTTACATATCCTGGCTGTCGATATCAATTCTGTTCACAGCTTCAAGTATGTGCGTCTCACACGTACACCCGCGCTCCCGAAGCTGCCGCGCCACCTCTTGTCCCTTATTTCTTATATACCCAGGTTTTATCTGGCCTGATTCTGGTTGATATTTACAGGAAGGATCAGGTAAGTATAGTTCTCCTCATCGTCACGGATAAAGCACGGGGCCTTCGGATTTACAAGATAGATCGTCACGGTTCATCATCAATAACACGAAGAGCATCGATCAGGAATTTCGGGTTGAAGCCGATCATGATATCCTTACCCTCTTTTTCAATATCGATCTCCTCATTCATGGAACCCATTGCAGAATCAATGCGCAGCTCCATATCATCATCTGTGATGTTGATGATGATCGGTTTTTGTCAACCTCACGTACCAGAAGTGTGGCACGGTCGATACAATCCAGGAATTCTTTTTTGTTGATCTTCAGTTTTGTCTCATAATCACTGGAAAGCATCTGGTCAATTCTGAAATATTCTCCCTCGATCAGTCTGGAAACTACCATAGTCTGATCAAATTCAAATAAAATATGGTTTTTTGTGAAGTAAATGCTGACCTGATCATCCACTTCTCCGGAAAGGATTTTGCTGACCTCGCTTAAAGTTTTGCCCGGAACTACCACCTTACGGTCCGAATAATCTTTCTTAAGGGGCATTTTGCGGATAGCGATACGGTGTCCATCCAGAGAAACTACCTTCAGACAGTTATTTTGATCTCAAAAGTTCACCGGTCATAAGCTATTGTTCTCATTTACAGCAATAGAAAAAATAGTCTGGCGGATCATTTCTTTCAGTGTGTACTGAGAGATCGTCAGTGGTTCATCCTTTTCGATCATCGGTAAATAAGCAAAATCTTCTCCTGATTTTCCGGGGATATTGAATTTTGCTTTTTCACAGGTAATGGTTGCTGCGTATTTATCATCAGTTTTAATGGTAATGTCATTATCCGGAAGTCGTCTGATGATTTCATAGAAGATTTTTGCATCAAGAGCAACTTACCTTTTTCTTCAATAGTACCTCAACGATCGTTTCAATTCCCAGCTCCATATCGTTGGTGGTAAATTTGATCTGGTTTGTGGTTGCATCCATAAGAATACATTCCAGGATCGGCATTGTGGTTTTTGATGGAACTGCTTTGAGTGCGATACTTACACTTTTTAACAGACTTGATTTGGAGCAGATGATTTTCATAGTGTGTATAACTCCCTTTCTGAACAAATTGTGGTTTTTATAAATATATTTATAGAAAAAATCCGCCGTAACAGCCGTAGGGGGCCAGATTTTGTGAAAAACTCCCGCAGGCTTGATGTTTTCAGGGGTTTTCCGTTGGGATAACTTTGTGTAAAAGTGGTAGTTTCGCATGTGAATAAACCGGGGATAAAATTATCGCCGCGTTTTGGCAAAAAAGTTGTACACATCTCTCCACATACAATCAACACGTTATACACCAGTAATGTGGAAAACTTCCCTAACCTTGTGGATTAATCTTCTTTTTCAATATATCAATGGTATTTTTTAAGTTATCGTCGTTCTGCAATTCGTTTTCGATCTTTTCGATACCGTGCATAACGGTGGTATGGTCACGGTTTCCGAGCGCTTTTCCGATATTTTTCAAAGGTGTGGATATGATCTCACGGCAGAGATACATGGAAACCTGGCGGGGCATGACGATCTTGGAGTTTCGTTTGTTTCCGCTTAAGTCCGCAGGTGTGACTCCGTAATGCTCTGCAACAACGGAGATGATGTATTCCGGTGTGATCACTTTTTCTCATCCGGAGAAATAATATCCTTCAGTGCCTGCTCTGCCAGTTCCAGAGTTACTTCCTTTTTCTCAAGCTTGGCTCCGGCCATGACCTTGTTGAAGGCACCTTCCAGCTCACGGATATTGGATTTGATATTGGTAGCGATATATTTGATAACATCTTCACTGATGTTGTAGCCGTTCATTTCTTCATTTTTATGAAGGATCGCCATTCGGGTTTCGTAATCAGGCAGCGTGATATCTGCGATCAGACCCCACTCGAACCGGGAACGGAAGCGCTCTTCCAGGATTTCCATATCCTTCGGTGGTTTATCTGAGGATATGATGATCTGCTTTTTGGCACTGTGAAGACTGTTAAATGTATGGAAAAATTCCTCCTGTGTGGATTCTTTTCCTATAATAAACTGAATATCATCGACAAGAAGAACGTCGATATTTCTGTATTTTTCACGGAATTTGCTCATTGCCGTGTTATTTCCGTTTCGGATGGTTTCGATCAGCTCATTGGTAAATTCTTCACTGGTTACATACAAAACACGGCTGTTTTCGTCGTGTTCCAGAATGAAATGAGCGATGGAATGCATAAGATGCGTCTTACCAAGACCGCTCCGCCATAGATAAACAGTGGATTGTAGGTATCTCCCGGTGATTCGGCAACTGCAAGAGCTGCGGCCTGGGCGAATTTGTTATTACTTCCTACAACGAAGGTGTCGAAGGTGTATTTTGGATTTAAATGCGCCTCTTCGTAACGTGTATCCTGAACCTGTTTATCATAAGAAGTGTTTTTTTCTGTTTTTTTGGGGAGATCTTTTTCCAGAACGAAGCGAACCTCGCATTCTTCCATGCCTGTCAGTACACAGATAGTAACCTGGAGGGGTATTTTGTAGCGTTTACTGATGTAATTGACTCCGATCGCTGCCTGTTCAGAGGGAACAACCACTGTTATCAGCTTTCCGTCAACCTCATAAACTTTCAGCGGCTTGAGCCAGGTATTAAAAGGGACATCAGTCACCTCATATTCAGATTTGACAGTTTGCAGGATCTCCTCCCATTTTTCAATAACAGCGTCCATTTTTTCCTCCCATGAGTATTATAATAACCCCAGTCTGCGACTGGAGATAGATATCCTTTTATATATTACAATGAAAATGGGGTTTTCGCAATGGAAAATCCTTGAGATTTTGGGGAAAAGAATGTGGATAATGTGGGGAAATTACTGTGGATTAGGGTGGATTATTGTGGATAAGAGTCCTGGAGGTTTCCATAAGTCGAGAATTGGTGGAAAATGTGGAAGAATTATGTGTATAAAAAAATCCACCTTAAAAATACCGCAAATAAAGGGTTTTTTTGAAAACGATGTGAACAAACTCTCCGAAAAAGTGGATAGATTTCCGGTCAATCCACAAGTTATCCACAAGTTATCCACAAAATGTGGATAATGTTACGTAAACCATAAGCGCTTTCCACATAAGAGAAAAAAATAAATACCGTAAGGTGGGGGTATTTTATAGAACCTTGATTTTATCGGGTTTTTTGCAATTTTTACTTGACGAAAAGGAGGTTTATTTATATAATTGAAATGATGTTCTGAATGATAAGTTATTTCATAACAATTAAAAATAGATAAAGGAGGTGCTTTACCTATGAAGATGACATTTCAGCCAAAAAAGAGATCCAGAGCTAAAGTTCACGGCTTCAGAGCTCGCATGAGCACAAAGGGCGGACGTAAAGTATTAGCTGCAAGAAGATTAAAAGGAAGAAAACAGTTATCAGCATAAGCTGCAAGACCGCATTTATGTGGTCTTTTCTTCTATCCGGAGAAATATCCGCGCAGGCGGAATCTAATTAAGGAGGATTCGTTTGATCAGATCAGAGTCCTTAAAGAAAAATCAAGATTTTAAAGTTGTATATCAGAACGGAACATCGTACGCAAATCGGCTTCTGGTGATGTACGTGCTGAAGAATCAGCACATGAAGAATCGTCTGGGAATATCAGTAAGCAAAAAAGTAGGGAACAGTGTGGTTCGCCACAGACTCACCAGATTGATCAGAGAAAGCTATCGTCTCAACGAAACAGATTTTGACAGTAACCTTGATATTGTAGTAGTAGCGAGAGCCGCAGCCAAGGGCAAGAGCTTTCACGAGATCGAGAGTGCTTTTCTGCATCTTGCAAGAAAGCATCATATAACAGGGAATGAACATGATAAAGAAATTTCTGATTAAGATGATAAGGCTCTATCAAAAATATATATCGCCGATGAAGAGAACGAAATGTCCTTATATTCCCACATGTTCTCAATATGGTTTGGAAGCAATCGAAAAATATGGCGCATTTAAGGGCAGTCTTCTTGCGGCATGGAGGATATTGCGATGCAATCCTTTTTCCCACGGAGGCTATGACCCTGTGCCATGAATTATTTTGTGACTGTTCAGCCTTTTCCCGGGCAGAGCAGTTATCGGAATTTGTAACTGTTCAGTACCTCCGCAGTTAGTGGACGAATGAATAGTTACCGGACTTTTACAATTGAATAAGAAGTCTAGGAGGAAATGAATTTGGAACTGTTTTTAGCAACAAAAACCGGAACTCCTATTATCGGACAGATCGCGTCTGTGATGGGATGGATCATGGATGGCATATATAAGATGCTTGACGGCCTGTTCGGAATCCAGAACATTGGTCTTTGTATCATTATCTTCAGTATTCTTATCTTTGCCTTTATGACACCGCTGCAGATCAAGCAGCAGAAATTCTCCAAGTTAAGCGCGATCATGCAGCCTGAGATCCAGAAGATCCAGAAGAAATATCAGGGTAAAAAGGATCAGGCTTCCATGATGAAAATGAACGAAGAAACCCAGGCTGTTTATCAGAAATATGGTGTTTCTCCAACCGGTAGCTGTGTACAGTTAGCCATTCAGATGCCTATTCTGTTTGCTCTGTATCAGGTTATCTACCGGATTCCTGCTTACGTTGGAAGTGTAAAGAACATTTTTACTGGTGTAGTTGACAACCTGCTAGCTGTAAACGGATACACAGATATCCTGCAGCAGTTTATCACAGACCATTCCATGACACGAGTGCGTCTCGTTATGGACAGTGCCGGAAATGCTACAAGTAACTCGATTGTTGATTTTCTGTATGCACTTTCTCCTTCCCAGTGGAAAGAGCTGGCACAGATGAATCAGTTTTCAGGATTTTCTGATGCGATCACAAAAGCATCCGGCAATATTTCCAAGATGCAGGGCTTCTGTGGACTGAATATCGCAGACCAGCCGCTGTACTATATCATGGAATTCTTCAAAAATCATGGTTCTCTGTTACTTGCGATCGTAGCACTTCTGATCCCGGTTCTTGCATGGGCAACTCAGATGCTGAACCTGAAGCTTATGCCACAGGCTGCAACACAGCCGGCAGACGGAAATGATCAGGCCAGTGCAATGGCAAACTCCATGAAAACCATGAACATGGTCATGCCTCTGATGTCTGCATTCTTCTGTTTCACATTCCCGGTTGGTCTTGGTATCTACTGGATCGCCAGTGCTGTCGTTCGAAGTGCCCAGCAGTTTGCGATCAATCGTCATCTTGATAAGATGAACATTGATGATCTGGTTAATGAGAATATGAAGAAGATCGAAGCGAAGCGTGCGAAGGAAGGACTTCCGCCGCAGAAGATCACCAATCAGGCTCATCAGTCCGCCAAGAATATCAATAAACCTGTGATCAATAAGGGCAACAGCGGAAACAATGGTGCTTCAGACAGAGCACAGAAGGTTGATACTGCTTATGAGAAGGCAAGAAGTGCAAAACCGGGCAGCATCACAGCTAAAGCAAATCTCGTAAGAGACTTTGATGAGAGAAATAAGAAGAAATAATCAGGAACGGAGGGGTTCGTAATGGAGGATTACATTCAGTTTTCAGCAAAAACAAAGAATGAAGCTATCACAAAAGCGTGTCTTGAGCTTGGAACTTCCAGTGACCAGCTTGATATTCAGGTTATCAGTGAAGGCAGCTCCGGATTCTTCGGAATCGGCAGCAAACCTGCCGTGATCAAAGTTCGCAGAATCGAGCCAGTTTCTGATATGCAGGAAATCGATGAACTGGTAGAGTCCGTGAAACTGGACGCTATCAAAGAAGAGAAGAAATTAGAAAAGCCTTTTACTCCGGATGTAAAGAAAGAATCTGCACCGAAAGCAGCTCCTGCAGAGGAGAAGAAGCCGGTGAAGAAAGAAGCTGTACAGGTGGAGAAGGCATCCGAAGAAGCACCTGCAAAGGCAGCAGCGCCAAAGGAAAGACCTGCAAGGGATTTCCAGGGCAAAGCAAAGCCTGCACGTGAGAAACAGCCAAGAGCTCCAAAGGAGCGTCAGCCGAAGGAAACACGTGAGAGAGCACCGAAGCAGGGCAGACCGATAGAGATCCTCAGCGATCCGGAGAAGATCAGAGAGGTTGAGGAGAGAGCAGTCGTATTTCTTCGTGACGTATTCGGTTCCATGGATCTTGGAGAAGTGGAGATCACATCGAAATACAACACTGCAGACGGTTCTCTGGATGTGGATTTTGAAGGTGAGGATATGGGTATCCTCATCGGAAAAAGAGGCCAGACACTGGATTCTCTTCAGTATCTGACAAGCCTTGTGGTAAACAAAGGCGAGTCTACCTACATTCGTGTAAAACTCGATACCGAGGACTACAGACGCCGTCGTAAGGAAACGCTGGAGAACCTTGCAAGAGGAATCGCCTTCAAGGTAAAGAAAACCAGAAAACCGGTAGTTCTGGAACCGATGAATCCGTACGAAAGAAGATCATCCATGCATCTCTGCAGGGCAACCGCTATGTAGAGACAGTCAGTGAGGGAGAAGAACCTTACAGACATGTAGTAGTAAAACTGAAACGCAATAATTGATGATCCACCGGTAAAGCCATAAGCGTATCCCGGAGCGTAAGCTCCGTGGGTACGGCTTTTTTGTATGGAACTGAAAATTAAAAATTATCATTGCAATCTCCGCAACAATTCTTTATAATCATTGAAGAGCAAATAACAAAAGATATTTCTGCAGCGGACATCCGGAATGCAGAGATTAGAGCGTATTTGAAAAATCATTCCCGCAATCTGCACGCCCCACTTGCGGTATATTGCCCGAATCAGTTGCCATAGCCCGCTACGGCGCCTTCATCCGGACAAAATCTCCCACAAATTGTGACGCACATCTTGCAGAAAGCCTTTTTCAAACACGCTCTAGCATTATAAATATGGAAACTGACAGAAGATGTTATTCTAGGTGAAAGCGTGAATAACACGTGTTTTTGCGTGTAAAAAGCTTTTCCGGAGTAACATTTTTGCGTTTAACCGGATGCTTTTATCCGCTGGACCAGGATAAATGGCATGGCAGCGATCAGCTGCAGTGTGATATAGCGGATGCTTTTATCCGTTTGACAAAGGAGAGTGAAAAATGGAAGAGACAACGATTGCTGCGATTTCCACAGCCATGAGCGCATCGGGAATCGGGATCGTCAGGATCAGTGGCCCGGAGGCTTTTGAGATCGCATCCGGAGTATACCGTTCCAAGGGTGGAAAAAAATCTCTGAAAAACGTCCCAAGCCACACCATCCATTATGGATATATTTATGATAACGAAGAAATGGTAGACGAAGTGCTGGTCATGGCCATGCGCGGACCACGAACATATACAGGAGAAGATACCATAGAAATCGACTGCCACGGCGGCGTTTTAGCCATGAAAAAGGTACTGGAAACTGTGTTGAAAAACGGAGCCATTATTGCCGAGCCGGGAGAATTTACCAAGCGTGCATTCCTCAATGGAAGGATCGATCTTTCACAGGCGGAGGCGTTATGGATGTGATACAGTCCAAAAATGAGTACTCATTAAAGAATTCCGTAGGACAATTAAAAGGCTCAGTCCGAAAAAATGTACAGCAGATCAGAGAAAAACTACTGTACCATATAGCGTACATTGAATCGGCATTGGACGACCCGGAGCACTATGATCTGACAGGATATTCGGAAGAATTAGAGCAGATCGTAGCAGAAGAAAAAGAAAAAATACAGAACCTGTTAAAAACAGCCGGAGACGGAAAGATCATACAGGAAGGTATCCGGACCGTGATTCTGGGCAAGCCGAACGCAGGGAAATCTTCTCTGCTGAACCTGCTTCTGGGAGAGGACAGAGCCATCGTGACCGATATCGCAGGAACCACCAGAGACGTACTGGAAGAGTATATCAACCTGCATGGGATCACATTAAAGATCGCTGACACAGCTGGAATCCGCCAGACAGAAGACATCGTAGAGAAAATCGGCGTATCCAAAGCCAAAGAAATGGCAGCAGACGCAGACCTGATCCTCTATGTCGTAGATTCCTCCGTACCGTTGGATGAAAACGACGAAGAAATCATAAAAATTTTGCAAGAGAAAAAGACAATTGTCCTCTACAGCAAGACAGATCTTGAATCTGCTATAGATATAGAGGATTTAAAGAGCAGAATAAACCAGCCGGTGATCCCAATCTCCGCAAAAGAAGAAACCGGGATCACAGACCTGGAAGAAAAAATCCGGGAAATGTTCTTCAGTGGGGAGATTGACTTCAATGATGAAGTCTACATCACCAATGAACGCCACAGGCAGGAGCTTTTAAAAGCACGGGAAAGTCTTTCTCTGGTAGAAAATAGCATAGAAAGCGGAATGCCGGAGGATTTTTATTCCATAGACCTGACAGATGCATACGAAGTCTGGGACGGATTCTGGGAGAATCACTTGGGGAAGACCTTGTTAATGAGATATTTTCTAAATTTTGTATGGGGAAATAATAACCGCATGTGCTGCGGAGGCCCCGGCCGAATGGCCGCATGGATTGCGGAATCCCGGCCGTATATGCCGCATGGATTGCGGAACTCCGGTCGTATAACCGTATAGATTGCGGCTACCTGTTGTATGCCACATGGACTGCGGAAGCCCGCAGAGGTAGATCACATTGGAATGTGAGAAAACCGCAAAGGGGCACAAGGCCGCGCCCCTCTGCACACCCCTGGGCCTTTTTTATATAG
>ENA-OQAS01000817-OQAS01000817.1-human-gut-metagenome-genome-assembly--contig:-NODE-817-length-15718-cov-1.767109_pt1 | contig 15718 bp, 20 predicted proteins | sample MGYA00242733_ERZ504523 | MGnify/ENA primary metagenome ERZ504523 (study PRJEB26092, sample SAMD00036239) | human gut metagenome | host: Homo sapiens | study: EMG produced TPA metagenomics assembly of... | reverse complement strand
GACTCATAACTTTATCTGGTGCAAGTATTGGGTATTCCCAACAGAAAAGAAGAGCAACACTTGGCGGCAAGTGTTGCTCTTTTCCATAGCTTTCGGAATGGCTTATTGTGCGCAATTCCTTTTCCTCATCGGCTTGGTAGAGGGATTGAACTGTAATGAATACCTCGCCCAGTTCTTAGGATTATTTGTATATGGCGGAGTCAACTTCCTGATGAACAAAAAAGTTACATTTAAATAGAAGCGCTCTTTTCTTCGGAACTTGCCTGATTTTTATTCAGCATGCTTTTGAGAATTCTTTTCTTATAGAATTCAAACAAACCCTCAGTCTAAAAAACGTTTGTCAATCCCTCATAGGCGTCAATTCTGCGATCGCGCAGGAATGGCCACCAACGGCGGACATTCTCCGAACGTTCCAAATCCACTTCCACTATAATATTTTCCGGCTGCTCATTGCCTGCCTGTGCCAAAAACTCACCTTGCGGTCCAACTACAAAACTGTTCCCCCAAAATTGGATGCCATTTGTTTGCATAGAGGGATCTGGCTCGTGTCCCACACGATTTACCGAAATAACCGGAAGTCCGTTTGCTACGGCATGTCGCGTTGCGAGATTATCCATGCGTTGAGTTGACGGACTTTCTCATCATCAGTATCGCTGCTTTCCCAACCGATGGCGGTAGGATAAATCAATAATTCAGCTCCTTTCAGCGCCATGAGACGTGCTGCTTCGGGATACCACTGGTCCCAACAAACCAAAACGCCCAATTTTCCAAAGACGTTTGGATAGGTTCGAAGCCCAAATCTCCGGGAGTGAAATAAAACTTCTCATAATAGGCCGGATCATCAGGGATGTGCATCTTGCGGTATTTCCCGGCAATGCTACCGTCACTCAAACACAACGGCCGTATTATGATACAGTCCCGGAGCACGCTTTTCGAACAATGAAGTTACCAATACTATGTTGTTGGCAGCCGCCAACTCCGAATAGAAACCGTCGATGGTCCGGGAATAGGTTCTGCCAAATCAAACAGTTGTGTATTCTCCGTCTGGCAAAAATAGAGTGAGTTATGCAACTCCTGCAACACCACTAATTGTGCACCATGAGCTGCACACGATTCGATACTCTTGGCCAGATTCATCAGATTAATGCGCATATCCGCCACATTGGCCTGCTGAATAATACCGACTTTTATTTTTCTCATAATCTATATTTCTTTTAAATGTTTTTTATTTTTCCGGTCTAATCTATCCCACCAATAAGAAGTTACCAAAACGATAAGAACAGGAGCAAGCAGGAAAGAACCTCGCCATATTCCCAATTCCATTGCTCTACAAAAAGATATTCGGAGAGATTTATAAAGAAGATAAGCTCCAACACTCCCGGTAAGTTATCCAACCATATATTCTTTTTAATATACCGCCGAAACTTAGGAAAGAGCCAACCTGCTATATACATGGCTACAAATATCCCACAAAAAACGAAATTGATAACTTTCATACCTTTATCTGATTACTCCTATCGGATATTGCATCGTGACACAATGCAGCGAGCCATGTTGTTTTATCAAAGCACGGCAGTCTACACCTACAATTTCATGCTTGGGAAAAGCCATTTGCAACACCTCTTTGGCATGCATATCATTCTCCGGCTGTATATGTGGGATATAACACTGCATCATTCATTATCAGGAAGTTGGCATACGTAGCCGGCAGCCTTTCGCCATCCGCTTCTATCTTATCGGCCATCGGCAATGCCAACAGTCTATAAGGTTCTCCGGCGAGTGTCCGGAACGTTTAAGCTGTTCTTCCATTCGGTGCAGCTCCTCATAATGCTCGTCATTCACATCCCTGCACTGCACATAGGCAATCGTATCCGGCGAACAAAAACGGGCAAGCGTATCTATATGACTGTCCGTATCATCTCCGCCAGATAACCGTAATCCAGCCAAAGTACCCGTTCAAGATGGAATGTAGACCGAAGATACTCCTCAATCTCCACCTTATTCAACTGGCCGTTACGGTTAGGCGACAACAGGCATTCCGAAGTGGTAAGCAATGTTCCCATGCCGTCACTCTCAATGGAGCCGCCTTCCAGCACAAAGCCCAAACGGTTTATATACCGGCCTTTTAAGATTTCAGCTTCAACAGCCCGACGCGTAATTTGATTATCTTTATCCGAAGCAAACTTCAGTCCCCAGCCATTAAAAGTAAAATCAAGCAGAGACGGTCCTTCCGTATCTACATAGTGACAGCTCCATGGTCGCGTGCCCAGGTATCATTCGTTTCACATTTCAGGAAACGAACATTATCCATATCCACTGTCGCGGAAATTTGCTTTCTTACCTCTTCAGGTTCCGGAGTTACAATCAACAGCAACTCCCGCTTGGCTATCTCGGAAGCAATGGCAATAAAACATTGCTGCACTTCTTCAAGCATATAGGCCCAATCCGTATCCGCATGAGGCCATGTAAGCTGTACGCCACTCTGCAATGCCCACTCCGCCGGCAGGTGAGGAGCGCGCGTTTCCACTTGAAAGGTCATGTTCTTACCGAAACGCACCTGACAGTCCTTTTCGGCAGCTCCGCCCAATGGAATTCCAACAAAATATCCCATATCAATTCTAAGTTATTTAATTCGTCAAGTAAGATAATGAAGCCTGAATACCGATGCTCCCTAATCTTAATTTACGCAAGTTCTATTCTGCATTTCTAAAGTGCCACTTTAGAGTTCTGAAGTTCAACTCTACGCCGCTAAGTTCAACTTTACGTTTCCCGTTCTCAACTTCAGGTTCGGCAATGCATTTTATTTCTTTTCTTCCTTAGGCTTCCTGTCAAAGAACGGGTTCTTGGAAGAGGCACTGACCGGAATGGCGAATACAGTCTTGCAATCTTTCAGCCAGTTCATTCGCTGTGCGGCCAGTCCGGCAGAGAACATTACCCGAAATCTAAGGTGTAGATCAAAGGAACTCTCCAAAAGTTGCTACTGATTCTTGATTTGTTCTGGTCATAAGCATTACCTCATTAATATCATGTTTTTACAGTAAACAAGAAGAAATGCATTAGTCACTACACAAGGTTTTGAGGCACTTATATATTTACATGGAATTCCTCTCAATTTCATAATAAATATCTTTTTCGTATAGGTTCCAAGAATAATTTATGAATTTCGAATGTAATAAAAAGCGCCATTATAGTAATCAGGACAATTACTACATCATTTTTCAATAATGTACCGACTATTATACATCCCTTCAAAATTGGCATAGGTGGATAATGCAAAATCATAATATCCATAGAAGATTTTCCAATTTCACTTAAAACTTAATGTTTCTTGGTAGCATTAAACAAGTTTCTAATAAAAATAATGTCCCCGTTAAACCAGTAATAATAAAAATTACTAAAGAATCAAAAGTATATGTATGCATATTAACAGTATTTTGTGTTATGCTTTGCACTATAAAAAAACATAACCCTGATATCATAAAAAAGGCTTTTTTATACTGACATATACTTTTCCAATTTAGTCCTATTAAATATCCCATTGACTCAAATATTGTAGCTAGAAACACTCTGGCAACTGATATTATTGGATAGCATATAATCGGGCTTTGTATATTTTTTACAAGCACTTTTAAAGCTAATGCTAATACCAAGCAAATAAGAATCAATAATATTTGTCTCTTTACTTTTGAAGTAATGAAGTTTTCTATTCTTTTTTCATATTCAGAAAGAAAGATCTTAGTTACAAACAGTGTTGCAAGAAACCAAAGTGGTGCAATTCCACGACATGTTATTGTTGCATATACTCTTTCCAATAATGAAACCTTGTTTTGTATTGCAAACAAAATTATATATACAAAGCTCCAGAAAAAATAAGGAATCAGAAGTTTTTTAGCTGTTTTGACTATATTACATTGTAAATTTCTTTGTAAACCAGAAATAATACCACTTGCTATGAAAAAAAGTGGCATATGAAAAGAATAAATAAATCTAGCCAAAATTACATACTTTGTAGATAACGCATTCTGAAGTAAAATAGTGTGTCCTAATACCACTAAAAAAATTCCTATTCCTTTTAAATAATCTAACTCAATAATTCTTGCCTTTTTGTTCATTTATTATTTTTCCCTGCATCTTAAATCGATGTTTTCATCGAATCAATCATTTTTTTGAACATTTCTTCAAGGCCATATAAAGGCTTCCATCCGAGTTTCCTGATTTTTGACGTATCCAGATTCATATGGAGAACTGGCGCATATCCCAAATTTTCATTCATATTTTCTTTAATTCTTACTGAAATATTGTTATGCGCACATTTTTGAGCAACTAACAGTGCCATTTCATAAATAGAACAATACGTATCTTCATTTGCCACATTATATGCCTCGCCAGCAATTCCCTCTTTCAAAATAGTCAAAATAGCTTTTGCTGCATCTTCTGTATACAAATAGCTCCGCTTAGTTTCACCTTTAGTATTAAGAATAATATCTTTTTTCTCTATAACGCATCTTGCAAATTCAGCAAAAACTCTTCCATCATCATATCTTACACCGGGTCCAAAAGTTTGCGTAAGCCTAATTACCTTTGCTGGCACATTATATTCTGATGCATAAGATACACATAAATTTTCACACATCCTTTTGCTTTCAGGATAACATGAGCGAACTTTCATTGTATCTATATTTGTATTGTAATTTTCAAATATTTTGTCATCAGTTGTTGGTGCTCCGTATACCTCCATACTTGATAGATATACAAATCCCTCAACCGAGCTAAGTCTTGCAATATCAAGCATATTTTTTGTTCCAATAAGCGCTGTCAAAGATGTTTCAACTGGATTCGCAACAAATAATTTACTTGATGTTTGACTAGCAGCATGAATGATATAATCAACATTCATTTTTGAGGAGTAATTGTTTCAACATTTCCAAAATAAAATTCAAGATTTTCTGTTTCTTTTCCTAATATTTGATATGCTTTTTCCTTATTTCTTACCAAAGCAATAATTTTTATATGATTATTTGTTTTAAAAGTTCTTTTATTACTGCTTGTCCAATAAGCCCCGTTGCACCTGTTATTAATATTGTCTTTTCTTTTAAATCATTCATATCCATTTTCCTTTTTTTAAGTAATTTATTACATATCATTTTAATTTCTTTTATAATCTCCATTAATGTATCTCTCATTAAAAAAATCAAAATAAGACCAAATGCAATTACATAACAAATACATCCTATAATTGCATTCATTTTAATCCACATACCAAATACATGGATACCATTAAAGCAAATGCAATATTTTCTCTAATATCCGCTCGTAATTCTTTAGTTAAAATTTCACATACAATATACCACAACAGTGCTGTTAATAAGTTGCAAAAGCAAATGAATACATAGATTTAAGCAAATAATATGCTATGCAATTCGTCACAAAAGCAACTACTGTCATTCCACTTAATTGCCAAAAATATATTTTGTAATAATTTTGATTTATAATAATTGACATAAATACCCTTTATAACAGTATAAAATGCATGTGCCGCAAATAAAATAAATATTAATCCTGAACTTTCTTTATATTTGGGTAAAATCCATTCAATAATGAACTTTAATGGAAATGCGCCTCCAATAATCAAACAACCCCAAATTAATACAAATTTTTTGATTTTTTTGATATTATCTATATTCGTTTCTCTACAAAAATAGTTATACATGGATACAGTAATTGGTGTAATAAAGACATTGATAATCTGTTCAACACTTACCGCAAATGAATATTGTGCAAAATAAAATGAATTCATCAATATTTTTACAAACCAACGATCCATTCCTGTAAATATAGAACTTGAAAAATTCCCTAACATCAAAATAAATCCTTGCCTGATATTAATTATTATTTCCGAAATAGAAAATTTTCCACCTTTTAATATCCCAGTTTTTCTACTGACTCCATAACATAAAATGACAGCTATAATTATACTTGCCAAAACTTGAACGCTTAAATAGAGTTTATAATTATCTGTATTACACAGAAAAATGAGCAAAAGATCAAATATCAAGACTAGAATTTTTTCATAATTTAATGCTTTTCCATATAAATTATACTCCCCAATTGCCTGGGCGAAACTTTTAAAATATCCTATGAAATTTGTAGCAAATACTCCAACCGCAAAAGCATACAGTATGAAACTCTTTCTTATTCCACCAAATATTGCTAAACCAATTGATGCAATCAATAGTACAAAAATATAATTCAAAAAATTTGTACTTAAATCCTTTTTGATATATTTCTATTTTTTTCCACCATATTTTAAGTACATTCCATCATTGTATCCTAAATGGAAAAACCGGCATAAGAAATATATAAAGCATACGTTTTTATATACGAATACGATTCTATAGATAAATATTTAGGTAATAAAAAAATTACTTACAATTCCAACAAGTAAAAAAAATAATATTTGCAAAAAGGACTTGTGCTAATCCTTTTTTTCATTTTTTTCATCTCCTACAAAATCTAATTTTTAAAAATCTAACTTTAATTTCAAACAATAAACAACCAACATAAATAATATAGGCATAATAATAGTAGTTGTACAAAGAATGGCAGATAGTGGTTGCTCCTGTATAGACATATAAAAATATCCATAAGCAATATATCCAAAAAATATAATAGAAATATCATACAATACACTTCTTTTTTTACTATATTTTATGGTGTAATATATTTGATTATATATAAATGAAACAAGCGCAGTACACCAAATCACACCAAAGTACCCAAAATCATAAATATACTTTCTAAAAGCTGTATATATATTTCCAACATTCAGGCCATTCGAATATCTAAATTCAAGATGCGAAATATATATCCAATCTTTAATATTAAATCTTTGTCCAATGAATCGAATAATAGAATAAAATGTTTCTTTTCCCCATATTTGAGATCCATCTATAGGTTTTTTAATAAAATCATCTAATAAATGGATAGACCCTCCAATATAGCAACATATATAATACAATGGACTTTTGGCTGTTTCTGAGTAATTTCTTCCAACAATATCTCTCAATTCCACAAATATGATAAGTAAAACTGTTGCAATTACTACTATTTTGACTAAAGCTTTTATATTATAGTGTTTATTCCATCCATTTTGTTTATGGTAAAGTAAATGATACATGACCATAGTTGCTATAAATATTTGAAGAATAGCTCCCCTGGATGAGCATACTAAGTTAAATAATATGTACGCTATAACTGGCAACATTTCCATAACATTAAACCTTTTTTATTAGTTTAAAGTCTTTTTTTACTAAAAAATTATTAACACATATATATACAAATATATAAGAAAGAATCATAGATGCTTTATTTAAAATATTTATATAAGAAGGAATAACTATATGAAGATTTGAGGAGTCATAACTTACTATATTTCTATAGTATTCCATCTTCATTCCCCACGATAAAAGGGATTTCGAAGAAGCCATTGCAATGACATTATTTACAAATTTTATCTGTAAATAAATCAATACTAAATTTACTAATAAAATCAATACGATTTTCCAATTATCAACTTTTTATTAGTTTTAAATTTCAAATATTTCATTTGCATTTCTTTTCCATAAATGTTTTTACAACAACTATTACATACTATACCTATAACAGAAAAAACCAGACATCCACCAACAATTACTAATATTGTTGCCATACTTATTTCAGTTTTCCAGTACCTAGCGTTAACAATACATCCTAGCGTGCTCAGAAAAAAAACAGCACAAACTATAAATGATGGAGAAAATATATCTTTATCTAATATCATTAACGTCAATAACATTAATAATATCAGAAATAAAAGCAATAAATAAAGCATCGTTTCAACTCCTTATTTTGAATTAATCACCGTTTTAATAAGGTGTATATAACTGAGCATCTTCTTTAGCTTGCAAAACTGCTCTCATCATATAAAAGTCATCGGGCGTAGTAATTTTTATGTTTTCATATGGTCCATCTGTCATATGGAGTTTATATCCATAATATTTCATCATACTACATGAATCAATAAAATTAAAACTTTGTTCATTCATTGCCTTTTTATGTGCGCTTAGTATATCTTTCAGCCAAAAACACTGAGGAGCTTTTGCTACTCGAGAGTGTGCACGATCCGGAACTAATTTTATATCGTTGTTATCATATATTTCAACAATAGTTTCTTTTACTATCCCACTTGTAATTGAGCTTCCATAATCTTTAACATCTTGAATATTTCTTTTTATCAATTCCTCATTGATCAACGGTCTTACACCATCGTGAATAAGCACAATATTCTCTTCATCTCTTGCAATTTCTTGTGCAGCAATCAATCCATTATAAATAGATAGTTGTCCTGTTTTTCCGCCTGGAACAATTTTCTTCACCTTATTTAATCTATATTGATAAACAAGTTGATTCATATAATCGATCCATCCTTCAATGCAAACAACAACTATTGAATCTATATCTTCACTATTCTGAAAATGTTCAATTGTGTGAACTATTATTGGCTTATTATAAATATCAAGAAATTGTTTCGGTCGATCTTTACTATGCATACGGCTTCCTACTCCACCTGCAAAAATCACTCCAATATTCATTTTATTTCTCCTCGAATTACTTTTTTAATCCTCGACAAATTGAATTGAATGAGTTACTCTCTCATTTTCCGGAGGAAGAGTCATATAATCTCCAAAAATATATGAAAGATGTTCCTCTGTATTTTCCGGAATTGATACTTTAAGTCCTTCAAATAGCCCTGTTCGTTTTCCATCCCATAAGCGTTTCGGCATTATTTCTTTTAAACCATGTCCACCTGAAAAATTCCATGCATAATTCACCTTATCAAAGTCATATTTCTGAAGTTGTTTATCTAATTTATCTAATGTTTTTTCAGCCGAAAGTATTTTTCCAATATGAGTAATTTGTGCAAATTTAATTATTAACCATTCCATTTTGCTTCGTTCACGGTTGGTCATGACATAATCAATTTGTGTAAACTTATATAGCATTTTCCACCAAAGCACTTTAAAAACTTGTAGTTTTCTTAAAATTCTATTATCTGGCAAGCCATCTATAGGAAAAATATCCATCCAAACACCTATTTTGCTTTATACCCTCCCTGATCCCAATATATTTTCTTTTTGTTATTAATCATTCTTGTAAAATAACATTTAAAATTAGGATCTGAAGATTTTGTTACAATCTCCATATATTCAGGTAGATACTTAGGTGCAATTTCTAAAAATTTATTGTAATCCGGTCTTGGCAAACCAATATCAATATCGTCATCCCATGGTATAAAACCATTATGTCTAACTACACCGATTAATGTTCCCCCTATCATATAATATCTAAGATTATTGTCATCACATATTTTTTTAAAAAGTTTAAAATTTTCTAATTCACATGCCTGTAATATTTTCAAATCTTCATTAAAATTTTCTTTGTATTTGAAAATTATTTTTCTGTTTCATCAAACATTCCTCTTTTTCTATTAAATCATATTAAATATAACTTTATAAATCCATACCATGCGCGTTTTTATTTTTCGTTTTGAAAATCCTTGATAAACATAAGTTTAAATTTATGTTTTATATTATAGTTATAATCTATAATTATTTCTGAATAATATTTAGATTCTGACGTCATATCTTCTTTCGCCAGATATAATTCTTTTACAAAATTTTGAATACTATGTTCTCGCGAAGAAAAATATTTTTAAACATATTATTCAACATATATCGTAAATCATGATGAAGAATTGTTGTTTTCATTCCACACACATTCATATCATGCTGCCGATATAAAATTAATGGTTTTTCATCAAAATAGATATCTGAACCTATACATTTCGCAAGTCGATATATCCATGAATCATGTATACAATTTATCTTAGGATAATTTTTCAATGTAAAATATACTAAGCTACGATTAAAAATCATGGTGCATCCTGAAGCTAATGATGGCCACAATATTTCCATATAATCATTGTAGTAGACAATATTTTCTTTTTTTATTTCATTGAGATTTTTATCCACAAATATTTTATTTGTATAATAAAGAGCACCTTTTGTATTTTTTGATTTCTCTAATCTGCATACGCCTTCAAATAATTTATCCTCCATCCAGTAATCATCTTGATCTGAGAATGAAAAATAATGAATATCCGGATAATTTTTATATACAAAAGTTAGCGAACGCAAAAAACTATCTCTAACTCCTAAATTTTCTTTTTTAAGCTCATCAATCCATATAACATTCCTATAATTTGTACAATATTCTTTTATGATTTTTCTTGTATTATCTTTTGATCCATCATCTCTAATAAACAATAATACAGAAACTTTTTTTGGTTTAGAATAGATTCTATTTGTTCCCGAATATATCGCTCTCCATTATATGTGGACATTATAACAGCAACATTTTCTACACTATTATCTAAACTGTTTGGCAATATCTTCATTTACTATTTCCTCACCGCTTTTATGTTTTAACTGCTCCTGGGATGCTTCACTCAAACCATTATTGACCACACAATCGTTATCACATGTACTACATTTATCCAGTTCTTCTTTTGATACCCTTCCATCGCGATATTCACGACAAATTTGTTCTCATACATACTATATGGATGTTTTGAAAACAGAGCTTTTAACTTGTGTACAATAACCCAAATTGCAGGTTTCCAAATATATTTGTGCATCGCTGGTGAAACAGATCCAATCATCCAGCAATTTCTATCACAATGGCGAACTTTTTTCTAACAGATTCGGCTTCTGGGCTATTCCATAACTCATTCCAAGTCTGAACATTCAAATTGCCCATAACTTCTTTATCCTTTGTTCCATTACAAGGCATAACATCACCATACGGATCAATGAAAAAATGTATCAAAACTCATATCACAAGGTAATAAACGTTTTTGGCCATAAATATAATTAATCAAACCATGGTTAAAATATGCCCTAAACCATTTTTTAGGGCTATTACTACGAAGCAACTCATTTACTAAATTTTCAAAATTCTTTGCAACCGTTGGGCGATTATGAATAATATTTTTAGCTTCTACAAAATAGAAGCTATTATGTAAAGATGCAGTTGCAAACTCCATTCCCATTTCATCAGATATTTTATATAACGGAACCAAATCAGAAGCATTTTTATCTTGTACTGTCATACCAAATCCAACATCTTTCATACCCATTTCTCTAAGTTTTTTTAATGTACTATAGCCTCTCTGATATCCGTTCTGCAAACCACGAATTTCATTATTGGTCTGTTCTAATCCTTCAATAGAAATGCGAATACCAATCTGAGGAAATTCTTTACAAAGATCAACAATACGATCTGTGAAAAATCCATTTGTAGAAATAACAATGCGATCAGATTTCTTATACAATTCACGAACAATATCCTTCAAATCATTCCGAATAAATGGTTCCCCACCCGTAATATTTGTAAAATACATCTTGGGTAATTTCTTAATAGTTTCAATACTGATTTCTTCCTCTGGTTTCGAAGGAGCTTTATAACGATTACACATAGAGCATCGTGCATTACAACGATAAGTAACAATAACTGTACCATTTAATTTTTTTTCACTATTATTAGACATTCCTTTAATACCTCCATCTTTTTATTTTAAATTTCGCTCTCATTTATTTTCATATATTATTTCTGTTTTCTTAACTACATCGTCCCAATTATATTTACTTAAAATAAAATTCGACGCTACTTTCTTCAATTCCCGAACTTTTCTTGAATTATCACAATTCTCTTGAAGCTTACGAACTAATTCACTCACATTCGATTTCTTGAAAATTACTGCCTTATTTTCCACCACTTCTGTGCATTCAGGAATGTCCGAAACCAGGCAACAATTCCCATAGCTCATTGCTTCTAGCAAACTTAACGGCATTCCTTCCAAATCTGACGGGAGAGTATAAACGTATGCATTACTATATAATTCATCTAATATCTCTCCCTGTACAAATCCAGTAAAAATAATCCTACTGTCACTTTTAGATAACTCTTTCAGTTTGCAGGCAAATTCATCTGTATCACTAGAGCCTCCAGCGATTACCAGTTTCTTATCTGTTTTTATCTGTTTGAACGCTTCTACCAGATAACAAATTCCTTTCTCAGGTACCAACCGACCAAGAAAGAGAAAATATGAATCTTTTGTAAGACCGTATTTTTCTGTAATGATTTCTGCGTTTTTAATAACTGGACGATTCACTCCATTAGGAATAAAATGTGTTTTTCTACCATATGTTTCCAGAAAATAATCCTGAACACCTTTGCTCAGAACGATTATTTCATCAGCATATTTCACTGCATTTCGTTCTCCCTGACGGATAAATTTTGAACCAAATCCATTTTTCCATTTTTCTCTTTGCCAATCGATTCCATGTATGGTCACTACAACTTTTTTCCCAAATAATTTGGCAACCACGCAAAAAATGCTGGTCCTTCAGCATGAATATGTACTACGTCGTATCTTCCAAATGCACAGCATAGAGCCGCAAAAAAAGAAGAACTAACTGCTGCCAGTCCCTTTTTTTCAATAGTGGGAACTGTTTTCAGTTTTATCCCCTTATATTGGTTTTTAATTTTTGCATCATATTCTGCGCCGCTTACATGATGTCCAGCTCTGTTGTAACAAACAACTGTATGTCCGTCTCTCACCAGACGGGTACACAGTTCTTCCACAACAATTTCCACGCCACCCTCCCGACTAGGTATTCTCTTATGTCCAAACATTGCTATCCGCAGCGGCTCTTTAATCTTTTTTCCTCTCAATACTTTCCATCCTTACAGAAGATGCCCGCATCTTCTTACTAATATTTTTCGTTCACATTCTTATAACTTCGAATACACCTCATACCACAAAGGGCACAGTTCTTCGGCGACGCTGCGTTGGGCCGCCTGGCGGTATTCAACCGGAAAGGAGGCGTCACTGGCGCTTCCTCTCTTGCTGATTGCTCAGCATTTATATATAAGAGGCATTTCTGCCGCTTATTAACTTGGTTTGTTGTTTTTCCGGAAGCTTTCCTGGCATTTGCGGCCCAGATTTCGGGCGCCGTTCAGGAAGCGGTTGACCTGATGGCCGTTCTGGCAGATGAATATGCTGCCCTGTTTTTTCCGGTGGCTCCGCAGATGGAACATTGCTTTTCTGTTCCGTCGGCGCGCAGCTCAAGTACCAGGATTCCTTCTGCCCAGGCTTTGTATTTCAGATAATTCCGGATGCGGATACTTAAGTGAAGGGCGAATAATTGCCACTTCTGTACATGGATATCCTGGAAAATCTTCATCATACTCCGGCAGTACCAGTATCCCGGTGTGATTTTCCTTGCAGAAATCCATGATCTCCTTGCTGACCTGATGTGCATAATGTTCATTCAGGTGCTTGAGATGCATGTAATATTTCCTGTTTGGCTGACTGACGTTGTCTTTATCGGTAAATGCCCTGGATGCTTCTACTTTTTCATCAAGCTTTGCAATGATGTCGGTATGCATTTCCACCTCTGCAGTTTTTTACAGCCAGCTGCCTGGATTCTTCATCCAGAACTGTGCATACTGCAAAGCTGTCCGTATTGGTAAAGCGGACGCTGCATACTCTGGCGCTTCCTGCATTCGTTCCTTTGCTGTCCGGGCATCGGAGTTCTCCTGCTTGACAGGTACATGGAACATGAGCCATTTTTCCTCATGGACCAGTGTTGGTGAAAGGATCGCCGCTTCCTTTGGGAAGGGACGTCCTGTAAGTCCGCAGTACCCAGATCCATTTCTTTCCGTTCCAGAGCTTCAGCACTACGGAGGTGTCTGTCAGGTCTTTGTACATTCCCTTGAAAAAGGTGATGTTGGCATCGATCTTTTCGGGGAAGCTTTCTGCACTTGCTGCGGTCTTTACTGCCATTGCAGCTTTGTTCATGGCAGATCTCCGAAAGTAAACGGGGAGCTTTCCTCCTGGCGGGATGTACTTTGGTTCTCTTCCGTCTCTTCCGGGAACAGTGAGTTTTTCCAGATGTCCCTGGATGGTCAGCAGATTTTCGGCCCAGAGCTCTTCGCTTTCTTTCAGGAGCTCATAGTAAAAGGCTACGGCTTCCCGATACAGGGCTTCTGTTGTTTCGATCATCTGCTTTTCTGGACAAAAGAGCCGCATTTTCCATGTTTTGATACTGTATCCTGTTTTCATGGCATCTCTTTCTGCTGTCAGGTATCGCTTAATATCTTCATTAGCGAAAAAGAGCTTGAAACACTGTTAAATGCTGCTTTTTTCGGCACAGTTGACCACGATTTTGACCACTAATAATTGGAAAGAAAAGAGGAAAATACCTGAAAAGTATTGATTTTACGCGGATTTGCGCAAGAAAAAAGTGACCACTTTTAGTGACCACTAATGTTAGATTTCGATGATTATCAGACTGTTTATTTACTTTTTGATAGAAAACGACTGCATATGATGCTTAAAAAACGACATTATTAGCATGCTTCATGTCTTTGGCACGCCTTGACAAAGGAAAATATCAATGGTATCCTTACATATGGCTGTAAAATATATCTTTTTTGGTCTGTGACTAATGAAGATAATAAGCGACACAAATCCCATAATCCACGAGCTGTCCAAGGATGTTTCCTCTTGTACCAGCTCTTTTTTATGCCTAATCGACATTTCCATTCCCAAATGCTATACTATACCCGCAGGCCGCGCAATCTGGCTTTTGGCCTGCTAAATTTCAGAAAAGGATTTTTTTCTATGGAGAGAATTATTACCTATACGATCTCAACCGGGGAGTCCGGGGAAAATGTTCTTGGATTTCTTCGGAAGAAAGGTTTTTCCAAACATATATTGACTACTATGAAGCGAGCGGAACAGGCGATCCTGCTGAACGGGCAGCCGGCTTTTGGCAGAACGGTCCTGAGGGAGGGGGATATTCTCCGGATCCTTGTTCCGGAAGAGGCCGGGGAGGGATCGGAGTCTTCTATCATTCCGGTGCCGCTGCCTCTTGATATCCTGTATGAGGATGAGGATATCCTTGTGCTGAACAAGCCTGCGGATATGCCTGTGCATCCCTCTGCCGGGAACTACGAGAATACGCTTGCCAACGGTGTTGCCTGGTATTATAAGCAGCAGGGGAAGGCTTTTGTCTACCGCTGCATCAACGGCTGGACAGGGATACCACCGGGGTGCTGGTGCTTGCCAAGAACTCTGAGCGGGGCTCTTCTCTCTGCCAGATGAAGCAGCGTCAGATCCGACGTACCTATCTTGCACTTACTGACGGGATCCCGCCGGAAAGGGGGACGATCTCCGCTCCTGTTGCAAGAATGGATGCTTCTGTGATCACAAGGGAGGTTGATTTTGAGCGTGGGGAGGCTGCCGTGACTCATTTTGAGCGTCTTGCAGTCAGCAATGGATATGCTCTTGTGGAGCTGCATCTGGATACGGGGCGGACTCATCAGATCCGGGTGCATATGAAGTATATCGGCTGTCCGCTGCCGGGGGATTTTCTGTATCATCCGGTTTTTGACCGGATCGGACGCCAGGCCCTGCATTCCTTCCAGCTGGAATTTGCTCACCCCATCACCGGGGAGCCTATGTGTTTCCTGGCACCTGTGCCTGAGGATTTCCGCAGAGCATTTCTACAGTAAAAAATCAGCTGTCCGGTAGGTGTTTCCTGCACCGGCA
>ENA-OQAS01000816-OQAS01000816.1-human-gut-metagenome-genome-assembly--contig:-NODE-816-length-15718-cov-3.433968_pt1 | contig 15718 bp, 22 predicted proteins | sample MGYA00242733_ERZ504523 | MGnify/ENA primary metagenome ERZ504523 (study PRJEB26092, sample SAMD00036239) | human gut metagenome | host: Homo sapiens | study: EMG produced TPA metagenomics assembly of... | reverse complement strand
GCGCAGCAAAGGAAAATGCAGCTCTTAATGGTCTTGATAACTGTAAATTTATCGCAGGTGATGTCCTCAAGGTGCTTGATGAGATAGAGGAAAAACCGGATTATATAATTCTTGATCCACCACGAGATGGTATCCATCCGAAGGCTATCGGGAAAATCATAGAGTATGGTGTTGAAAATATGGTTTATATTTCATGTAAACCGACAAGCCTGGCAAGGGATTTGCAGATATTTATGGGCAGAGGGTATAGAGTGGAGAAGATATGCTGCGTGGATATGTTTCCGAATACTTATCACGTCGAGACGGTGACAATGCTCCAAAGGAAAAATACCTGAAACTCCTTGAATTTAGGCACTTTGAGCGACATATCCTGTTTTCTCAAAGTGAACGAAAAGACAAGAAAAAGGCAATTTCCAGTGGTGTAAACGTACAAGTGGTTGTGAGGGTGTAGTTCGGAAACACAAAAATCTGTCGTTCATATTTCATCAAAAATAACTAACAATTCAATAAAGTAACAAAGTGGTCTAAGCCGCTTATTTTCAAGTGATTTTGGAAATAAGCGGCTCTTTTTCGTTCTCGGATAAATGTGCGAGAATAATTGATTTAATCGGAGGTAATTGATTTTATGAAGAAACAAGAAGAATTGTATTCTTTTCCACAACAAAACGATGGTGCTGTGGTGGAAACCGATATCAGAATGATTCCATTATCGGAATTGCATGATTTTAATGGGCATCCATTTAAGGTAGAAAATGATATGGCGCTTTTTGAATTAATGCAGAGCATTGAGAAAGAAGGTGTGGTTGTCCCGGCACTTGCAAGACTGAGAGAGGATGGTGGTTATGAACTGATTGCAGGGCATAGAAGAAAAGCTGCATGTAAATGGGCGGGTCTTAACTGTATGCCTGTGGTAGTTCGTGATTTGGATGATAATCAGGCGGTAATCGCATGGTTGATAGCAATTTACAGCGTGAGCATCTGAAACCCAGCGAGAAAGCGTTTGCTTAAAGGATGGTGAAGCATAATGGCGATTATAAAGCATATTTCTGTGAAGAACAGATTTTATTCGGATGCAGTGGAGTATCTGACATGCAAATTTGATGAGTATACGAATAAACCGATTCTGGATGAAAAAGGAAGAATACAGGAGAGAGATTCTTATCTGATAGATGGAGTAAACTGCGATGCAGATACCTTTGGTGCAGAATGCATTGAAACAAACCGGCTGTATGGCAAGAATAACGCTGTAAAAGATGTTAAGGCTCATCACTATATTATCAGCTTTGATCCAACAGATGAAATTACCATGGAACAGGCAATGGAGTTTGGAAAGCAGTGGTTATCGGTATTTGCTCCGGGACATCAGGCAGTGCTTGCGGTGCATCCGGATGGCCACAATGGCAGTCAGAATATGCATGTTCATATCGTGATAAATTCCGTCAGAAAGTATGAGGGAAGGAAAGAAAAGTGGCATGACAAGTCCTGTGAATGGAAGCAGGGCTGTAAGCACAAAAGTACTGGAAAGATGATGCACAATGCAAAGAAGTGGGTGATGGAAAGCTGTATCAGACATGGGTTTGAACAGGTGGATCTGCTTACCAAGAAGCACAGGGATAATTACTGGGTGGAAAAGAGGCTTATGAATAAAAATGCCAGCGATGGTGTCGGCATCACATCGAATCGGGAATTGATTCGTAACACTATTGACAAGATGCTGCCCGCTGTAGATTCCTTTGAACAGATGGTAGAATGCCTGAAGGGGATATATGGCTGGAATGTCCGTGTTACGGATAAAACAGTAACCTTTGCCACTTCGGATATGAAAAAGGGAATACGAGGGAATAAGCTTGGTGATGGATATGGCAAAGCGGAGCTTGTGGAACGGATAGCCCAGATTGTAACGGAAAGAGAAGCGGTAAATGAGGCGCGAAGATTGCAGAGGAGCAAGCAAAAGCGAAGGCAGAAGTTGCTGCAAGAGAGGAAGCAATCCGAAAGAAAAAGCAGATTGAAGAAGAACGAAAGAAGGCAGAAATCCTGTCGAGGAAACGGAAGCTTGCATATGAGCGAAATAATATTCAGTATAAATATTACAGTGTGGAATTGAATCGTCCTGACTGGAACAGGGAGTATGTAGAGTATCTGGAGACACAATTTATCAGAGATGCTGCCTTGTTATCTGAGGAAGAACTTATAGCACCGATTATGACAAGGGAAGAGTTTGAGAAAGAACAGGCGGTTGTTTTGTATCGTGAAAAGGCTGATAAGGCAGGAGAACTTTGGGATAAGGCATTGTCGGAGTTATCTAGTGTAACACATAAGTGGAAATGGGAATATATGGATTATCTTGAAGAAATCCGGTTTAAGGATTTGTCTAATGTAACGTTTTATGATGCAAAGGAAGAGATTCTGTCTTATGAGGAATTTGCTGGTATTAAGGAAGAGGGAATGAGAGAAAAAGAGCAGGAGCAGGAAATGGCAGGGTATATTTTGTCGGATGAAGAAGTGGATAATACTGTTACTACTAAAACAGTTGAAGAAACTACTACTAGCCAGAGTGTTGATGCTGCCGTGAAAACTATAGAGGAAGTGATTTCAGAGCCACTTATGGCGGAAACGATAAAGACGGCGGTCGAAGCAATTCCTATTGATTTTACAAAGCTTACCATTGAAGAACGAGCAACATTTCTTCCAGTGCCTACAGGTGATATTAAGACGGAGTATGATGCTTATTGCGACCGAATGGGATATACAACAGAAAAGCTGGCGAGTATTCATACAAAATGTCTTTGTATGATGAATTTTTGGAGGAATACAATTATCGCAAGAAGCATTTTGGTATAAGCGATGCATCTAGAATGGTAGCTGTTTCTGAAAAGAGTCGATGAATATAGTAACATGGATTTATAGCTAGTTGTCAAAAAGTGGTGATTTGAGACTGATGATGGCTTATTTGGTAGTTTTTTATTATGAATTTAAAATGACAGAGGTTGGCTATATTGTGAGAAAACCTCTGCTATTTTTTTAAAGTTAGATAAGGGTGTTTATAAATTACTGTTGCGCAGGAAAGCAGACATACTCTTCATGCCGGATGCTTTGAATTTGGTATTGAGGATGTACTGCTCATCATCGCTGAGATAAAATTGCACCGGATTGGTGCGGTTTCGCTTGCCATTTCTGCCACTTACTTTCTCTCTTTTGGGTACAAAAAAAACTGCTGTAAAATGTTCGATTTTTACAACAGTTCGTTTCAGGTTTTATTCAGTTTTGGGAGCAATCACCCACAGCAGATTGTAGCAAAAGCGGCAGGAAAGGTCAAGGTATTCCACAGGAAAATCGAAGAAAAAATAAAAGAGGGTTAGGGATACTTCCCTATGGAAATTCACAAGCACAGACGGTAGGAGAGTGTGGGGAATTTCGCCTGTGTCATGACACAGGCAGTGCTTGCTAAGGTTGTTTTTGGTGCTTGAGTTATAATTGGGACAAGTTAGAAGAAACCCAGTAAAATCAAGGGGTTGGAACTAATTTAGTCCTTATTTTTATACCTTTAAATCGGTACAGGATAGGGCAGCGCTGACATATCAATCCGAAATATGACCATTACATAGAGCAGTTCAGATTCATGGGCTGAGTGTGCTTTATGTACCAAGAGAGGTGAAAATTGAATAGTAATAATTTTAGGTAGGACTAAATTAGCTTTGCACTGAAAAGTGTATCCGGCTGTTTGTCCTGCCTTTTTTATTGGAAATGAGCAGGAGATGGCAGAAAAGAAGCTGATTTGGTCTGAATGTAAGTCATCTCGCAAAAAGAGAGGTGGCTGTATATGGAAGTATTGTCTTATGAAAGCAAGAGCAGAGTGTGATCGAATATAAATCGTTGGCAGATATTTCAGAGACAAGGAAAATAGGATAGAAGCACAAACCGAAAGGTACGGGTAGCTGTATGAACAAAATTAGTAAGATTTGGAGGAACAGAAAAATGAATAACAAGTTAGAGGTAATAGGAATTGATCACGGCTGGTCAATGATGAAAACCGTAACTCAGGTATTTGTCACAGGGGTAAAGGAGATTACAACTACTCCGGCACTTTTTGGAGATGTTCTTGAGTACGACGGTAAGTATTACAAGATTGGAACAGTAAGGCAGGAAGTGAAAGATACAAAGGTTGAAGATGACAGCTTTTATCTTTTGACACTGGCAGCAGTCGCAAAGGAATTGAAGAAAAGAGGATTGTCAGATGCAAAGGTATTTCTTGCAGTAGGACTTCCACTTACCCGATTTGGAGCAGAGAGAAATAACTTTATTAAATACCTGACCAAGAATAAGCGTGTTGATTTCAGATATGAAAATGAAGCATACCATATTGAGATTGACGATGTGGCGGTATTCCCACAGTGCTATGCGGCTGTGGTTGACAAGATACCGACTATGGCAAAGAAAACGCTGGTTGTTGATATCGGTAGCTGGACAATAGATATTATGCCCGTGATTAACAAGTCACCGGACGAATCAAAGTGTGTTACTGTGCCAAGAGGACTTATTACCTGTATGCGTTCTATCAATGAGCAGTGTGTAAGACAGCTCAATGGGGAAGTTGATGAAACAGAAATCCAGAATATTATGCGATATGGCAGGTCTGATATAGATGATGAATACCTTGCGATTATCAAGGCTGAGATAGAGGACTTTGTTGAAAAGGTATATAACTCAATCCGTGAGTTTGGTTATAACCTTAAAACTACACCGATTGTATTTGTAGGTGGCGGGGCAGTGGTAATGAAGAATTTCAGCAATCACGAAGCAAAGAATATCTCTTATATCCTTGATGTAAAGGCAAATGCCAGAGGATATGAACAGCTTGCCATTATGGGATTGAAAACTGCTAAGAGACTTGCATAGGGGGTAGTCATATGGCACGAAGGCATATTATGGAGAGCACATTCCGACTGAATCTGCTCAATCCTCAACACGCTAAAATCAATGAGGTCATAAAGGGGCTTAATCCAAAGATATATAAGTCAAAGAATCAGTTCCTGATTGAAGCCTGTGAGTTTTATATTGACCACTATGGAGAGGATGATATTCCCTCCAAAGAGGAAAAGAGATATGAACAGTTTGTAACGAGGGACGAGATAGAAAAGATAAAAAAGGAAATTGAGTATTCTGCAATGAGTGAGGCAAGAAAAGAGGTCATTTCTTTACTTGGGGGAGCTTTGGCGGGAGTGAAGAACAGCCAGCCGGTAGTGATTGCAAACCCACAGGGAGATATGAAGAACAGCCGGAAGAAGATGTTATGAATGATTCAGATGTTGCAGGATTGGCAATGGGATGGATGTTGAAAGGAGATTGATTATTATGAGAAGAATTGCAGGAGCCGTAGGAACCGCTGTTTTACAGGTACTCAAGTGGATGCTGAAAATTGTTCTTGGAGCATTCAAGCTGTTCTTGGGACTTGTCAGGTTGGTTCTTCTTCTATTCTGTCTGGTAGCAAGAGTATTTCTTTCATTCGTAAGAATGGGAACATTTTGAGGGGAGGTGAGACTATGGAGGTAAAAGGCTTCTTTCCTGCTTACAGGAAAAACAGAAGACTTGTGAAGTATTTCTTTAAATTTAAGAAATTGTTATAATCAAGGAGGTTAAAATGCACAGAATACGGGATTGTCCGGAATGAGCTGACGGGTATATCAAAGAGAAAATAAAAACAATCAACCTTGCGGGGGAATGTAAGCCAATGACTTATGTTCCCCCGCTTTTTTGTTTGGAGGATAAGCAGATATGATGAATTATGAGATTTTTAAGGAAGTAGTAAAAGAGAAGTTTATGGACTATATGCCGGATAACTTCAAAGGTATGGAGCTTGTAGTTATGCCTGTGGAAAAGGTAAATATGACCTATGACGGTATCAGTATCAGAGGCAAAGATACTAATATTTCTCCTACTATTTATATCAACGATATGTATGAGAAATATCAGAACTGTGGTGATCTGGAGGAAACACTGATGGCGGCATGTGACCTTATGGCAATGGAGTTTGCAAAGACACCACAAGTTGTTGATGTTGACAGCTTATACAAAGATGCAGATGAAAATGTAGTATTCCAGCTTATCAATACGGAACAGAACAGGTCATTTCTGGAGCAGGTGCCACACAGAGAATTTCAGGATCTTTCCATTATCTATAAACTTGTGGTAAATGCGGATGCCGAAAGTATTCAGAGTATAAAGGTTACGAACAGCCTTGCGGAAAGACTTGGAATGAATGAGGAGCAGCTTTTTAAATATGCGGCTGAGAACACAAGAAGAATCTTACCGCCAAGAATAAGAAACATGAATGATGTTATGAAAGAGATGTTTTTAAGTGACGGGATGCCGGAGGAGATAGCAGAGATGATGATCAGGGAAGTTCCACCGGAGCAGACTCTGTGGATAATCTCCAATAACAGGGGAATTGACGGTGCAGTATCAATGCTTTATGAGAATGAGCTTCACGAACTGGCAGAAAACCTTGAAAGTGATCTGTATATCCTGCCTTCAAGTGTGCACGAAGTTCTTGCGGTGTCCACTGAGCTGACAGATCCGGAGGAGCTTGCACAGATGGTGGCAGAGGTGAATATGCAGAAGGTGGCATTGGAAGAACGACTTTCCAATCAGGTGTATCACTATGATAAAGATTTAAGAAAACTCACGCTTGCAACAGATACACCGAACAAGAGCCTTGATGGTATCGTTGCAGAGCCGCAGCTTGTATATGACGCAAAGGAAAAGGCGAGATAGGAGCAGTTATGGAGCAGGAACTTACCGTAGAAGAACTGATTGCTCTTGTAAACAGCCAGAAAGGTGACTTATTATCCGTATTGAGTTTGGAGAGGAGGCGGGTTCTGGTGTCAGAGAAGAACGACTTCAAACTTGATGTTGTATCCATAAGGCTTGTGAAGGAGGCTCCGATTTATTCGGAGCAGTCCTTTGACAAGCCGGAAGAAGTAGCTGCTGTAATGGGGGACTGTATGTGCCAGTTTGACAGGGAAGTGGTGTGTGTTGTAAATCTCAGCTCCGACTTAAAGCCTATCAATGTGCATTTTGCAAGTGTCGGTTCGCTGAATGAAGCGATGGCACACCCAAGAGAATTATTTAAGGCAAGTATTTTAAGTAATGCTGCAGTATGATGTTGATCCACTGCCACCCGTCGGGAAATATATTTCCCAGCAAGGCAGACACGATGATGACGGACCGTATGAATAAGCTGTGTGAGCTTATTGGAATCCCTCTTTTGGATCATATCATCGTGGGAGGGGATAACCGTGCCTTCTTCAGTTTCAAAGAAAAGGGAATGATTGATAATCCAAGAATTACACTCAGTACGGATTACAGGAACCTTGATATTAAGTCACCGCTTGTGGCAGAGCAGGGAAAGGCAAGGTGAGAGTATGGAAGGAAGATTTACAGAGGAGGAACTTGCCATAGCAAAGAGCGTAGATCTTTGTGCCGTTGCAGAAAGCCTCGGTTATACCGTAAAGAGGATTGGAAAATATCACACCTTAAAGGAAATGGACTCAATCCGTATCTATGACCGCAGTCATTGGTACAGATGGTCAAGGCAGTTTGATAAGGGAAATAATGGCGGCTCACAGATAGATTTCCTCCGTGTATTTGGCGGAATGAGTGTAAAAGAGGCTGTATTCTGGCTCTTGGATTTTGCCGGATACCGGAGAATTGAAAGCATGGGAAAGCAGCCGCTTGTTCATCAGGTCACAAAGAAACAGCCACAGGAAAGAAAGCCTTTTGTGCTTCCGCAGCCAGCAGGGGATAATTCCTACCTGATATCCTATCTTAACAATGAGCGTGGAATCAGTAAGGCAGTGATAGAACTGTTTTTAAAGGAAAATCTCATATATGAGAGCAGGCATTATCACAATATTGTCTTTAAAGGAAATGACAAGAATGGAGTAACCAGATTTGCAAGTATGCGTGGTGTATTTGATAAACAGGGAAAACCATTCAAGTGTGATGTGGAGGGGAATGATAAGAACTATGGATTTAATGTGGTGAATGTAACAGTACAGAGCTTGTTGTATTCGAGGCAGCAATCGACCTTATGAGCTATGTGGATATATTTGCCGACCATGAATCAAATAAGCTGGCTCTTGGAATGCTTGCAGATGCCCCGCTTGAAACTTTTCTTAGGGAACACCCACAGATTTCTTTTATCCGTTTCTGCCTTGATGGGGATTCACCGGGCAGAAAGCAGCCGCAGAACTTATGGAAAAATACTATGGACTGGGCTATGAGATTAAGGACTGTCCGCCACCAGCAGGCTATAAGGATTACAATGAATGGCTTGTTGCAACAAAACTTAATCTTGCAGATGAGAAAAAGGAGCAGATGACCATAGCCGGACAGTGCCATTAAAAAGTGGTGGTAAAAAGCAGTGGTTTTTACGGAAAATGGTGGAACAATGCGGTGGTTTTTTCAAAAAGTGATAGAACAAAGTACCACCACTTTCCGATGCTGTTTTTTCCTATGAATATAAATTATAAAAAGTGGTGGCATAAAGCGGTGGTTTTTACCGGAAATGGTGGTAAAAAGCGGTGGTTTTATTCAAAAGTGGTGGAACAAAGTGCCACCACTCTATATTTTGCAGGGGTATTAGGGGAATGTTCCCCTAACTAGATGGCATTAGGACAGAGATGTCTCTAATGCGTATCTAGCAGTCGCCGGGGACTTACCGGTGACTGGAGCCATAGTGAATATCTACGAAACACGGATAAGGAGGTGCAAGGTGGCAGAGAACAGGGAAATAACACTTTTTCAGAACCAGAGGAACTGATTGCCTGGGCAGAAGTATATGATAAGCAAATCAACCCTTCGATAGAAGATGCTGCACTTCTTCTTAATTATATGGAAGGACATGATTATGCAATCGGAACGGATGCAGAGGGGAAGATGTACAGACAGGATATGGCAGAGGAAAACGGTGAGATAGAGCCATTTCCGATAGATGATGTGATTGATAAGGTGTGTGAGTGGAATTATGATCTGATACTTCACGCAGAGGCAAAGAAAGATGATCCGAAAGATTTTCAGGAATATTGCGAATTTCAGGAAAAGTATGACAGTTTAAAGGCAGATGAGAGTGTGTTAGACCGATTATTTGATAAAACCAGTCATGCAAAGGAGATTGATGCTGTTGCAACGGCACTGGTGGAAGCGTTTATCAGTAATCTGGAGGGCAAGGGTGATTTGGAAAAGGCGGCAGCCACGATAGCACAAGGAATAAAGGATTACAGTACAGATAAGAGGGGAAGGTGAGCGTATGGCAGATAAAATCCACTGTATCAGGAAAACGCTCCGTCTTATGCCGCAGGAGGCAGAACTGCTTGCAAAAAAGGCAGAGGAGAGCGGAATGTGTGAAGCAGATTATTTAAGACTGCTCATCAGCCAGAAACCGAATGATTACCCGGAAGTCAGGAAACTCTTAAAAGAGCTTATCAATGAAGTGAACCGTATTGGAATCAATATCAATCAGATCGTATTCAATAACAATGCAGGACTTTATTCCAAAGAGGATAAAACACAGCTTGTTGCCTATATGCGTAAACTGAACAAGAAAGTAAGTGAGGCGGTGGTGCAGATTGGCAATCAGTAAAATCCTTAATATGAAAGACTGTGGCGGGCATTTTCACGGAAAACATTTAAAGCGGGCACTTGATTATGTGATGAACCCGGACAAAACACAGATGGCAGACTGGTGGGTGCAATAAACTGTCAGGTCGATACCGCATTTGAGCAGATGAAGGAAACCAAGCGTAATTTTGGAAAGATTGATAAGCGTCAGGGGTATCATATCATACTTTCCTTTAAGGAAAATGAGGTAAATCCGGATACGGCATTTGAAATTACACAGAAATTTGTGGAGGAATATCTTGGTAAGTCATACGAAGCGGTGCTTGTGGTACACGATAATACAGCCCATGTTCATTCCCATATCGTATTTAACAGCGTGAGTTTTGTGGACGGTAAAAAGTACCGTTACGAAAAAGGGGACTGGGCAAAGTATATCCAGCCTATCACGAACAGGCTGTGTCAGGAATATGGACTCTCCATTATTGATGTTGATGATGAGAAAAAGGAGAGGCAGCACGAAAGCTATAAGGAATGGAGTGAGTACAGGGAGGGTAATTTTGTATGGTCCGATATGATAAAAAGAGACTTGGATGCCTGTATTTTGCAGGCGAAGGACTATGAGGAATTTCTCGAACTGCTGTCTGAAAAGGGATACCAGATAAAGCAGGGAAAACATCTGGCAATCAAGCCACAGGGTATGACAAGGTTCAGAAGGTGCAAATCTCTTGGGGATATGTATTGTGAGGAAGCAATCCGGGACAGGATTGTAAAAGAGGATATTGCGTTTTATAAGAGTAAACAGGATATACCGAAAGTTTCCATTGTAAAGTGCAGAGTTAAAAGATACCGCAGGGCAGGCTTGTCAGGACTTCAGAAAAAGCATTATGCGAAGCTGTACCGGGTGGGAAAACTCAAAAAAGACATACAGTCAGGTATGGAAGTACAGGGAGGATATCCGTAAAATGCACAAGCTGCAGGAACAGTATTTGTTCCTTGCAAGGCATAATATCCATTCAGCAGAAGAACTTGTGGGGACGATAGCTTCTCTTACGGATAAGAAAAAAGAGACTTCGGCAGAAAAGAGCCGGATTTATAAAGCAAGGGAAAGGAGCAGGGAACTTTTTACTGCGGCTGATGAGATGGAAAACTTAAAGCCAGCAGAGCAGTCATACAGGCTTGGGGATACCTTCTTTGAAGATGAGCATAGGAAGTGGGTGGCACTGGAGCAGGAATTACAGGCACAGGGATATTCGCTTGAGGAAGTGCAGGCTTTAAGAAGACATTACAAAGAGGAGTATTCAGAAGTGTGTGCGAAAGAAAAGGTTGTATTCAGGGAACTGAATACGGGTAAGGCAATATTAAACAGCATGATTCCGGACAGTATTTCAGATGGAAGAAAGACAGAATACAACAGGGAGATTATAAGAGACAGAAAAGAGCAGCCAGTAAGATAGGCTGTTTTTTTGCGCAGTTAGGAGGAGCATATGGAACAAAATCTGAATGACAAGCCGTTAAGCAATATGCAGATTGCCAGATATATTGAGTCATTGAGAAAAGAAATGAATTTCGATGATGAGGTGTACGGGCTTGTAAAAAGTGATCTTGAGGATGGACTTACGCAGGAGCAGACGGAAAAGTATCTGGATAAGAATTTTAACATCGGACAGATGAGAGTGTTATCGGAAGGTCTGCATAAGGAGATTCCGGAGGAACTTTTTAATATCCTTCACAATAATAAGCTCTCCGGCAATCAGATGAAGGTATCACTGGAATTTTATGAAAAGGGAGTTCCGGTTGAAACCATACAGGAAGCTGTGGCAAGGGGAGAGAAGCCCGTTGTGATGAGAAGATTATATGAAGAAGTTCTGGCACAGCTTTCAAAGGCTGCGGAGCAGTATACGCAGGACTCAGAGTATGTGAAAGAACTGATTGCACAGATGGAAATGGTAGTGGAGAAAATCGACTATCAGGAGAAAGATACGATGCCCTTAATAAAAAATTATCCGATGTTGAAGTATTAAAGGAAGATAAGGAAGTCACGGAAAGGCTTGTAAAGGAAAATGAGGATAAGGATGGAATTATCAGCCATCAGCAGGATGAACTTAATAAGGCAAGCAGCACGATTGCAAGATTAAGAGATAGCATTGAGCATAAGGACAAGGAGATGGAGCGTATGAGAGACAGGATAGAATCTCTTGAGGATAAGATTATGAGTGCGGCATCTGATGATCAGAAGGTTGCGGAAAAAGAGGAAAAGGCTGGACCGTCAGAGGTTTTGGCAGCTACTGATAATAAGGAAACAGTGAAAACACTTGCAGATTCACAGGCAGTGCCACCTATGTACAATGGAATACCCGTGTATTATCAGATACCTGTTACGGACTCTGCCGGGCGTGTAATCCAGCATCTTCCAGTTGAGCGTACAGAAAGAAAATCAAATGGCGGCATTGCGGCACTTTTTGCCAGATTTTCATTCAAAAAGAAGTCAAGAGCTGACATTGTAAAGCTGGTTGCAAGCGGTGATCTTGTGCCTGCACAGCTTGTCCAGATAAAAAGTGCCATAGAAAAGGGACTGACAGAAGGGCAGCTTGTGGAACTTATCAATAATAATGTCTCAGCGGAAAAGATGAAAGAGATTATTGAGATTGCCGTGCTTGAAAACAGTATGGCAGGTTAGGAGGTACTTATGAATTTAGCAGTAGTCAATGAGGCGGTAACAGGATGAACGGTGTGGAACACGAGTTCACGGAAGAAGAAAAAAACTTTGTGGTGCAGTTTGCTTTCCGAAGCGGCAGTAAGAAGATACGATTTCCCTGATCGAAGCTCTGGCACATTCCACGGATAAGGTACAGTCCGAGGAGATTATGGTCACATACAGGTCAAAGTACGATATAAAGCCTGCGTGGGTGGAACAGGTCGAAAACCTGCTTGTGGCACTTGAGATGTACCGGATAGAGGAGGAAAAAGCAATCAGTCATCTGTCTGATATTTTAACAGCATATGGCATTGATGTTTCAGCAGAGGAAATCCGCAGTACAAAGGCGGAAGAAATAAGGACAACAATAAGAGAGAAAGCGGAGGTGCGATAATGGCAGAGGAAATTCAGGAAGCGGTACAGATTATCCGTGTCGCATATGACGGGATAGAGATTGCTATGAAAGTAGGCAGTGGCGGTATTGCCGCCATGCAGAAGGCAATCGACTTTTTAAAGGGGATGCTTGATTATGAAAAGTCGTTGGGAAAAACATCTATGAGAAAGCTGCTCTTAAAGGGCGGGGATTTGCAGGTATTGCAGTTTAAAACGGAAGATATGAGAAAGGTTGAGAGAATGGCAAAGAAATACGGAATCCTGTATTCGGTTCTTCCAGACTGTAACAAGACAGACGGTATGAGTGAGGTCATCTTTCATACAGAGGCAGTTCCCCGTGTGAATATGATGATACAGAAGCTGAAATTTGGCAGGATTGCCACCTTTGATGACTATCTGAAGAATGGAGATGAAAAGTCCCTCGGCAAGCTGATGGATTTTTTGAGAAAACAGCAGGGAAACGAGAAAAGCCACACGGTAGAAGGGGATAAGGTAAATTCTGCCATAGACGGACTCATTGAAAAAGTGGGAATGTTTGCTATGGAAAAACAGGCTATCAGTGTGGATCAGGTCAAGGAGAATTTCAGCATCAATGGGGAGCAGGCAGAAAATGTAATAAAACAACTTGAGACAATCGGGGTGCTTGGCGGCAGGAGTGAGGATGGTACACACAAGGTAATGATGGATAAGGAGGCTTTCACTAACAGGATCAGAGGGTATCAGAGCCTTGCGGACAGAATGAGGGCAATATCTGCCTCAAAAAATACGAACCTGTCAGATGTTACGATCAGTAAGAAACTTATTGCAGAAGAAAACGACCATGCAGTAAAGACCAGAGTTCCGGGAACATGGGGGAAAAGATGTCAGATATGTGTGGCTGCATAAGGATAACGTATGGATATCCATAATGGAAAGACAATGCTCACATTCCTTGATACCAGAAAAGATTACAAACTCTATGATGAGCAGAACCGTGTGGTAACTACGAAAAAGGGAGACGAACTTATACGCATTATGATAAGGTAGAATCATCTGTCAGGGAGCGATATGAAAAGGTTCAGAAAGAGCAGAAAAAGACCACAAAGAAGAAAACGGTTACTACCAGAAAAGAGAGGTAGGAGCCTATGCAGACAACGAAGAAAAAACCGTCACTGATATTTATTTTAGTGGGTGCAGTGTTATCCGGGTATCTTGGTTATCTGATAAATGGTGCATGGACAGAAGGGATTGCCTTTAATGACTTTATGAACAGGTTCAATGAAGTGTGTGAAGTTCCTTTTGCCAATTATTACAATTCAAATACAGTAAACGCAGTAGCCATTGCATTATGTATCTATGCAATGGCTATTATTATGTATTACACCAGCCAGAGAAACTATATGCCCGGCAAAGAATATGGTACAGCAAGATTTGAAAATCCGAAGCAGGTCAATAAGATACTGGCGGATAAAGATGAGAATTTCAACCGGATACTCAGCCAGAATGTGAAAATGTCGCTGGATTTCCGAAGGCTGAAGCTCAATGGAAATATTCTTATCTGTGGAGGTTCCGGTGCAGGAAAGACATTTTATGAAGTAAAACCGAATCTTATGCAGATGCCCCATAGCTGTTCGTTTATCTGTACTGATCCGAAAGGAGAGATATTAAGAAGCTGCGGGCAGATGTTAAAGGATAACGGGTACAATGTAAAAGTCATCAATCTTTTGGAGATGGATAAATCAGACTGTTACAATCCATTTTCCTATATCAGAGAGGAAACTGATGTGGTGAAGCTGATTACCAATCTTATCAGTAATACCACACCAAAAGGCTCAACGCCGAGTGATCCGTTCTGGGAGAAAGCAGAAGGCTTGTTTTTACAGGCAATTTTCTATTATGTGTGGCTGGAGGTGCAGCCTGCAAAGCGAAACTTTGAGACAGTTTTGAAGCTGCTTGGAGAAGCAGAGGTTAAGGAACCGGGAAAGGCTTCAAAGCTGGATGTCCGTATGAAGTTTCTGGAGGAGAGTTCGCCGCTTGGAGCAAATCACCCTGCGGTCAAACAGTACAACAAATGTATGAGAGGTGCGGGCGATACAGTTCGTTCTATTATTATCAGTGCAAACTCAAGACTTGCATTTCTTGAAAATAAGCAGGTTTTACGACTGCTCTCCAAAGATGAGTTAAATTTGTCTGATATCGGTATTGGAGTAAATGGAGATGGGGAGACAAAGACAGCACTGTTTTGTGTAATCCCGGATAGTGATAAATCCTATAACTTCATTATCGGTATGTTATACACACAGATATTTCAGGAATTGTACTATCAGGCAGACTTTAACTGTGGTGGCAGACTGCCGATCCATGTAACCTTTATGTTAGACGAATTTGCGAATGTCGCATTGCCCGATGACTTCTGTTCGTTGTTATCGACAATGCGAAGCAGGGAGATTTCAAGTATTATCATCATTCAGAACTTTGCCCAGTTAAAGGCACTTTTTAAAGATACTTGGGAAACAATTCCCGGCAACTGCGATACTTTCATCTATCTTGGAGGCAATGAGCAGAGTACACACAAGTATGTCTCGGAGCTTTTGGGCAAGGGGACAATTGATAAAAAATCAAGCGGTGAGACAAAGGGCAGACAGGGAAGCTCATCAAGAAATTATGATGTTTTAGGCAGGGAACTGTTTACACCCGATGAGGTCAGAAAGCTGGATAATAAGAAATGTATTATTTTTATCCGTGGTTTTGATCCCATAATGGACAATAAGTATATTCCATTCCGACACCCGATGTTTAATCAGACAGCGGACGGAAAAGGAAAAGCGTATGTTCATAATACACAGGGAGCAGATCGTATCATCGGACCACCATTGAGATTTTATCGGAAAAAGCCGTTAAGCATTATGAAAAAATGAAAGATAAGGGAGAGAATGTGTATATTGATACACTGACCTATGAGCAGTTTATGATGCTTGGAGATGCGGAACTGAACAGAAGATTTTCAATGCAGGATGAGGCAGAGCAAAAATT
>ENA-OQAS01000814-OQAS01000814.1-human-gut-metagenome-genome-assembly--contig:-NODE-814-length-15745-cov-4.032847_pt1 | contig 15745 bp, 23 predicted proteins | sample MGYA00242733_ERZ504523 | MGnify/ENA primary metagenome ERZ504523 (study PRJEB26092, sample SAMD00036239) | human gut metagenome | host: Homo sapiens | study: EMG produced TPA metagenomics assembly of... | reverse complement strand
TCCTTTGTGATTATGAATTCCTGATTGTCTGGTATTCAGACATCTACAATGTTCTGTTACCAATGGTGGCGGAGACAAATCTACAAAATGAAGTGTTCCCTGTTGAACACCTGTAGTCAGGTATGTGCGATCTGGTGTCCGACTCTTCCTCTCCTGCTGTTGAGATTCGCATAGCCCAGATCGATGCTGTCCCCTTCTCTTGCAAGTTTGTAGCCGAGCTTTGTATTCTCTTTGATTGGAACACCTACATCATATAATCCTGTCTTGCCGCCCATTCCACCTGCCTGTGAGGTCAGGGTACAGCTTAGTCCTTTGGGACTGTAGACTCTTTTCCCCTGACTTCCTGCCCGGACTTGAACAAGAGCTGCTCCATTTGTTTCTGGTTCAGGTAATACTTTTCCGGCACATCGGAAATCAAAATATCCGACAATATACACCCGTTTTCTTGCTTGGGGGACTCCGAAATCCTTGCTGTTAAGCACTTTCCATTCGACATGGTACCCCAGTTCAGAAAGCGTACTGAGGATGGTGCAAAACGTCCGGCCTTTGTCATGCGATAACAAACCGGGAACATTTTCAAGGATAAAATACGAGGGTCTTTTAGCTTCAAGAATCCGGGCAATTTCAAAAAAGAGAGTTCCTCTTGCATCTGCAAATCCTTCTCGCTTTCCGGCGATAGAGAATGCCTGGCAAGGAAATCCTGCACAGAGTAAATCAAAATCTGGCATTCGTTCTGGTTCGATTGTTCTTGCGTCATTACAATACCACTCCCCTTCCGTATCAAACAGCAATCGGTAGTTCTTATCCGCATAAGTATCCACCTCGCAATGTCCGACACAGACAAAGTTTCCTGCCCGTCTTAAGCCTTCACGAAATCCCCCGATTCCGCTAAAGAGATCAAAAAATTGAATGGTTGCGGCTATCAACCTCCTTTTTGCTGATAAAACAGGCGGCATGATCTCTCATACCGCCCTTCGTTATTCTGTATCAATTGGTTACCATTCTGTTGGTTCTTCTGCTTTGAATTCTTCCGGATCAGTCTCTCCTTCTGGTTCAGTTTCCTCTTCCGGTTCACTTTCCCCTTCTGGTTTGTTTTCCTCTTTCGGTTCACTTTCTCCATCCGGTTCGGCTTCCTCTTCTGGTTCACTTTCCCTTTCCGGCTCAGTTCTTTCTTCCGGTTGAGTTTCTTCTGTTCCCAATTCTCCAGTTGTCTGTTCGGATTCTTCAGGCTGCTCTTTGCCTTGCCATTCGACCTCTACCTTTTCCAGTGCTTCTTCTATAATCTGAATTAAGAAGTCTTTCTGTTTCATGTGTTTCTTTCCGATGACTACTTTTAATCTCTGGAATAATTCCTCTGATACCTGTACTGCTACTGTTCTTACTGCTCCCATGCTTATTTCTCCTTTTCCTTCCACTCTGTTGAAATGTTCTTCAATGACCTGTTGTAAAAATTTTTGTGTGCTGCTTTCTGTGAGTTCAATCTCTTCTCTTACTTTCTCATGTAAGTCCATCGGGATCTTTCCGCAGATATTTTTCATCTCTGCCATAACCTTTCTCCTTTCACTTTTGCTACACACAACATACTCCAAAGCCGCATGGAAAGCTATTCACAATACCCACCAAAGATATCGATGCATTTCTTGCCTTACCCCTAGCAGATCCAACAATGTATGTATCGTGCAATCATAGGCCTCACCCCCTTTACAAATTTTCCATTTGAGATAGAAAATCCATCATCTGATCTGGTATTTCTTCCGATGATGGTTTCGTTTTCAATTGTTCCGTAGTGCCACATATTCCTAATTCCCGAACACTTTCTTTTATCGTCTTTTGAATGACTTCTTCCATCCATTTCCGATCCTCTTTTTCCAGAATTGCCTGAACCAGATACTGGCTTTTCTGCCCTTCTGGAACACTTTGAAATTTCTCCCATGCCCTCTGGTGTTCTGGATTTTTCAGGTTCGGGCGGAACGAATATACCGGGCGTGTCATCTCGTCCACATCTGCTCTACAATCCGTTCATACCCTGTTGCGTTGGCATGGACGTCCTCTATAAAACGGGGCGGCAAATCGCGTCCTGTGCGGTCACGTGGCGTTTTAAAATTGCGGAGCCTCCCCCCATAAATACGGTGGGTACTGCCCGGAGATCAAACCCGGATTCTGTCACCGCAGACAGTATTCTTTCTATATATTTCCGTCCGTTTTCCTGTATGATCCGTCTGGCCTCCTCTGCCATACTGCAAGATTCCCTCCGAAGCACACGCTCAATTTGAGTTTCTGTCACAGACAGTCCGGTATTTCTACGCACTTGTTCTGCTGTCTCATCAATACATCGGATTACTCCAAGTTCCAGACTTCTGCACGTTGCTGCATTCGGAACAGCATTGTCCAGCCTCATAAGGTCAACGGTCCAGCCACCAATATCAACAAGCAGAACAGACGGTTCATTCTTCAGATACTCTGGATGCAGAGCAAGCGCAGAGTATCCCTGTGGGAACAGTTTCACATCTTTTATTGTTATCTCATATAACTCACTTTCATATAAAAATCGCACTGGCTGCTCTTTCCGCAACAGATACTCCCTGAATCCCTGTTTCTCTCTTCCAAAACTTGAAAGCGGAAGTCCAACAGCCAGAATTACCTCTGTCTTTCGTTCCGCTTTCCGATGCTTGATTTCTTCTGCAATGGCTGCCAACGTCAGCAGATAATAATTATCATTGGACGTTTTATTTTTTACCAGCGTCTGTCTTCCCGTACCGCAGACATAATACTTTCCTTGATATTGCAGAACATTCTGCATGGTATACGGCTCGTAATCATACCCAATAATTCCACTTGGGAAAGACACTTGTCTTGTTTTAATGGCATAATAGCATGATCAATTCCTATGATTATCGCAATCACATCCTTTCATTTTTTCTGTTTAACGTAAGGTCAAAAATGTTGTCACTGCTGCAACGGATCGTTGCAAAAGTGCCATTCGTGAACACTTTTCTATGTTCCAGCGTCCCAAAACCTGCGGAAAATCTGGCTTTTTTATACCACTATCGCCAGAGGAACACTACTGTTCCTTCCCAGCCGGTTATAAAAGATCCCTCTCCCGGCGGCGGTCCAGCCTGTCCGGGGGAGGGATATATCGCAAGTTTCCTTTTTGAACAATTGCCTGTCTTTTTATTTTTATGAGATGTTTTTCCTGCTTTTGTAAAATGGGAAGATACTCCGGTTCTGTCAAAAACTTCCGTATATAATTGCCCTTTTTTCCCAGCTTGTTATCATTTTTCAGCAGTTCTATTTCTACCATGTAATGGGTATCTGGATGAAATCTCTTCTCACACAAAATGCTGTCCCCTTTTATATAATCAGATTTAGCCGATTCTCTTGCTGCCGCCAAGAGTTCATAAATACTTACTTCCACCTCTTATCACCTCCCAAAAGACCAGAAAAAAGCAGACCTCTTAATCGAAGTCTGCTCCTGTCGGATATGGTAATCCTCTTTCTTCATATTTTTTATCGATATAATTTCGAATCCATTCCCTGTATTCTTCCGTTAATGCCAGTTCCTGAAATTCTAACAACCACTTTTCCCCTTTTGCTTCATCATCAAGCCATCGATCTTCTATGCACTCCGGCTCATCTAACATTTTCATCATCGCTTCAAATGGCTCTTTTACATCATCACCAAATTCTTTCCATAAGGCGATTCCATAGTTCTCCAGTTCAAAAAATTCTGTCAGATATGTCAATCGTTCCATATCCCCCAATGTCATTCTTTTTTCATCTGACAATAATGCTCGATCTCTTTTGCCACATAGATTTAAAAATTTTCTCTTTTCCATCTCCACATCCATTATACTTTTACCTCTTCCTGTTAAAAATAATTCCTTATTACGAAACATTATAAAATTTAAATTCTTTAGAATCAATATATATGTTTCTGTATTACGAAACTTTTTATTTTATAAGGGGAGTTCATCATTATGCAAAAGATTAGACCAGATATGGATATTGGTAAAAATATCCAAGCAATTCGATATAAAAACAATATGACTCAAGACCAAGTAGTTGCAAAATTAAATCTTATGGGTATCTCCATCACCAAAAGTACCTATGCCAAACTGGAAACAAATCGCATGAACATTAAGGCATCTGAATTAGTTGCACTTGCAAAACTCTTTCATACCGATATCAATGCTTTCTTTTCCGGCTTGCTATAGTTCGACATTCCCCGACTCCCTGTGTATATAATAGCATATTAAAAATAAGAACCAGTCTATATTCTTATCGGATATAAACCAGTTCTTTTTTCTTATCAAATAATATAAAAGTGACAGGGAATTCAGATTCTTATCTTCTGTCACTCATGTAATTATTATTCTATTTTAAATTTAATGAATTTACCCATTCTTGAATTTCTTTTTCAATGTTATTTTCTATATAAACGTCATACACATTTTTCCACATTATCTGTGTATACTGTTATTTTCAACCCCATAATTATAACTTGGTACACGCTATACACTACTATAAACTGTACTCCATTTTAGGATAACCGATAAACACAGTATCATAGCTGTCCCAGTTCTCCACCGTGTCGCTCACCAGTTCCACATCCCGCAAAGACTCATCCGCATATTCCTGAGAAACCCGGCTGTCCTCATTGTTGTAGTTCAAATCTTCGTCCGTATAAGGATCAGCAGGTTCCAATTCAAACAGGTCGCCGCCGGTAATATCTGCAATGTAAGTAGCTGCCTGTTCGGTATTGCCAGTAGCAGAGAAGTAGACTACCAGTGTGTTACCAGCCTCCACTTCGGTTTCCCCCTGGAAAGCCGGTTCCTGACTGGCGGCGGTGGACGATGTGTCGCTTGCTTCACCGGATGCAGGGGGAACGGAAGATTCCGGCGTACTGGATTCATTTGTGGAAGATGTGGTGTTTCCACAAGCAGCGAGACTCAACGCCATTGCAAAGCACAAGAAAATTGCAGTCAGTTTTTTCATAATGAGCATTCCTTTCCTGTATTAATCGGGGCTCTTATTCATAGCATTCATGGAAAATTTCCAGAATCTCTTCATGGGTCATAGGCTTATAACTGCCCTGGGAAATACCACAGGAATCAGCGATTTCTTTTAGTTGCCCCTTTTGTGCGCCCAGCTCCTTGAGGGTAGTTGGCAAGCCAATCTCTTGAATGAAGCTGGAAAGGGCATCGATACCGGCCAGAGCCAACGCTTCATCGGATTTTCCATCACGCTCAATTCCCCATACATTTTCGGCAAAACGGACAAACTTGCTTAAGCCTTCCTTATACACATGACGGTAATACACCGGATGGATCACCGCCAGACCACAGCCGTGGTTGCAGTTGGTATAAGCGCCCAGCTGGTGCTCCATGTTGTGACATTCAAAGTCGCACTTTTTTCCCATCTTGATGAGTCGGTTTTCCGCCATGGTGGAATCCCACATCAGATTGGACCGAGCCGTGTAATCCTCCGGGCTGTCCATGGCAACACGCAGATTTCGGATCACACTACGCATCAGTGCCTCCATGATGTCATCGGAAACATTGTCCTCATTGGGCTGGCTGAAATAGGTCTCCATGATGTGGCTGAGGATGTCAAAGCTACCAGATGCCATCTGTTTTTTGGGTACAGAAAAGGTATAGGTGGGGTCCATCAGAGCAAATCGGGGATTGAGAGCCGGATAATCCCGCCCTGTTTTTATCTTTCTCTCTTCATTGGTGATTACCGCGCCGCCGTTGCACTCGCTGCCAGTACCAGCCACAGTAACTACTACACCCAGAGGCAGCGGATCAAGTCGATGACGCCGGGTGAGCCCAGAAATCCTCCCAGATGTCCCCGTCATACCGGCAGCCAGAGAGACAGCTTTGCAGCAGTCCATGGTGCTGCCTCCGCCTACGGCCAGAATCATATCCGCTTGATTGTCCCGTGCCAGCCTCGCACCCTCCTGCACTTTGTCGTAGGTGGGGTTGGACATAATGCCGGAGAACTCCACGATGGTCTTTCCAGCGCCTTTCAGAATGCCTGTGATTTCATCGTAGACACCATTGCGCTTGATGCTGCCGCCGCCATAGGCCAGCAGGATGGTCTGCGCATTTTTTGTCAGACAGGTCAGATATTCCTTCACACAGCCCTTGCCGAAATAGACCTTCGTGCTGTTTTGAAAAATAAAGTTGTTCATATCCATACTTCCTTTCTTAAAATTTCATGAATCATCGGTTACATTTGAGCTTTCCAAAAAGCAACAGCCTCATCAAGCCATCCTTCCGCCACAGTACTGGTTCCCAATCCGAATCCGTGGGGCAGTCCTGGATAATGATGAAACTCCGTTGGAATACCAAGGGTACTCATGGCGGTTAGGCGACGTTCCATGGTTCGCCAGTTTGCAATGCCATCGCTTTCTCCCACACAGGCGAAAGTTGGTGGATCGTTTTCCATATAATCACTGTGGCCCGTGTACTGCATAATTACTGCACTCGGCTGTAGAAGATCATCCCCTCCAAATGCCGCCGGGCCATAGGACCCAAGCCACGCTGCCATACGGGCTCCGGCTGAACCGCCCCAGAGAGAGTATCCTTTCGTATCAACTTCCAGTAAATGGCTCTGTCATTTGATCCTTAGGCGCAAAGCGGCTGATTCCTGCTGAAAATCTGCATCATCCAAAGATGCGGTGCTCTCTGCCGAGTGAGATTCACCGGAAGAAGTTGTCTCTGTTTGTCCAGGAACCGCACATCCTGTGAAGCACAGCAACAGACAAACCGTAGCTACCAGAATTCCTTGCACCTTCATTTTGTCACCTGCCTCTCTTCCTTTTCTGATTTCATTATAAAAAAAACGAGACTTCCACAGAAGTCTCGTTTCGTTATGTAGTATTTACCTTTTGGTTATCACTTGTCCCGTCCAGTTTCTTTTTGCACCGCCCTTAGAAACTGCTTGACTACAGGGGAAGGATCTGGTGAATGGAGCAGGCCATAGGGAATTGTGTAACTCCAATCCACGGGTAAGATTTTCAAAAGCGGATGGACGTACTGCCACTTGGGCACCGCCATCAGCACACAATCGTTGTTTTCGCACTGGTTAAAGGCATTCACATCGTAAAAGTCAAAATCCACAATTTGGATCTTCGGATGGTTTTTCCAAAGATCATCTCGTAGCAAATCTACATAGTGGCTCCATTCCCGACGCATCATCATGAATTTTTCGCCATACAGATCCTGAACGGTGAGCCTGTCTTTTCCCGCCAGCCGGTGATGAATGGACACCGCCGCGCAGATAGGTTCCTTTGAAATTTCCAACCCGGCACAGCGGCGCAGGTTCAACATTGTTTCATCAAAGATACCCGCTATTACATCAATGTTCTGTCCCAAATTGGCCAGAATCTCCCGGGCGTTCTCAGGTGTATTGTCGAATGGCACCAGTTGGAATTTAACTCCTGGACACTCCTCCTGCAGTTTTGGCCACAGATCCACCAAAACCTGAGCTGGTGTCATGGATGATGTACCGATACGGATGATGTCTTCGCTCTTTTTCATGACATTTTTTGCCCTGGTCACCGAATCTTTGCAATATTGGATGATGTATTTTGCGTCCTGTGCCAAAGATTTACCAGCCTCCGTCAGCTGAAGGCCACGATGGGTGCGCACAAAAAGCTGCAGATCCAGATTTTCCTCCAGCAGATTGATCTGTTTGATGACTGCCGGGGGGGAAATAAACAATTTCTCCGCAGCTTTGTTGAAGCTACCGCATTCCGCTACACACAGGAAGGTTTCCAATTGAGGGTTATACATGGGAAATATCACTCCTTCCTTTTCTGTTTTTTCTTAAATCAGCAGGCTTTTGCGCCTCCTTGGGAATCATCCAGAACCGGCCAAATCTCTGCACGCCTTCGATCCGCCCTTCTTCACAGAGCTTCTGAATCCAGCGTTCTGATATATTCCACCGCTCAGACGCTTCTTTTACCGACATAATATCCATTGTTTCCTCCACGGTTTTCTTATTCCGTTGAAACATCTATGATATTATTATATCCGGATAAACGAAGTCTTTCAACTTGTTTTTTGTGAACCTTTTATGTACCCAGCCAGAAACGGCTGGGTTTTTCTTTTGGTCAGTTAATGCGCCGGGGTTCCGTACCCATAGATTTCATAGTAACCAACCGGGTAACTGTTTTGACGGCAGCTATCGCCGGAGTTACCCTCGATAGTGTAGATGCGGCCATTCTCCACCTTCTCCACGATACCAACATGGTCGGAAGAACCATCCTGGCCGCCATCATCCCAATCGAAAAAGATAATGTCGCCAGGGCGCGGCTCATAGCTGTTGTCCTGCCACAGTCCGCGCTCCTGGAACCACGGCACACCCTGAGATGGTGTTGGCCTGCACGGAGTCCAACAGGTACTCCACGTTCTGAGTGATGGCGGTGGGATATGCGCCGCGCTTACGGAACTGACGCCATGCGGAGTTGAAGAACACACCGCTTTGCTCGTTCTCAAACACCACATGGAACTCGTCAAGGAACACATGGGTGCGCTTGCCTCGTTTCCAGTTGAGGGTAACGCGGTTGAGAATGGTGTCGGTAATGACCAGCAGGCTATAAATTGCACTCACTATGGATTAACAGAACGCCTAAAAATAATCCATGTACTTATGAAGTAACAAATCAATAAAATTGCCAAAATCCCCATTGTTGCCCCTATTTGTAACATCAATGTACTAAACCCAATATAGGCTGAAATTTCTGCTGATATGGTTTGGATAAAGTAAGCTATTACAACAGCAGCTACAATGATTGCTGTGATAATTGGAAGCCCAAACCAAACACTTAATTGTTGCAAGATAAGTTTTCCGATATGCTTTTCTTCCACCCCCAATTTTCGGAGTACAGAGAAACGATACTTATATTGTCCTGCGTCTAAAAGCTGTTGCAGGGAAGTACCGTAAGACATATAACCATCAGTACGACAGCACCATAAATCATTGCAGTCTGTAAAATAAGTTATTTGCTATGGAACTATTGATTTGCAGTGTGCTAAAACGCACGCCATAAATAGCCCCGGTTTCTGCCTGCTCGGGATACTTCTCTGTAAAAAGTTTTTCCAGTTTCCTTGCATTTTCATAGGAGATATTTTCCGTTGTTGTAATATATCGGTTTTTTATCACTGGCAACAGCTTTTCACAAATATTGTCTGGAAGTACATACAATACATTTGTATAGGAATTGTACGCTGTTTCTCCAATCGGATCCTCATAATAGGACTGCCCGGAAAGAGTCAATTCTCCTGCGTCTGTCATAATGCTGGTGTGTTCTTTCAAAAAGCTATCCCGCTCTTCCTCGGTGGCGATTGCTTTCCATTGTGTTGTAAATTCATCTTCCTCCAGAGAAATCTGTTCGTAACCCAGCATTTCCCGTATAGTGTTATAATCACTCAAAGAAATTGCTACAATCGGAAAATCATATTTCTGTCTGTTGTGAAAATCATCTTTCTCTGGCAGATATAGATTGAACGTGCAATCATAAACTGTATCTATTTTGTGTTCTGTCAGAAACTCAGTAATAATTTCATAACTGTCTTGCGGCAGATTTTCTTCTTCATATACGTCATTATATCTTGAATATACCTGCACATCATACATAGAGCGCATATCCAAATAACCTGAAGCCCAGCCGTCAAAATAGGGGCGGCAATAAACATGAAGATTGCAAGGACAAGGGTTATACAAATCAGCGTCATTGTTTTGCTGGTTGTATTTAGTTTTGATATAATTTGCCCGAAAAAGAACAGGTTTTCTCCCTTGTATCTATGTTCCGGCGATTTTACTTTCCATGCTACAATCAAACCACTGGTAAGATAAATGAAGGCACAAATGAAGAAAAGTAAGTCAATCACAACAAAAAGCAGATATTGTTTGAGCGTTCCACCACCTAAAGTCAGATAATATTTATTTGTTAATGCTGCAACGCTGGCTGCTGTAAAAGCATTCAATACAGAACATATCAGCAAACCGGCAATGAAACATTCTCTTTTTTTCTTTCTAATTATGCAAAATATCGACCACAGCAAAGTAAGCAGCGGAAAAAGAATATTTCCCCAAAACATAAGCTGCACCGGAAACGCAAAGCGGGTGTCATAATAAAACCAGACCTTTTGTATTCCTGTAATCAATCCCCATACGGTAAATACTTCAAAGAGGACTACTACAACAGAAATGAAGCGGCTCTTTTTTAGCTCTGGTTCGTTCTCTTTCTCTGCGGAAAGCATATCAATAATTTTTGTTTTCTGAATGGTACGGGTATTGAAAATTCCTACCACAAAAAAACTTGCCACAAAAAATACCACTGTCAACAAAACGGTATCCGGGAATAATGTCCATGAGATTTCATAAGGCTTTCCATAAGCAGTAAGGAGCATTGCGGTAATGAATTGAGAGCAAAATACACCGCAAAAAATACCAATCAAAATGGAAAACATACCCATAATCAGTGTTTCTGCAAAGAAAATCCTGCCAATGGTTTTTTGTTCCATTCCCATAATGGACTGGACAGCAAACTCTTTTTGCTTCCGTCTTAGCATATAATGATTGACGAACCGTATCAAAAATAACAACAGCAATGTTATCATGCAGATTGCAATTTTCATTCCGTCACTTAACAGCGTAAAATCATACTCGCTGCCTATATCCGGGCTATAATAACTACTGGAAATAGACAAGAACGCATAAAACACGGTAACACAGATTGTCATTGTTACAATGTAGACCAGATAGTCTTTTACAGACCGTTTTGCATTTCTGAAAACAAGTTTAGCATACATGGCTCTGTCCCCCTCCGATCATGGTAAGGACATTCAGAATTTTATCAAAAAAATCACTTCTGCTGTCGTTGCCCTTGCGCAGTTCCATAAAGATTTCTCCGTCTTTCAAAAAAAGAATACGGCTGGCATAGCTGGCGGTAAAAGCGTCATGGGTTACCATAAGAATTGTCGCCCTAAGCTGTTCATTGATACTTTGAATGGTAGACAGCAGCATTTGTGAGGAATGGCTGTCTAATGCTCCTGTTGGCTCATCTGCCAATAAGAGTTTCGGATTGTTGATAATTGCTCTTGCACAGGCACAACGCTGTTTTTGACCGCCCGATACCTGATAAGGATATTTGTTTAGCATATCGCTGATATTCAGCTTTCCGGCTATATCCAAAATGCTGGGTTCTACACTCCCGGCAGGGACTTTATTGATTGCTAATGCCAGTGCAATGTTTTCTGAAATTGTCAATGTATCCAGCAGATTGAAGTCTTGAAATACAAAACCTAAATTCTCTCTGCGAAAGCGGGCAAGGGATTTTGGGTTGATTTCCGTTATATCTGTTCCCTCTAAAAAATATGCCCTGCACTTACGGTATCAATCGTAGAAATACAGTTTAGCAGCGTTGTCTTTCCAGAACCGGACGCACCCATAATTCCGAGAAATTCTCCGGCTTCCACAGAAAAACTAATGTCTTTAATGGCTTTGGTAATATTCCCCTCATTGCCATAATATTTCTGGATATGCTCCAGCTTCAAAATTGTATTCATCGGATAAACCTCCTTAACTGTTCCATACCTATATTGTAAATGGAGTATATCATTTTTTGTATCAAGTTTTCTTACACAGTTCTTACAAAAATGTAAGAAGTGCAGAACCTATCAGCCTGCACTCCGATAATAAAATCATTCATTTGAAAGATAAGTGAAATCGTTGTTCCTCTGTTTTCGGAATAAGCAGTAAGTCCTATTCCCAGTTTATCACATAGACGCTTGCAAAGATATAAGCCAATTCCAGTAGAATTTTTCCCGGTTCGCCCATTCTGACCTGTAAATCCTTTTTCAAAAATACGGGGTAAATCACTTTTAGGAATACCTATCCCATTATCGCTGATAGATAGCACAATCTTGTCATTCGTTTTTGTCGCCCCAAAGTGCAAAATAGGCTGCTCTGCATGGTATTTGATTGCATTACCGATAATCTGATTTAAGATGAACCGCACCCATTTTTCATCGGTGTAAACTTTTGTTTCTATATCGTCTATCTGAATTGACATATTGCTTTGACGCAAAAGATACTTATTATCTGCGATTGCACTATGCACAACATCGCATAAATTGACTTCACGGACAGAATAGTCTTTTTCAGTGTGTTCACTTCTGGCGTAGTAAAGCGCCTGTTCTGTATATTGATTGATATTCTCTAACTCTGCCAATACCTCTCTGGAAAAGGGAGAACGGTTATTCTCACACAGCAGCTTCATGGCTGTAATTGGTGTTTTTACTTCGTGTATCCATTGTTCAATGTATTCTTTATATTCCCTGCGTTCCCTCTGTACTTCGCCAATCCGTTCCAACATAGATTTTTCAGCCATTTTCATAATCTGGTAAAAAACCTGTTCATCAGCCCTTTCCGGCACTTGCATGATTTCCGGCAATAAATATCGTTCTTCTAATTGCTCCGTCATATTGAGCAATTTATTCAGATATTTTTTCGTGAGAAATAAAATGCCAGCAAAGATAAAACAAGGACAATCGACCAGACTGCAAGAATAAACAGGACTGTTTGGATAGATTATCGCTTGCAATCAGGAACAAAGCAAGGGCAAGCATACCCAGCAAATTGACTAAAATAACGGGGAGTTGATTTTTCAAATATTGTTTTCCACTCATAATGTATATCCTTGCCTGTGTTTTGTTTTAATGAAATCTACAAGTCCGATTGCTGCCAGTTTGTCGCGAATACGGGTAATATTGACACTTAGGGCGTTATCATCAACATAAAGCTGATTGTCCCAAAGAAAATCCACAATATCATTTCTGGAACAGATTTTTCCAGAGTTCTTAAAAAGGTAGTAGAGGATTTTCAATTCATTCTTTGTCAATTCTGCTTTCTGTCCTTTGTACTCTATCATGCTACTCTCCAAATGCAGGGTAGCTTCTCTCCACATATAAATTTCTGTTTGAGGGGAACGGTAGGCTTTCTTTAACAATGCAGCAATTTTAGCAAGAAGAATAGCGGGATTATAAGGCTTTGTGATAAACGCATCTCCACCCAGCATAATGCTGTTCAGTTCGTCCATATCTGTATTGCTGCTTGTTACAAATACAATCGGAATATCTGAAAAGGTGCGAATTTGAGAGCATATTTCAAAACCGTTATTCCCCGGAAGTTTTATATCCAGAATAACCAGATGTGGCGCAGCTTCTTTTAACTGCTCTATTGTTTGGGAAAAATCCGTAACTGCAAATACTTCATATCCATTCCCAGACAAAAGAGTTTTAAGCTGTGTTTGTATCGTAAAATCATCTTCAATGATTAGTATTTTTTCCTTCATAAAGATGTCGAGTAGACTTTGTCTCGACTTTTTCACTTCCTTTCATCTATATTCTTTTGCGATGAGAGGTTCAAGTCTCAAAAGCCCCTCACAGAACCGCACATGCCCTATTAAGGCATACGGCTCTTCAATAAGCCTTTCGCCTAATAAGCACTTGTTACATATATCTTCGGAGTTTCCAATGGATGTATCTTTAAAATCTCCCGATACTTTTTCCATGTCAGCCAATAAGACTGGTCTCTGCGACGTTTACTCTTCCAGACTTCCTGCCTCACATACACAAAATATTTTATGAGTCCTATATAGTTCCCATAGATTCCATAGTAGCGATAGTGCCCTGCTAACTTTATATTCAGTGTCTCTACCGTGTCGGCTATGCTTTCATGCATGTGCTCCCATATCCATTTCTTGGCTTCCTCTCGTTTTATTTTCAGCTTCTTTTTACTTGTTCTGTGCAGTACACAGTATTTCCCCCAATGGCTTTTCGCATTGTAATGCGTAAAACCCAGAAAATCAAAGCTTTCTTTTGTTCCCTTGTATCTGCCAAAGGGTAGTATCCTGCTTTTGTCCTCTGCGATTTCCAGTCCGAATTTCTTCAGTCTTTCAATCAGAAGCTGATAGAACTTCGTGCTTCATTCTCGTATTGGAACAGGCAAACAAAATCATCTGCGTAGCGTACCATATACATTTCTCCTTTAAACTCGTGTTTCTTCACATAATCAAACCATGTGTCTAACGTATAGTGCAGGTACACATTTGCAAGCACTGGCGAAATCAGCCCGCCTTGTACCGTTCCTGATTCTGTTTCCAGCCGCTTTCCGTCTTCCATGACTCCGCCTATCAGAAATCTTTTGATATATCGTATAAAGTTCTTATCAGCTATATCGTGTTCCAGAAATTTAATCATCCACTCATGGTCTATGTTATCGAAGAAGCCTTTAATATCAGCGTCCACTATATAATTTACCTTATCTGCCATGATATGTTTATTTACCCTCTGGATTGCGTCGTGACAGCTCTTATTTGGACGAAAACCGTAGGAAAACTCTTTGAACTTCGGCTCATATATCGCCTCAAGTATTTCCTTGAAAACACCCTGAACCACTTTGTCTTCAAATGACGGGATTCCCAGTCCTCGCATTTTCCCATTTCCTTTTGGAATATAGGCTCTGCGTACCGGGTATGGTTTGTAGGAAAATTTCTTCATTCTTACTATCAGATTTTCAATATTTTCTTCCAACCGCTTCCCGTATTCTTCCTTTGTAACTCCGTCTGCTCCCACCGCTTTACCTTTTGGCTGTTTGCTGTAAGATTCTTTGAGCGTATCCTTGTTGACGTATTTCATTAACGACTGGACTCTTCCATATTTTTCTACGAGACTGGCTATTTCTGCTTTCTCTTTTTCCATAGAATGTCTGCCTCCTGTGCTTTCTATGTTTTGATTGCAAAAGCGACTTATTGTCCATCCCTTCCCTCCAGAGTCATTACTTCCTTCATCGGTACTATGGATGAATCCGACTCCTCAACAGTCTTCGTTCGTACTCACCATTGCATTGGCCGATACTCCCTACTGGCTCATGTCCAGAACTGTCCAGGTCTCCCAGGTATGTCGAATATAACTATATCAGGTATGCCGTGCTCTGGGACTCCGGTGTGTTTTCATAATCTCGCTTAGCGATTATTCCTTATTGGTGACCCAAGGAGGTAGCAGACCACCCCACACAATCGATAATTCTAACGAAGCTCAATCACTTCACGCTTTCGCATTACGGCGTTCCTGTTCCCTGTCCTACGCTTAAACATCATTGTTAGCCTTCGATGCTCCAAGGACTCGGTACTGGCGACTTGCTAGGTCTTACCAGACTGGATTCCCACCAACTATATATTCGGCACCGACTGGCGCACACCTCCCTGACACTTTATTATACTGTATCAGAGCGGTTTTCTCAATCCATATTGAAGAATAGTAACGGAATAATGGGCGGTTGTCTATCAAATTTTTGTGTGTTACTTTATCGCACATGAGCATTGGCGCCAGGGTTGTCATTTCCATAACCTTCCAACAGGTTGATGACACCCCAGATACCAAGACCAGCACCCAGAGCGATAACGAGAGTCTGAAGAACGGTAATTGCCTGTTCAAAAAATGCCATAAATAATATTAGCCGGAATCATTTGAATGATTAGTTAGGTTTGTTTCATAAGCGCACAAAAGCCGGAACAATCTGCCCTCGATATATGAGAGCCTGATCCCGGCTGTCCTCCTTTTTCATTATTTTGTTGATGATTGCCCGCTTTGTACGCCAATGGCCTCAACAGAGGCAGTTGCGGCAAATAGATACGATCACTCCTTTCTCAGCGGAACCGTATTACACGCCC
>ENA-OQAS01000813-OQAS01000813.1-human-gut-metagenome-genome-assembly--contig:-NODE-813-length-15764-cov-9.807188_pt1 | contig 15764 bp, 23 predicted proteins | sample MGYA00242733_ERZ504523 | MGnify/ENA primary metagenome ERZ504523 (study PRJEB26092, sample SAMD00036239) | human gut metagenome | host: Homo sapiens | study: EMG produced TPA metagenomics assembly of... | reverse complement strand
CGGAAAATCCATGAGGTAGAACACGAAATGTGGGCGTGGAGGGCGGCCACAAGGGGGAGGAACTGGCGGAACGGCAGGCGGGCCGCATGATCCACAGCGGCGTCCACCGCCATAAGCTCAAACCCTACCGGGCCGCAGCCAAGGCCGAGCGAAAGTCCATTGCCGCCAACGCCGAGTTTGCGTATCAAAAATCCCTGCGGGACAACCCGGAGCTGGCGCAGGCGGCCAAAAATCCCGTTTCCCGCTTCTGGCAGAAACAGCACATTAAGCGGGAATATGCCAAGGCAGCAAGGGCGGCGGGCCAGACCGCACAGGGGGCGGCAAGCACCGCCAAGACCACGGCTGCCGCAGCCAAGAAAGCCGCAGAGAAAAGCAGACAGGCCGCGTCCTTTGCCGCCCGGCACTGGAAAGGGGCGCTGATCGTCGGCGGCGTGGGCCTCATGCTCCTGCTGGTGATGGGCGGCCTGCAATCCTGCACCGCCATGTTTGGCAGCACTGGAACGGTCCTTGCCGCCACCTCCTATCTCTCCGAGGACAGCGATATGCTGGGAGCCGAAGCCGCCTATGCCGCGCTGGAAGCAGACTTGCAGCACGAACTTGACAACTACGAAAGCCTGCACCCCGGCTATGACGAATACCGTTTCGATCTGGACGAGATCAAGCATGACCCCTATGTGCTGACCTCCATCCTCTCCGCGCTGCATAACGGCGTGTTCACTTTGGGGGAGGTACAGGGCGACCTTGCCATGCTCTTTGAAAAGCAGTACATCCTGACCCAGACCATCGAAACGGAAACCCGCTACCGCACCGAAACGAGGACGGACAGCGAGGGAAACACCTACACCGTGGAAGTCCCCTACACCTACTATATTTGCAATGTGAAGCTGGAAAACTTTGACCTGTCCCACCTGCCATCTACATTCTCACCGAGGAACAGATGGGCTTTTATGCTGCCTATATGCAGACTTTGGGCAACCGGCCAGACCTGTTTCCCAACAGCAGCTATCCCCATGCCTCTGTGCCAAAAGAGCCGGAATACTATGAGATTCCCCCGGAGCGCTAAAGGACGAAGCCTTTGCCGCCATGATCGCGGAGGCGGAAAAGTATGTGGGCTATCCCTATGTATGGGGCGGCAGCTCCCCAAGCACCAGCTTTGATTGTTCCGGCTTCATTAGCTGGGTGATCAATCATTCCGGCTGGAATGTGGGACGCCAGACGGCGCAGGGGCTTTATGACATCTGCACTCCCGTTTCCCCGGAGCAGGCCAAGCCCGGCGACCTTGTATTTTTTGTCGGCACTTACGACACTGCCGGGATGTCCCATGTAGGCTGTATGTGGGAAATTCGGTCATGCTGCACTGCGGCGACCCCATCGGCTATGCAAACTTAAATTCCAGCTATTGGCAACAGCATTTTTATTGTTACGGGCGTTTGCCGTAAACGCCAGAAAGGAGTTTTTGACTATGGCAATGAACAAATTAGAACGCATTGAAAAGGATATTGAGAAAACCAAGGGCAAGATCGCGGAGCTGCAAAAGCAGCTTCGGGAACTGGAAGCGGCCAAGACCGAACAGGAAAACTTGCAGATCGTCCAGCTTGTGCGCGGCCTCAACATGACCCCGCAGGAGTTCGCCGCCTTTGTGCGCGGCGGCGCGTTGCAGGCGGCCCCGACCCCGATCCCGGACTTTGAACAGGAGGACAGCGCCCATGAAGAAATCTAAACTGTTCCGTACCTTGACGCTGGCTGTGGCCGCTGCGCTCTGTATGGCGACCACGACCGTTACCGCCTACGCCGGGGGCGCTGACCCTGACCCGGTGCCGCTGCCGGAAACCACCGAGGCCCCCGCAGAAGTGCCGGAGGAAACCGAAGAACCCACCACCGGCGGCATGGAGCCGGAGGGCGTACCTGTCACCCTGCAGGCAACGCCGCGCTGGTGGATGATTTTTTCGGGGATAAGCAGCTTATCACCGTCACTACCAAGGCCGGGAATTATTTTTACATCCTGATCGACCGGGCCAACGAGGACAAGGAAACGGCGGTGCATTTCCTCAACCAAGTGGACGACGCCGACCTGCAAGCCTTGTTGGAGGACGGGAAAAAAGAGCCAGAGGTCTGCAACTGTACGGCCAAGTGTCAAGCCGGGGCCGTCAATACGGCCTGCCCGGTCTGTAAAAACAACCTGACCGCCTGCAACGGGCCGGAGCCGAAGCCCCAGCCGGAGGAAGAAAAGCTGCAGGAGGAAAAGCCAAGCGGCATGGGCGGCCTTGTGGTGTTCTTTGTGGTGGTGCTGTTGGGCGGCGGCGCAGCCCTCTACTTTCTGAAATTCAAAAAGGAAAAAGCCGATACCACAGGAAATGACGATCTGGCTGAGTATGACTTTGGCGAGGACGAGGACGACGAGGACGAAACCCCGGAGCCGAACGAGGATATGACAAGTGAAGATGGAAATACGGAGGACGAAGTATGAGCTATCAGTTAGTAATTGCAGAGAAACCAAGCGTCGCCCGCAGCATTGCGCGTGATCGGCGCGGACAAGAAACAGGACGGCTACATGGAGGGAAACGGCTATCTGGTGAGCTGGTGTATCGGCCACCTTGTTTCCCTTGCCGACGCCGGGACTTATGACGAGCGTTTCAAAAAATGGCGCTATGACGACCTGCCGATTCTGCCGCAGGAATGGCAATACATCATTCCCGACGATAAGAAAAAGCAGTTTGACACCCTGCGTTCTTTGATGGAGCGCCAGATGTCACCGGCCTTGTGTGTGCACCGACGCCGGGCGCGAGGGGGAATTGATTTTCCGTTTTGTCTACCAGATGGCGGGCTGCAAGAAACCGTTTCAGCGCCTTTGGATTTCCAGCATGGAGACGCGGCCATTCAAGACGGTTTTGCCCATCTGAAACCGGGAACTGACTACGACAACCTGTATCAGTCGGCCCTTTGCCGGGCGCAGGCGGATTGCTGGTGGGGATCAACGCGACAAGACTTTTTCCATCCTCTACCACAAGACCCTGACCGTGGGCCGTGTCCAGACGCCGACCTTAAAAATGCTGGTTGACCGGGAGGCCAAGATCAGCAGCTTTCAGAAAGAGAAATACCACATCGTCCAGATCGCGGCGGGCGGCATGGAGGCGGCCAGTGAACGCATGGGAAACGCAGACGACGCCAAGGCCCTGAAAGCCGCCTGTGAAACGGCGCAGGCCGTTTGTGTGTCGGTAACACGGGAGAAAAAGACGGAGCAACCGCCCCGCCTCTATGACCTCACCACCTTGCAGCGGGAAGCAAACCGCCTGTTTGGATTTACCGCCAAGCAGACCCTTGACTATGCCCAGCAGCTTTATGAAAAGAAGCTGCTGACCTATCCCCGCACTGACAGCCAGTATTTGACCGATGAGATGCTGCCAACGGCGGAAAGCCTTGTGTCCGGCCTGTGGCCGCTGCTTCCCTTTGCGGCGGGGCTTGACCTGTCCCCGCAGTTTGGCCGGGTGCTGAACAGCAAAAAGGTAAGCGACCACCACGCCATTGTCCCGACAATGGAATTTGTGCAGAAAGGCTTTGACGGGCTGACCGAGGGGGAAAAGAAACTGCTGTCCCTTGTGTGCTGCAAGCTGCTGTGCGCCGTGGCCGCGCCCCATGTGTACGAGGCTGTCACCGCCACATTTACCTGTGCCGGGAACACCTTTACCGCCAAGGGAAAGACCATCCTGACCCCCGGCTGGAAAGAGCTTGACCGCCGCTTTAAGGCGTCGTTCAAAACAGACGCCGACGACACCGCTCCGGAGCCTGCGCGGGAACTGCCGGAGATCACCGATGGACAGACCTTTGACAAGGTAACTGCCGTCGTCACCGAGCATTTCACAGCGCCGCCAAAATCCTACACGGAAGATACCCTGCTTTCCGCTATGGAGCGCGCCGGTGCGGACGATCTGCCAGAGGACGCCGAGCGGCAGGGATTGGGAACCCCGGCCACCCGCGCTCCATCTTAGAAAAGCTGGTGCAGATGGGCTTTGTGGAGCGCAGGGGCAAACAGCTACTTCCCACCAAGGACGGCCACAACCTTGCCTGTGTGCTGCCGGAGGTGCTGACCTCTCCCCAGATTACGGCACAGTGGGAAACGGAGCTGACGGCCATTGCCAAGGGGCAGGCCGACCCGGAGGGCTTCATGGCTGGTATTGCAGAAATGACAAGGGGCCTGATCGCAAACTACTCCCAGATCAGCGAGGACGCGCAGAAGTTGTTTCAAACCGAGCGTGTGGTTATCGGCAAATGTCCGCGCTGCGGGGAAAGCGTCTACGAGGGCAAAAAGAACTACTACTGCGGAAACCGAAGCTGCCAGTTTGTCATGTGGAAGAATGACCGATTTTTTGAGGAACGGGGCAAGGCGTTCACCCCGAAGATCGCCGCTGCGCTGCTCAAAGATGGAAAGGCAAAGGTAAAGGGCCTGCGCTCCATGAAAACCGGTAAGACCTATGACGGGACGGTGCTTTTGGCCGATACCGGCGGCAAGTATGTGAACTACCGCGTGGAACAGAGGGACAAGAACTAAAAACAGCAAGCATAGGGAGTGTAGCCACACTCCCGGCAAAATCCCTGACCCGGCGCACCTGCCGGGCCGGGGATTTTCTCTTTGGGGAAGCCCCAACCCCCTTGTATCCAGCAAATTTACAATTCATCTATTCCAAGATACACCATGTCATAGTATAATAAAGCCAACGATAATATCCGTTTGAGGTGATAAGTGTGAAAATATTAGTTAGTGCTTGTATTATGGGAGTGGATTGTAAATACAATGGAAAAAATAACAAAAATCTGGCAGCTATCAACTACTTAAAAGATAAAGAAATTATTTGCATTTGTCCAGAGCAATTAGCAGGTATGACTACTCCCAGACCTTGTGCAGAGATTGTGAATGGTGTAGTAACAGACGAAAACGGAAATGATGTCGATTTGGAATATAAGCGAGCAGTATCAATGGCATTATCCCAAATTCAACATGAAGATATTGAGTTAGCTATACTACAATCCAGAAGTCCTACCTGCGGAGTAAACCAAATATATGATGGTAGCTTTACCGGAAAGCTGATTTCTGGAATGGGATTGTTTGCAAAGGCATTAAAAGAACGAGGCATCAAAGTTATTGATGTTGAAGAAGTAGAAAGCTTTAATTTGTTAGACTGTCCCCAGCTTCAATCAATCTAACCCAAACTTTCAAAATTGAATATCAGCCGCTTATTATCGGCCCACCCAGCAGGAAATTTTTCAAAGGTTTCCTGCTTTTCTTATGCCATTTTTCAGAAAGGATGTGAACCCCAAATGTCTTACAGCTCTTATGACCATGACGATTTAGAACTGGCCAGCACCATGCGGATCGAGCGCCGGATTTACTTTGAAAGCGGCAAGGCCGATCTTTCCGAAATGGTAAAGCTGCCCCTTGCGGAGCTTCTTTCCCTGCGGGCGGAAAGCGCCGCCGCAGAACAGGAAGTGTTTGACCGCCTGAAAGAGCAGGCCGCCGCATGGGAGGAACAGGCCGGAAAAACCCTGTTTCTGGACAAAGCCCTTGAATATGCCCGGACGCTTCCCGTCACCCACACTGCAAACCAGTGGGAGGCCCCGGACGAATACCGCCATATCCGCAGCAACATGGTTTACCAGATGGATTATTCCATTTCCGAGAATACCCGGTATGACAGCACCGCAAAAAAATCCGTTCCCTACTCGTGGACGCTCCGCTGGGGCCTTTATACCAACGCGCCCCACGGAAACCAACGGGAAAAGATCGCCGGACAGGATCGGAAAGTCTTTGCCAACCGGGAAGAACTGGACAGATACCTGAATGGCCGGATCAAAGCCCACGACCATTACTTTACCGAAATTTCCCCGGCCATCCCCAAGGAATACGCCGACTGTTTCAAGGTCAACGGCTGCCTGCTCCCCGGCTACACCATCGAGGGGGAGGAACCGGCAAAGACCGCAGAGCTTCCCACACAGGAGGAAGCCGCACAGCCGCAGACCGCAGCCACCCCGGAAAGGAGGGAACCCGTAAACGAAATATTTTCCATTTTTCTTGATAACCGCACCGAGGCGCAGACCGGCGGGCCGCATGGGTACTGGCTTTCCCTGCCGACTACCGCTGAACAGGTGCAGGAAGCCCTAAAGGAAATCCACATCACCGCCGACAACCAGCAGGACTTGTTCATTGGCGGCTTTTCTGTCCCGGAGGGAAAAGCGCTGGAACTGCCGGAGGATTTAATCAAGGCCGCCAGCGTGGACGAACTGAATTTCCTTGCCGCCCAGCTTCAAAAGCTGGACGCTGTGGAGCTTGCGGAGCTGAACGCCGCCATGCAGTCCCCGGCAAAAATGCAGACCATCGGGCAGCTTTTGGACTACGCCGAAAACACCGATTGTTTTGTCTTAATCAACGCCAAGGACAACCGCAGTCTGGGGGAATATTATCTGAATGATTCCGGGCTGTTTGTCGTTCCCGACCCGTGGAAACCGGCCATTGACACCGACCGGCTGGGGAGCTTTATCGCTAACGAGGAACAGGGAACCTTTACCGATTACGGTATATCCTGCGAACCAGCGACGAATGGCAGCGCGTCCATGAGGGACAGCCGGTGCCGGAGGAATACCGGGTGATGGCCTATCCTGCGCCGGAACTTCTGCGGGAGGAAAGCAAGGTGCAGCCGGAGGCGGCAGCTCCCGCAAAGGCCCCGCAGCCTGTCACCCCCATTCTCTTAAACGGCCAGAACAGCACCGAGCGCATGAAAGAGATCACCGACCGGCTGGAAACCGGCATACAGGAGCTTTTCGAGAGTGAACGCTACAAAGCCTATCTCACCACCATGTCCAAGTTCCACAGTTACAGCTTCAACAACACCCTACTGATCGCCATGCAGGGCGGACAGCTTGTGGCGGGCTACAACAAGTGGCGGGACGATTTTCACCGCAATGTGAAGAAAGGCGAAAAGGCCATCAAGATACTGGCCCCGGCCCCGTTCAAGGCGAAAAAGGAAGTGCAAAAGCTGGACGCACAGGGCAGGCCGGTGATGGGAAAAGACGGAAAGCCTGTTACCGAAGTACAGGAAATACAGGTTCCGGCCTTTAAGATCGTTTCTGTCTTTGATGTGAGCCAGACCGAGGGGGAACCGCTGCCCTCTATCGGCGTGGAAGAACTGACCGGCAGCGTGGAACGCTACGGGGAGTTTTTCAAGGCGCTGGAACAGACCTCCCCGGTTCCCATTGGTTTTGAGGACATTCCGGGCGGTTCCCACGGCTACTACCACCTGACGGAAAAGCGGATCGCCATCCAAGAGGGCATGAGCGAATTACAGACCCTAAAGACGGCCATCCACGAGATCGCCCATTCCAAGCTCCACGCCATCGACCCGGAAGCCCCGGCCATAGAGCAGGCCGACCGCCCCGACAGCCGCACCCGCGAGGTGCAGGCCGAAAGCGTGGCCTATGCCGTCTGCCAGCACTACGGCTGGACACCTCCGACTATTCCTTTGGCTATGTGGCCGGTTGGAGTTCCGGCAAGGACTTGAAAGAGCTGAAAGCCTCCCTTGAAACCATCCGGGCCACCGCCCATGAACTGATTACCACCATTGACGGCCACCTTGCTCAGCTTCAGAAAGAACGGCAGGCCCAGCAGGAGCAGCCGCAGGCCGCACCGCTGGAACAGGCCGCCGAGCAGCCAGACCCGGACAGCGTATTTTCCAAGCTGCCCCCGGAGCAACAGCGGGAAATGACCGACAGCGTAAAAGCCATGCTGCAAACCCTCATTGAAGCGGATTTGAAATCCACCGGCGAAGTGTCGCAGGGAACCAAGGAGGCGGCGCAGGCGCAGGGCTTTACCATTGCCGGGGATGGAACGCTGGAACAGGCAGAAGCCATTGCCCAGCCGCAGGCATGGAACGGGATCGACGGCCTTTTGAATGGAAAGCCGTTCATGCCGGAGGCGTCCCCGGCTGACCGGGCCGCCGCCCTGATGGAGCTGGCAGAGAAAAACGCCTGCGTTTGGGCAGCGAGGAACGGCAGTTGATTATGTCTTATGCCGAATCCGTGGGCGATACGGACAAGGTGATCGCTTATCAACCGCCTGTGCGAACAGGGCTATGAGCTGCAAAAGGGCCAGATGGATTCCTTTGTGAAAAGCGAGATCGAAAGTGAGATTGCCGTTGCCAACGCCCAGCGGCAGATCGCGCAGAATCCGGCGGCGGAGCCGGTTGTCACGATCCTTTGGAGTGAAAGCCCCCATCTGAAAGACGGCCAGCAAATGCCGCTGCATGAAGCCGAGGCCGTTTTCAAAGAGCTGGACAGCGCCAGACGCCATGACCGGGAGCAGCCGGGCTATACAGGCCATTGGTACGACAAGACCAAGTTCCGCATTGACTTTACCATGCAGGGCCAGCCGGACAGCTACGAGGGGAGGCAGGACTTTGGCGACGGGGACGGTTCCCTGATCCAGCATATTCGGGGCTATCACGAATACTACGCACAGGATGAAAGCTGGAAAAACCATGTGCTGCACCATGAGGGGCCGGAGGCATGGGAGGCGGATAAAGCCCAGCGGGATATGCTGCTGCATGAGTTTGTCCCGTATATGGAGCTGCATTGCAATCTGGCCGCTATGGAGCAGGAGGCCCGGCGTCCGCTGCGATCCGGGGAAACTCTGACGCCGGAACAGACCGCTTATTTCAACGCGGTTTTGGACTATGTAAAAGAGTGCCGCCCGCTTCTCAATCAGGCCAGTACCATTTGCCGGAGCCGCCGCAGCTTGCCGACTTCGACCAGAGCTTGCAGGACTACAAAAAACAGATCGAGGCAGAGCTGGAACAGGAGGCCGCCGCTGCCGGGCTGACGGTGGAGGAATATGTTGCCTCTGATTATGAAGCACCAGCGCAGCCCAACTTTTCCATCTACCAAGTGCCGCCCGGCCCGGAGGGGCGCGACTTCCGCTATCGTTCCTATGAGGACTTGCAGGCGGACGGGCTTTCGGTGGACAGGAAGAATTACCAGCTTGTCTACACCGCGCCGCTGGACAAGGACACCACACTGGACGAGATTTACCGCCGCTTCAACATAGAACATCCCTCCGATTACAAGGGACATTCCCTCTCTACGGGGGATATTGTGGTGTTCCGGCAGGATGGGAAACAGACTGCCTACTATGTGGACGAGGGGGCCGACTACCGGCAGGTGCCGGAGTTTTTCGCCCAGCCGGAAAAGCAGCTCACGCCGGACGAGTGCATGACCGGCGAACAAATCCAGACGCCAAGGGGCCGTTTCTATCTGACCGACAGGAGCCGGGAACAGATGGAGGCCGCCGGGTATGGATTCCACCACCAGTCGGAGGACGGCAGGTATCTTATTATGGCAAACGGCACAAGGGCCTTTGCCATCCCCGCCCAGCAGGAAAGCCATATCAAGACGGCGGAAATGTCCACCGAGCAGAACTACAACATGATCGATGGCATGATGAACAATGCCCCGTCTATGGAGGAACTGGAAGCAAGGGCAAAAGCCGGGGAACAGATTTCCCTTTTGGATGTGGCCGAGGCAGCCAAGGCGGAGGCCAAAAAGCCCAAGCAGACCCGAAAGACGACGCAGAAGCAAAAGAAACCGTCCATCCGGGCGCAGCTTGCCGCCGCCAAGGAGGAACAGAAAAAGAAACCCCCGGCGCGGGAAAAATCAAAAGAAATGGAGGTATGAGGAATGTATTTCACCGTGGAAGAAGAAAACCTGATCTGTCTGTACCACAACGCCGACCGCCGCAAGACGGCGGCAAATCTCCGGGCAGCTTTGCCGGATATGGACAAGGAAATGGCGGTGCTGGCCTGCCAGACCGCCGATAAGCTGGACGCCATGAGCGACGCCGACTTTGCGGCGCAGCGGTTCCACTTCACAGACGAATAAGCAAAACGCCGGGTGCGGGGCTGTCAAAGCCTCTGCGTCCGGCGCTTCTTTTTTTGTCCATTTTCCCGCATTTAGAACCCCGTTTTGAGGGGAACAGGATAACTTTATCCACCTGCCTGCCGACCATGCGGAAAACCCCTTGATTTCCGTGGACTTTTACCGCCCTAAATGCGTAGACAGGAGGTATCTTTTCCGCTGGCGCTCCGCCTCTTTCTTCCGGCGCACCTGCACCGCACAATCCGGGCAGTATTTGGCCCGATTGGAGTTGGGCGTAAACGCCGCCCCGCAGACGGCGCAGCGTTTGATCTCGTCCCGGCTTTTGGTGATCTCGGCGCACAGGCCGCGTCCAGCGGCAGGACGGCCACCTTGAACCACCGGCACAACAGCGAATAGGAAATACTCTGCACACAGACACATTCCTCCCCATCGTCCAGTAGGAGGCAGTTTCCGTTACAGTAGTTGCAGCACTCATGGGTGAGCCTGCGGGCCTTGCGGTATTGGGGGTAACTCATTCTCGGTATGTTCATCGTTCCTGCGTATGCTCCTTTCCCGGCGCTGTCCGCAAAATGCTGTCTACATTCTGTTTGACAATGCCGTATTCTTTCAATTTCTGTTTCGCTTCGCTGTACTGTGTGGACAGCCGTTCCCGTTCTGCGTCCAGCTTTTTATACTCGGTTTTGAGGGCGTACAGGTTGGGGAGCTTTGTGACCCCGGCCTCTTTGAGCGTCTTTGCCGCCGCCTCATACAAAATCAGTTGGCTTTCATGCTGCCGCCGGAACGCGGCCTTGTCTTTGGCATTTCGCAGTTCCAGTGCCACAGGCCGGAGCTGCTTGTAGGCAGAGAGGTTTTTTATCAGCAGCGCATATCCCCAAGGCGGCGTTCTGCGTCTTTCAGGGCGGAGGCCGCCGCGTCGTTTGCCGCGCTGATCTCGGCAAGCCTGCTTTCCAAGCCCTCGTAGCTGTCGATCTGATGTTCTGTGATGAAGTTTAAGGAATTGGCAGCCTGCTTCAAGTTGTGCAGCTTCGCCCACCGCGCATAGCCCGCCGACTGCTGGGCCTTGATACTGTCCTCCAAGGCAATCCGCAGGGAGATTTCCCCGTCGCTTCTTCTGAGCGGCCCCCGGTCAATGGCAATGCCCTTGATCCGCCGGGTGATCCGTTCCTCGGTGTAATCCTCCCCCAAGGTCTTGCAGCGGGTGAAGCGTTCCTGTCCGGGAGCGCGGAATGAAATAAACTTGCCCTGTTTGACTTCATAGCCCTGCGTCTCCATGAGCCGCAAAAAGCCGTCAAAGTCTTTGGCCTGCGGAATGGCCGCGTCGATGGCGATTTTCAGTTTTGCTTTCCAGCTCTTGCCCTTTTTCTGTGCGTCCCACTCGGCATAGGTTTTGCCCTTGTCCTTGCCGGGCTTTACCACAGACAGGCCGTGTTCCTTGCACAGCCGGTCGCTGGTGCGCCGGATAAAGGCATAGCTCTGGCGGTTGGAAATGTACTTGCGCTGGTTCGCCATATCCACGGCGCAGAAAATGATGTGGTTATGCAGATGGCCCTTGTCAATGTGAGTGGTAATCACATAGGGGTATTTGCCTTGCAGCACTTCATCGGCAAGCTGCCGCCCGATCTCGTGGGCCTGCTCCGCCGTGGTTTCCCCCGGTTCAAAGGCTTGTATCAGGTGGTGGGCCAGATTGTTGCCCTTTTGGTACGCCTGATCCAACAGCATTTGAAATTCAATATCCGCCGTTTCATAGGAACAGCCATAGGAAGAAACAAACAGCTTTTCATCGGTCTTGTCCGGGTTCTCGATGTAGTCCAGCGCCTTTTTCAGCGTTGACTTAATAGGATGGATCTTTGTAACTGCCATATCTGTGCCAGCGCCCCCTTGATGTCCTCCAAGTCCTGCGCGTACACAGTCCCGGTACTGTTGATACGCCTTGCAATCTGGTTGATGTTGACGCCGATCTTTTGCAGCTCTGCGGTCTGCGCCCGGACGGGGCCGGTGTCGATATGGACGATATAGCCGTCAATCAGCATTTTCCGGGCGTAGGCGGAAAAGTTCTTTGTGCCAAGCTGGGCCATCTTCTGCTGGATCAGCGCCCGTTCCTCCGGCGTCACCGGGACGCGCAGCACAAACTTCCGTTTTCGGTTTGCCACTTTCGCACCTCCATTCATTCAGGGGTTTGGGGACTTCCCCAAGATACAAACGGGAAGCCGTTTGCCGGGAGTGTGGCTACACTCCCTATGCTTGCTGTCTTTGTTCTTCTTCCCCTAAAAAGCGTTCTGACCCCAAAGAAATACCCGCAAAATCCCGGTTTTTCCGAAAACCGCACAAAAAAAGAGAGGGCGCAGCTGCGTCCTCCCAAAAACAAAACAGAGGGTTGTCATGCACCCTCCGTTTCGTCATTCTTCTGTTGGATTTGAATGGCCCCGTCAATCGCGCCCTCGATGATTGGCAGAAATTCTTCCGGGCAGAGTTTCAGCTTGTGGCTGACCCGCTGCCGCTGTGCGCTTTCCTCCCGCATGATTTCCGGGTTAAAATACCGTTCCACGGGAAGCCCGCAGATTTTGATAAGCTGTATGATAACCGGCAGGCTGGGAATCGTGCCGTCATTTTCGATGTTGGCAAGATAGCGCCAGTCGATGTTGACCTGTTCCGCCAGCGTCTTACGCGATAACTGCTTGACTTTCCGCGCCGCTTTTACATCCGCGCCGAAGGTTTCAAAGCCGGGACAATCTTTGATATTTGCCATATAGCACCACCCATCTACATTGTATATTTCATATTTTCTCAATGGAATGTTGCTATATGCAGTAATATTAAACTTTATAATTCATATTTTGCGCCTTGTACGGAAAAGCGGGCTATCCTATAATAAAGAAAAAGCACTTTTTTGAAAAAATCCGTCCGCTGTAACATTTCGCGGACATTTGCCTGTTATACTATCTGCAAAAAGCAAAGGAAGTGAGGATATGAAGCAGATTTTAATTGTCGAGGACGACAGTTTTTTGAATAAGATGTTAGCCTACAACCTGACCGCAGACGGCTACGGCGTAACTTCTACCCTAAATGCCAGAACCGCAGCGACGCCATCCGCCAGCGGGAATTTGATTTAGTGCTGCTGGACATCAACCTGCCGGATGGCAACGGTTTTGAGCTGTGCAGGCTGATAAAACCCCAGCACCCGGACACCATTGTAATCTTCCTGACCGCCAACGATCAGGAGAGCGACCAGATACGGGGCTATGAGGTGGGCGCGGTGGACTACATCACAAAGCCTTTGTGATTGGAGCCTTGCAGCGGAAAATCAAAGCCATGTTCGCCATGCTGGAACACCACAAACCGGCCAAGGACATTTACGACGACGGGCGGCTGTTTCTAGACTTCTCGGAGCAGACGGCTTCCTTAAACGGCAAGCCCCTGACCCTATCCCCGATGGAGTACAAAATGCTGAACCTGTTCCGTAAAAATCCCCGGCAAGTACTGACCCGTGGGCAGCTTTTGGAAAAGCTGTGGGATATAGACGAGAAGTATGTGGACGAACACACCCTGACAACCTCCATCAGCCGGATTCGGAGTAAGATCGAATCGACGGCGGCGCACCCTACATCAAGACCGTTTACGGCATGGGCTATCAATGGACGGGAGGCGAGGCAAAATGAAGTGTAAGAACCTCTCGGTAAAGCGGCTGTTTGGCCGGGTGGCAATAGGGCTTGTCCTCTCCATGTCCGGGATCACCATAGCCCTGTTTTTTGTGACAAAACAGATTGCGGTGCTGCTGACGGGCGGGGCGTTGCTGCTGTGCGCCTTGTGGGGATTTTTGTACTGACGCAGGCGTTTGGAAAGCGGCTGTCGCAGTTTACCGCTGACCTGTGCCAGACCTTAGACCACATGATCGCAGGGAATGAAGCGCCCCAGCGCCCGGAGGACAGCGAAACCCAGCTTGCCAGAATCGGACACCGGCTGGCAAGGCTTTACCAGATCATGCAGGAGAACCGCCGCAAGGTAGACGAGGAACGGCAGGAGTTACAGACCCTTGTATCGGATATTTCCCATCAGGTAAAAACGCCGGTAAGCAACCTGAAAATGGCGACGGACACCCTGCTGGAAAAGCCCATGACCGAGACGGAGCGCACCGATTTTATCCGGGGAATCCGCAGCCAGACGGATAAGCTGGACTTTCTCTTTCAGGCCCTTGTGAAAACCTCCCGGCTGGAAACGGGCGTGATCCAGTTGGATAAGAAAACGGGCCGCCTTTTTGATACTGTGGCGCAGGCTATGAGTGGGATCGTGTATGCAGCGGAGAAAAAGGAAATCGCCGTGTCCGTGGACTGCCCGGAGGATTTGACCGTTTCCCATGACAGCAAGTGGACATCTGAAGCCCTCTTTAACTTGCTGGACAATGCAGTCAAGTACACCTCGGCAGGCGGGAAAATTGCTGTGTCGGTGGTGCTGTGGGAAATGTATGTGGAGATCAAAGTGATCGACACCGGCAAGGGCATTTCCGAAAGCAATCAGGCCGCCATCTTCCGGCGCTTCTATCGTGAGGAAGAAGTACACGAACAGCAAGGTGTGGGCATTGGCCTGTATCTGGCCCGCGAGATCGTAACGCGGCAGGGCGGCTATATCAAAGTGGTTTCGGAGCCGGGCAAGGGTTCGGAATTTTCTATTATGCTGCCTACAAAATAGAACGCGGCGGACGGCCATTTCCGGCTGCCCGCCGTAAATTTTTTTGAAATGTCCGAGCGTTGTAACATTTCACCCCGATTTTCAATGAAATTTTTTGGCCGCTGTAACATTTCGCGGACATTTGGGTTTTATAATACCCTTATCAACAGGCAGGAAGCCTTGAAAGGAGTTTTGAATATGAGCGTTTTACAGACTATCGACCTGAAAAAGTATTATGGCACAAAGCCTAACATTACCCACGCCCTTGACGGTGTGAACTTCTCCGTGGAGGACGGCGAATTTGTGGCTATTGTGGGAACATCTGGCAGCGGCAAATCCACCTTACTTCACATGATGGGAGGGCTGGACACACCCACTTCCGGCAATGTGATTGTCCGGGACAAAGAACTGTCGAAAATGAACGATGAACAGCTTACTATCTTCCGCCGCCGTAACATCGGCTTTATCTTCCAGAACTATAACCTTGTTCCGATCCTGAATGTGTATGAGAACATTGTCCTGCCAGTGGAGCTGGACGGGGACACGGTGGATAAAAAGTTTTTGAATGAGATTGTTCATCTGCTAGGGCTGGAAGATAAACTGAAAAATATGCCAAATAATCTATCTGGCGGTCAGCAACAGCGAGTAGCGATTGCTCGTGCCTTGATTACCAAACCGGCTATCGTGTTGGCCGACGAACCGACCGGCAACCTTGACAGCAAGACCAGCGCCGAGGTGCTGGGGCTTATCAAGCGCACCAGTGCGGAGTTCCGGCAAACTGTTGTGATGATTACCCACAATGACGACATAGCCCGTCTTGCAGATCGGATTGTCCGCATTGAGGACGGCAAGATTGTGGAGTAAGGAGGTGGCAAGTTATGACATGGCCTTTTGAGAACGATACTAGCGCTGTTGTAAAAAAGTTAACAAAACGCAGTATCCTAGCGGATAAAAAAAGCAATTTACTTTTGATAGTTACAATTGCACTATCTGTATGTATGGTTCTTTCACTTGCACTATCAACAAAAGGAATAGCGGAAGCACAGAAAGATTCGTATCGGGACAAAGCTCAGATTACGGTTGTCGCTCCTACTGAAGAACAATTGGCTCAAATAAAAAATAATAGTAATGTTCAATGGATCGGTGAATATCTGTTTCTGGGCAGTTCCTATCAGGACAATATAGAA
>ENA-OQAS01000812-OQAS01000812.1-human-gut-metagenome-genome-assembly--contig:-NODE-812-length-15768-cov-4.690237_pt1 | contig 15768 bp, 23 predicted proteins | sample MGYA00242733_ERZ504523 | MGnify/ENA primary metagenome ERZ504523 (study PRJEB26092, sample SAMD00036239) | human gut metagenome | host: Homo sapiens | study: EMG produced TPA metagenomics assembly of... | reverse complement strand
TGCTTCCGATGTGCGCGTATTCCTCGCCGACATGGCTGATTTTTCCATTGCCGCAAACCTCAAGGCCGACGCGCGACTGTTTTCACAGGGCATGCCATTACATGATCCGCTGGCCGCCGCCGTTGCGTGGACCCGTCGCTGGTGACCTGTATCGACCTACCAATGAAAGTCGAACTCGAAACCGGCGATTTCCACGCACCCGAGGCCGAACCATCGGCGATCCCGCCGGACTGATCGACTCCAACGCACCCCGCATCCACGTAGCCTTCCAAGTCGACTCCTCCCGTTTCGTCCCCACCTTCACCACCCGAATCAGCACGTTGTAGCAAACAAAACGGGGAGAACATTATGTTCTCCCCGCAGTTAACCTAATCAACTCAGCAAAAACTACTTTTTGACGCCGCCGAAACGACGGTCGCGGTGAATGTAGTGGTCGATCGAACGCCATAGCACGTCTCGACCGCAATCGGGGAACAGTTCCGGCACGAAATCAAGTTCGGCATATGCCGCTTCCCACGGCAGGAAGTTCGACGTGCGCTGTTCGCCGGAAGTACGAATCACCAAATCGCAATCAGGAATATCAGGATTGTACAGGTGTTCAGAAATCATTTTTTCCGTTACGCGATCGCCGGAGATCTTGCCGTCACGCACTTCCTTTGCGATTGCCGCGCAAGCATCCGCAATTTCGGCACGTCCGCCGTAATTCAGGCAGAACACCACGTCGATGGTCGTGTTGTTTTTGGTACGTTCCTGTGCTTTTTCCAATTCGTCGATAACGGATTTCCATAGTTTCGGACGTCGGCCGGACCAGCGCACGCGCACGCCCCACGCGTTCATCTGCTCCACACGACGGTGGATGATGTCACGCGAGAAGCCCATCAGGAAGCGCACTTCCTGCGGGGAACGCTTCCAGTTCTCCGTGGAGAACGTATACAGCGACAGGTAGCGCACACCGGCTTCGATGGCACCTGCGATGGTGTCGAACACCACCGGTTCGGCAGCCTGATGCCCGTCGGTGCGAATCAGCCACGCTGCTGCGCCCAACGACCATTACCGTCCATGATCACGCCGATATGGCGCGGAACCTTGTTCTTCGGAAAATCAGGAATAATCGACGGGTCAGAAAATGGTGCCGCCGGAATGTCAAGGGACTTGTAATCCACGTTCTCAAAAGCCATACCCGCTAATCTAGCAAGCGCATGGAACGAATCGGACGTTCCAAATAGTATTCACCCCATTTTTCTACCATTTGTCGGGTTTCCGGAAGCAACGCCGTGCCGTCCAACTCTCCCCAATCGCCGTCTACAAGCGCCTGCAACTGGCAGATCGCATTCCACGAAACATCAAACGATTCACGAATATGATCGGTCAAACACATCAGGCCACCCGCAGAAATTGAAAAGAACCATGGACGATCAGCAGAAATCGGCTCCCCGCACACCACGCAGGCACGCAAACGTGGCGTCCAGCCAGCGATCGCAAGAGCACGCATCACGTAGGAATCGCCAATCGCAGCAGCCTCATGCGCATGCTTGGAAAGGGCATTCAACGCTCCCAACACCAGCCGATACTGTGCCACGGAACGCTCCTGCTCCGTCACCACCAGCTTGTCAGCGGTTTCGCAAATCACATTCGCTGCGGTATACGCCTTGAAATCGGTGCAGATGCCTCTCGCATACGCCGACACCGACTCGGCTTGGGAAATCACATCAAGCGAACGCCCTTCCGCAATAAGCAACGAGACGCGCATGAAAGGCTCCAAACGACCTCCGAAACGCGATTTGGTTCGACGCACACCTTTGGCGACGGCGCGGATTTTGCCATGGTCACGTGTCAGCAAAGTGACGATACGATCAGCTTCGCCAAGTTTGACGGTACGCAAGACCACGCCCTCGTCCTGATACAACGGCATTCACACACCTCCTTCGCCTCGACTCGTTTTCTTAACTGAACTATCTATACTTCCGCACGTTCTCGCGCCAGCCGCACTCTCCCGCGATATCAGTAAATAAACAATCCCCAGAACGCGAACACCAACAGCACATACAGCATGGTGACCGCCGTGATCCAAAACATCACACGGCCGAACCTCGTCGACGCGAGCACCGGCTGGCGGCCACTCACAATCGCGCCTATAGCCCCCTTACGCGGTGGCCATTGTGCAAGACCACGATTCGTCGCCTCCTCGATAAGACGCACGAACACGCGAGACCACGCCCACACCACAACAACACACACCATTGAATAACCGGCCAACTCCAATACATCATGCCCGGATCCTCGGCGGGAGCGCCACCCCACGCTAGCTTGACCACGCCCATAACCACTTCGCCCAATCCTGCACCAAACAGCACAAAAGTGGCCATGGTGGCAACGGCAAGCGTAATCAACGCATTTTTGAACACAGGTCTCAGCCCCAACACATATCGGCGTCGATGCGCATGCGCCCAAATCTTACGTACGAGCACAATCAGCCACAGCACGCCGATCACCAGTAGCAACAGCACCATGCTGACATGCAGCACCACGAGATAAATGGTCAGCCCGCTGTTCGCCTGCAATTCCAACGGCACCGCAATCGACTGATACAAGTTGGTACCGGCCACACGCTCGCTGGTCTGCTGCAGTCCCCGCGTGATGCCGACAGCCCAACTGATTACATCATCCACGTAGGCGTCGGCGAACGGAGTGCCGCTGTTGGATTCGTCGCCGAGTCGGAGCACATGGTTGGCGATGGGGTATGTGCGCACGGTCACGTCCCAATTGCCCGCCTTATGCGCCATGTCGATGATTTTCTCCGTACCTTCCACCTGCGCGGTCATCACGTCTTTGGTGCCGTATGCCACAAGCGTGGGAATGGAATAGGCTTGGGGATTCAACGTGTCGAGGTCGAGATTGGTCAGGCCGAACAATTCCGCATCGATGTTGAACGCGCGGCGCACAATGGACTGGTATCCATCATGCGCTCCGACCAGCGCGAAATCCTGTGCGGCAAGGAATCCCAACGAATGTCGTGGCGAATACACCATTGGGCTCAGCAACACCTGGAATGCCACGTCGGGGTCTTGATCAAGCAGATATGAGGAAATCCAAGTGCTTTCGGAAGTCGCGTAAATGCCGACATTCGAAGCGTCAACGTTGTCGAGATCACGCAACATGGTGATGACCTGATCGTAAATGGCCGCGGAGCCCGGGTAATCACGGGTCGCATCGTTGGTGGACCATACCGGCTTGTCGAGCACGGCCGTCACGAAGCCTGCGGATGAGAGATCGGTGGCCATGTCTCCAAATGAGTTGTCACAGGTACCATATCCGGCACCATGCATGAACACCACGCCGGGCCGATTGTTTCCCGCGTCTTTCGGCTCTCGAATCAACACTTTGACCTGTTGTATTTCACCGGTTGACGCTGTTTCGCCTCAATGGTGACATATCGTTGCGTCACTTCGTAATCGCCTCGTTTGGCAAGGGTTTTGCCGGAAGGATTATCGAAGGTCACTGCCGTGTCGGATGATAACGTTTCGATGGTTTGACCGGTTGGCTCGTACTTCCATGACGATGCCGTCAAATTGGATACCGACACCAGAATGCCCAGCAGGATGATGAAGATAGGCAGACTGACCATCAGCGTCTGCCCCTCGTCCACTGACTGGATTGGCTCTCCGCGCTGGACATGACTGACTGACGTTCCTGATCTGACACGCCGTTCATTGTACCGACTCCAGCTGAAATGGCAATCGACAACCAGCAAAACCAGCGGGCGGCCGATCACAATCTGCAATCGACCGCCCGCGGTCAGCGAAATCAACAATTACCTTGCGCCACCGGCACCACCACCGGTCCTGTGGCGTTGACGGGCACCTGTCCGTCCGCTTCCATCTGCGCGGCGATCTCCTGCGCTTTGACCAGCAGCGTTTCCACAATCTGGTCTTCCGGCACGGTTTGAATGACTTTGCCCTTGATGAAAATCTGTCCCTTGCCGTTGCCGGATGCCACACCCAAATCGGCTTCACGGGCCTCGCCCGGACCGTTGACGATGCAGCCCATAACAGCCACGCGAATCGGCGCGGTCACATCCTTTAAACCTTCGGTCACCGCATTGGCCAACTGAATCACATCAACCTGGGAACGACCGCAGCTCGGGCAGGAGATAATGTCGAACTTGCGCGGACGCAATCCCATGTATTCCAGCAGCTTGCACCCGACTTTCACTTCTTCGACGGGCGGTGCCGACAGCGAAACGCGAATCGTGTCTCCAATGCCTTCAGCCAGCAGCGCACCGAATGCCAAACAGCTTTTGATGGTGCCCTGCCATGCCGGTCCAGCTTCGGTGACACCAAGATGCAACGGCCAATCACCCTTGGAAGCGAGCAGACGATACGTTTCCACCATGGTGATCACATCATGATGCTTGACGGAAATCTTGAAATCATGGAAGCCGACGTCTTCGAACATGCGCGCTTCTTCATGGCGGACGCAACCAGTGCCTCCGGCGTCGGACCGCCATATTTCGCATACAGTTCCTTATCGAGCGAGCCCGCGTTCACGCCGATGCGCAACGAAATGCCCGCGTCCGTGGCGGCTTTGCAAATGGAAGGGCCAACCTCGTCGAATTTGCGGATGTTGCCGGGGTTCACACGCACCGCAGCGCAGCCCGCGTCAATGGCCTGGAACACGTATTTGCTTTGGAAATGAATATCGGCGATGACCGGAATCGGTGATTTCCTTACGATTTCCGGCAATGCGTCGGCATCATCCTGTCTTGGTACGGCCACGCGCACGATATCGCAGCCGGCTGCGGTCAGTTCCGCGATCTGCTGCAATGTCGCGGGAACATTGGCTGTCAGCGTATTGGTCATGGATTGCACCGAGATTGGCGCTCCCCCGCCGACTGGAACGGGACCGACCATAATACGGTGCGATTTGCGGCGCGGATGCAGCGGGCTTTCGCTAATGGCTGCCTCACCGGTTTTACGGAACGGCTTTTCGATTTCTGGCATACGTCAAATCCTTGCAATAACAAGGCTCCCGACTTAGGGAGCCTTGCGTCACTTACGTTTCGTCTGTTTGTTTTGTTTCGTTTTCCGTTACTTGTTTATCAGTCGTCGGCTCGACGACGGGCTTCCAGCTCGAGTTGGCTCATTTCCTCCACGGAAGCGAATAGCGGATTGCCGCGCAGTTCCGCATCCATTTCGTCCAACACTTCCTTGACGGTATCGACGATGCCGAGATATGGCAAGCGATGTTCGAGGAAGGCGTGAACGGCCTGTTCGTTGGCAGCATTCAGCACGGCCGTATGCTTTTCGGAAGCTTCCAAGCAATGTCGAGCCAAGCTCACTGCGGGGAATGCCTCATCGTCAAGCGGTTCGAACGTCCACATGGCGGCTTTCGTCCAATCACAGGCCGCTGCGATGTTGCCAAGTCGTTCGGGAGCCGATAGGCCAAGCGCGATCGGCAGACGCATATCAGGCGGTGAAGCCTGTGCGATGGTGGCGCATCGCGGAATTCCACCATGGAATGCACGATGGATTGCGGGTGCACGGTCACGTCGATACGGCTCGGAGGCACGTCGAACAGACGGCTCGCTTCGATGACTTCAAGCCCCTTGTTCATCAACGTGGACGAGTTGATGGTCACCACCGGACCCATATTCCAAGTAGGGTGGTTCAACGCCTGTTCAGGCGTGATGTCGGTCATCTGCTCGCGTTTCCAACCGCGGAACGGACCTCCGGAAGCGGTGACCACGAGTTTCGACACTTCACCGTGCGTGCCCGAACGCAACGATTGCCAGATGGCGGAATGTTCGGAATCAACCGGATTGATCTGCTGCGCACGAACTGTGCGTCGAACAGCAGATGACCGCCGGCCACAACGGATTCCTTGTTGGCGAGCGCCAGCTGCGATCCTGCCTGCAGTGCCGCAATCGAAGGTTCAAGGCCGATGGATCCGGTAATGCCGTTCAACACCACGTCGGCACCGGATCGGCCATGGCGATTACCGCTTCCGGCCCGGCCATGATTTCCACATGGCTTGCGCCGGCTTGGTTTAGCGCATCTTGGAGCGCATGGACCGCGTTTGTGTTGAAGATGGCGACTTTCGAAACGTGAAATTGGACCGCCTGTTGGGCCAGAAGTTCCACGTGGGAGCCGCCTGCCGCAAGTCCGACCACGTTGAAACGGTCGAGATGGCGGGAGATGACGTCAAGTCCTTGGGTGCCGATGGATCCGGTGGATCCCAGAATGACTACGGTTGAGGTTTGCATGGGTTATGCGTGTGCTCCGTATTTGTTTTGGATTATTCGTGTGAACGCGAAAACAGGCTGACGGTCACGTCAGCCTGTTCAGTGCGATTGCCTATTCAAAAGAGGGGAACGACAGGTCGGGAATATCGACATCCAGATTGCTGTTGGATGCTTCGAACATCGGATTGGTTGCCGGCTTGGTTTCGTTCTTCTTCTCTTCCTCTGCCGGTTTCGCCGGTTCAACGGGAGTTGCCGTTGTCGAGTGATCTGCGGAGGTTGCTGGTTCCAGCGTGAAGGAGGGTGGGACGGTCGGCAAGGTTCCGAGATTAATCGAGTCGGTATTGACCTGCGGAAGGTTCGGCGTCGACAGGCTTGGCATGCGCGGGGTGAACGTGTCTTCGACCGGATCGGGAGCGTCGATGTTCTGGGCCATCTGCGCCAAGGCAGCCAACGAAGAATCGGGAGCGATGTTGATGCCGTGAGATTCTTCCGGCTGATGTGCGACCGAAGTGTCTGGAATCACAGGAGCCGCAGGCGCGGCCGGAGCGTCATAGCTCGGCGCGCCATCATCAGAAAGCGGATTGAACGCTTCGGTTTCCGTTCCTGCGGAAGATGGCTCCTCGGCAACCGCATTGGACGCTTTGAACAGGTGTGCCAACGACTGTTCCGGAGCCGCTGGAGCAACCGGAGCGGCCTGAGGTTCCGGCGTTACAGGAGCTGCCGGAGTTACCGGAGCCGACGGGGTGCTGATGGTTGGCTGGAACACAGGCGGAACACGGGAGCATACGTCGGCGCAGCGGTTTGAGTGGCCGGAATGCTCACCGGGGACGTTGCAGGCGTGGTGAAAATCTCACGTTCCGCCTTATTCAAAGCGTCGAAGGAGTCAGTGCTGTTTTGAACCTGAGCGGGCTGCGCAATAGGTTCTGCGGAAACGGCTGGAACGGCGAATAACGGCGAGACCACCTGCGTCTCTTGGGATGCCAGACTGGTTGCGGGCGGATTGGCTGCGGCCATCGCGCTTTCGGAGGCTCGCCCACGAAGTCGGCCACACGAGCATAGGATTCGAGTCTGGTCAGCAGCTGCACGCATTCGTTCAGGTAATAATCCACCTGACGCTCGTCATAGCCACGCTTGCCCTTGCGCTGGGTGAAGATCACATTCGCCACGGTCTGGGAGTTCAGATCGACAAGTTTCTTGGCATCGTCTTCCGACACTTCCTCACGCCGAGCTCGCCAGCGGCCTTCGTCAGGCACTGATCGACGATGCGATCCACTTGCTTGCGGTCATAGCTCGGTTCCTTGCCTTCTCCTGGTTGAAACGTTCGCCGTGCTCACGTTTGGAATGGGCGTCAAGCTGGCGGAACAGACTTTCGGTCTGCGCTTTCCACGCCACACGACCGTGCTGCGAAATCTCCCATGTGGTCTGCTTGTCCACCACGGCGCGCTCCAAACGAGCAAGGGCCGCGTCCACTTGGGCGATCACATAGCCGCCTTTGACCAAATCGAAAGAAACATTCTGAATATCATGCTGGGTGAGTTGCGCTCCCTCACCTTCGTACAGCATGTGCGCACGCTCAAGAAAAGCGTCCACCTGTTCGGAATCATACCCCCACTTGCGCTTTGAAGTACGAGCGATCCCCGATGCGTTCCTCTCGGATTCAGGTTCCTGCGCCATTGGCTATCGACCTCCTACTGCACTACTCAACGTCCTTACTCTACGTGATTGATTCGACGCTTTTGGCTTTCTTGTGGAAAATTCAGCGAATCGACACTCAAATCACACCATTTTTCACGCATTTACTATGGAAGGAACCCCTATTGGGCAGCGCGACACACGTTGAAGCTGTCGCAGGCAACGAATACTGTACAGTAGAGCTTTGCGGGCGATTAGCTCAGTTGGTTAGAGCGCCACCTTTACACGGTGGATGTCGGGGGTTCGAGTCCTCATCGCCCACAATCATTGTTTTTTGTTGAAATAAAGCCTTTTCCGAGATTCCTCCAATCTTCGGCCTCCCTTCGAAATAGCGTTTTTCGCCAAAATGTCAATGCCAATTGTCAATGCCGGCGGCACACCCGACTAGTCATCCAGCTTCATGACGGCTGCAATATCTGCGTCCGTTCCGAGGTAGTGAACATACCTTTGGGTCACGGCCAGACTCGAGTGGCCCAGCCATTCCTTCACCACCAGAACATCAACACCATGCCTGAGCCATTCCGTGGCCGCGGTATGCCGAAGATCATGCAGACGCCGTCCTTGCGACAGCTCCTTCCAATGAACCGCGCGTTTGAGGTTGCCTTTGTTCAGTTGCGCTCCTCTGCGCGTGGTGAACACCAGATCGTCGGGATCCTTGCCTTTGATGTGCTCCAGCACGATCGGTCTGACCCTTTTCGCGACCGGCACATGACGCACTTTCCCGGATTTCGGGCATTTGACCTGCATACCTCCGTCTGGGATGCCCTGACCGTGAACCGCATCACCGGTTTCAGCTGCACATCCTTCACTTTGAGCACGCGGATCTCGCCCCATCTCAGCCCCGTGTAGCCCAGCACCAGAATCACGTCGGCCATGAGCGGATCGTATTGTTGCGCGATCTCCCCGCGAACGCCTCGAGTTGGGGCCACGTGAACGGTTCATCCTCATTTCAACCGTATCGGCCCGTGGCAGGCGGGTACCCTTCATGGGCGATTTCGCCAGATACCCGTTATCCACGCACCACGTGAAGAACGACATGAACGCCGTACGGATACGCTGCTTGGAACCGGCCGACAGATCAATCGCGTTCAGAACACGCTGCATGTCATACGCGGTGACATCACACAATCGCTTGCTCTTAAGCCATTGAGGAACATGAACACGCATCACCGACCCGTAGTATTTCACCGTCGATTCCGCGATCTGCCCGGGCAGAATCTCTTCCCAAGCGTTCAGCACGTCCCTGACAAAAGCCTTGGTCGAGACAGGATCGACACCCGATTTGATTTCGGATTCCTTTTCTCGCCCCCATGCAACAGCATCCTTACGCCGATCGAAGGTTTTCGATGCGACGTAAGTGTTCTTGCCTTTGAACACCTGCGCCTGATAGGACTTCCCGCCGCCCTTGCCCACTCTTGTTCTGATATGCACGGTCACAGGAAGCCACCATTCCGCACGGGAGTGCCGCCCTGATCGATAAACTGTATCACATCACGCATGGCATATCGTGGAGTTCGCTTGGACCCCACATACGTGACACGCAAACCGCCCTCATCAGGCATGCATCTCATCGCGCACAAATGCGATTGCGACACCGAAAGAACTTGGCCGCCTCGGAGGTCGAGAGCAGACGGTAGTCATCGGGAAAATCCTTTTTCCCATCACTCTTCCATCGGACGCCCCGCAATCCACCGCCATGGCGAACATTCCGCCATCAACGGCCTGACGAATCGTCCTGTCAATGGCATCGAAGCAATCACCCACACATGCATCGATCTCGTCATGGTCAAGTTCGTCCTCGGAGAAGCATTCCGCCATGCCGCTCGGGAGTATGTACACATACCTATCGTGGAGCTCATCTGCTATAAGCGTCCACCCCGCCCAAGCCAAAGAAGCGATGCTCGCCTTTTCGGACGGTTCGCGAAGATCCAACCGCTCACCGCAGAAGCGCAGAACGTAACCAAGCGAAAGCCTTTCGCCATCCACATAGAGTTTCAAACCCTCCATGTCCATTCCCTTCAATTGTTGTTTGTTGTCTTGTTAGATTTATGGGATTCATCCCACGCTTGTATGTCATCATCGGAGACGAACGGAGCCTGAACCGGACGAACCCCGATTGTGCAAGCGACAGGCCGTACCCCACGCCGGCGGTACGGTATCCGTTGGAAACGGACGCGGGAGGGATCTCATGCGGCAACGCGCCGTTCTCCACCGCGCCGGAGCCGAGGATCACATCGGTCTCGACCCTGCTGCCGACACGCAACGCAATACGGGTGACGAAGTGGTCACGGTACGGGCCGATCGCCTCGCGCTGCCCCTGCTGCGCTGCCGCCAGAACCACGATGCCAGCGGAACGCCCTTGGGAAAGCAATGCGCTCAACGCCGCCTTCACCTCGCGCTTCCACTTCAGATCGGCCGAGACCTCGAACGAATTGAACTCATCGATGACCAGCACGATCCACGGCAACTCACGGGACGGCTTGAACGATCGCATGCCGAGACATTGACGTTCGCGCATCACCCGCACCAGATCGTTCAACACGTCCAGCTGTTCCTCAGGATCGAAAGCGACGCGTTCGAACCCGTAGCGCACGCCGGCGAGTTCGGCACGTTTCGGATCGATGCCGTAGAAACGCACCCAACCCGCCTGACCGGATCCCACCAGCATCCGCTCGACGCCCATGACAAACGCCCAGATGACCGACCCCTTGCCCGATCCGGTCTGACCGACCACCAGCAGATGAGAGAACACGGCGTAGAACACCGCGCCCGTGTCGGTCAGACGAGAGGACCAAGGTGCCGCGTTCAGCGCTCATGGCGGTACAGCTCGTCGATGGAATACTTGGCGGGAATGGGATCGGTCATGTAGACGATCACATGCCCATGGTCACCGATTCCGACCGGCTCAATGGTCACGGCAGCGGCATGCAACGCCTGGGCCATCTCCTCGGTCTTATCGATGTAGTTAGCGAGTTTCTTCCCATAGGCGGGATACAGATCGAACTCGAAACGACCGTCCGTAAGCCGCAGCATGCGCATCTTCGGACGATGCCTGTCCGTATAGGTCTTTCCCTGGAACTGGAAGAAATCCTCACTGGTGGTGGTCAGACCGGCAGCATCGTAGAAATGCCACAAAGGGATCCGGTACCACTGTCCCGTATAAAGAACATACAGAACACCGGCCATAACAAAGGCACCGAATATAAATCCAAAAAGAAACATCATTCTGCACGATCTCCCTGTCAGGAATGATGCTTTCCACGGTCACGCTCAAGCGAGTCTCGAACTCGCTTCGAGGCGATATGGAAACGATAGCCTGCTGGTTCTGCAGCCCTTTGAACACCTCACCGAACGAGGGAACGATCTCCGAAGTGGTGTACAGATAGCCGTCGCCCAAGCAGCTGACGCCATCAGTGGACACAAGCGCGGAATAACGCATCATCGGCTTGCCGTTCAGCTCACGGACCTTCTCGGAACGCTTGCCATCCACATACTCGTAGACCATAGAGCCCTCACCATGAGGAATAAGCCTTATAGCCTGCCCCGGAACCTTCAAATCAATCTTGCTAGCCATATCGGCTCCTTCATCACTATCACACTATCCAATAGTGAACTAGAACAGTAGAAGCAAACCATTAGATAGCATTTTTACATTACAATCTTTCCATTTTCGGAAAGATATTTCTAGTATTACGCCCAACTATGGAATTGTCAAATTAAAGAATTGCCAATATGTATAATTAAGAAAGCAGTAAAGAGAGGACTAAACATGGGGAAATACTTCAGCGCAAAAGACACCCGCCAAGTTGTCAGCAACAACTTCAATGCGGTGAGAGGATTATTTCGCCTAAGCTCTCCGAAACTCACAGAATTAGTGCAGCCCATAACCGAAATTCCATATTCCAAATTTCGCCGCCTTATGAGCGGAGAACGCGACATCACCGTCGAAGAGCTAAATACCCTATACGAACTGCTCGCGGTGCCACCGACAACTTTCATGTTGCCTTGGTCCATCAAACTACCCTCAAAACGAACTGGTTTTTTCTCAAAAAAGGAGACCAGAGTTGCAAATCCAGTTTTCGACTGTATGGGAACGCCAACGTTCCCGTACTCCATTGCAGGAAAAGAAAATTGGCTTCCAGCCCAATTTGTCGGTCAAGCCCTGACAAAGTCCGACGTTTTATTCACGCTCGAAAGACTCGAGGGGGACGACAGGCTGTATTATTTCGAAGATACTTTGCAGAAGATGCTAGAGGAATATACTCACAATCTATTCCCGACCGACCAATATATAGCCACTCTTCAAGCTCTTTACGACCGGTACCCCGCTCAGCAGGACGGCAGTCTGCTCATCAATGACGTAGCTGATTTCCTCATGTATTTTGGCCACGCCTTGCTTGCATATATGCGTAAAGAGGCAACGCTAAATCTGTACCAACAACTCGTGAGAGCCAGCAAAGAATCTATGTTCGTGCGCTGTTATGGCGACCGCGCATTCTCAACGGCGTCAGCCCCATGGGTAGACGATGACGCTCCACTCGGCACACTTTTCCAACTAGTCAACTATGCCGGTCGAACAAAATTCGAAATTATGGTGCGTATCAGCGCCTTCCTCGGAGAAAAGCGATACGAACAGATCAGCATTACCGCCAAGGATTCACCTAACGGCAACACCCTTTGTTCAATCGATATCCCATTCAATTATCAAGAATGGTTCGCGTACATGATGCCAACAACAGTAACTATGTCCGGGTTGCAGGGCAAAACGCCTACGAGCAGCGCAGATGGAATCACAATTTGGGAGGGAGAAATCTGGAAGGAACTATGCGACGAAGAATCCGTCCAGCCATTCTATCGCCGCTTCCCCTACCTTTATCCAGTCCTCACACCCACAGAATAATATGAACAAGGCGGGCAGCAGGCATCGGCAACCTACCACGACCGCAGCCCGCCTTTCAATCCACATCTCTGATCACCGCTACCAATGAAGCTTCATCAACCTCTCATTCACGCCTCTGACAAATGTCAGAGCTCCTCGAATTCTTGGCGGGTGATGACGGTGTCGAAGCCACCGACCTTGTCATTCTCCCTGTGTTTGTCTATACCAGCGTACGAGAGGCTGTCATCCTCGTAACGCTTGAACTTGTACACGGCGTCATTCATCCTGGCACTGTTGAACACGTTCAGGCTGAGCAGCAGCTCGAAATCCTCCTTGATCCGTTCTGTCTCCTGCTTGACGAGATCAAGCATGGCGTTCACCTCACGTTCGTTGGTGAAAACCTCGCCATGCTCTTCGACACGTTCCTTCGATTTGACCTGCTGTCTGGCCACTGACACTCCTTTGCTGCGACTACCACCCATATTAGCGAAATCCATGCGAATCACCGGCAGGTCATGCGAAACACGACGGGGGATCAAGAAACACAATCCGCATATGAGACTTACCGTTCCGGAATCCGCACGCTTCAGACGCATTATCCAATCCGTTTGAATTTTTCTCTACTAGATCAAGGGTTGGGCGCTTCGCGCCCTCCCTGCGTCTCCTTGTCCGCATGCAGAGCCCGCGGACTCCCGACGCACCTTTATGCGAAATGCCTATCTCTTGCCCTGTAGGGCAAAAACAAAGCGTTTGGACAGTATCCGAGTATGCGAAAATGGGCGGCAAGATATCCTCTTCCGTCCTGAAGTCATAATCGGCGCGTCCTCGTTTTCTCCCGACGTGCGCCGTTTCATACGAATCCCCTACTCCAGGCGAACCTCACACAGGCATTCCGATTCACCGATCGATTCACGGATCCTGTCCGCGACCTGATCGACCAATTCCAAAGATTTGACGTGCCATTTCCTGCGAGTCTCAGCAAGTTTCTTCCGTGTCAGTCCTTCGATGGACCAGCCCGCATGTTTCGAGGTCTTCCTTGAAGTGGACATGACGCCAGCCCTTGCACCCCATCGCCTATGCGGCAGACCGTCACATTGCAGCAGTCCCGCATGGGCTATCCGGAGATAACGCCGAATCTCCTCGGCATGCCGGCCCACCGGTACCGCTTCAGCATCAGATCGAAGCTTGCCGAGATTCATTTCCGTCTCGGCAATCCGCTCCTTCGCTCCCTCACGGATCCTCTCGCATTTATCGCAATGCATGCAACGGGCAGCGTATTCCAGCATGATGATGTGCTTGGCATTGCGCGACCGTCCCTCCGGGCGTTCCTCGCAAACATCCTTGGTCACATAGGAGACGGCCTTCTTCAGATATCCGATCACGCTATTCGTATCCTTGCCGCCCTTGATCTCACGGCAGTCGTTCTCAGTGCCCCAATGCAGGGAATCATCGACCGTCACGGAAACCGCCCGCTTGGCGATGTGCTGAGCCGGGCCACCGGATTCAGGTGACCCGCAAACCTCGTTTGACGGGATTCTGAGGATTACGTGGGCATGAAGGCACCACGCTGCTGCCACTCATACACCTTGGCATAGGAAAGCTTCGGATAATCCTTACGCAACAATGACAAGGTAGCGTTCCAAAGCTTGCCTATCTGATAGTTGAACGACGCCTGCCCCGCATAATCGTATTTATCGCAGTCGAGCGGAACGCCACGAAGATCGATGTCCCTCTCCGCATCATGCCAGACTCCACACCGGCACCGCCTACGCTCTCCCCTCTTGGGAACAAGATGCGTCCTGCCGAACGATGGAGCGGTCAGTGTGAGGAAGAAATACCGGTATGCACCACCGACCAAGCCGCTGCGCAGTATCTTCGCAGTATCCTTCTTGTACAGCCAGGAACAACCGGCACATTTCTTCTCCGACCGCGTCCCGCAACGCACGTTCACCGTCTCGCCGGTCTCGTTGTTGCGCATAGCAAGCGGATTCAGGCAGGAATGCTCCCCCGCATCCTCCACATGCATGGAAGCGCCCAGAAAACTCCATTTTCGAGCGGCCCTGACATCGGATTCGCCATGGTTTTCGTCATCAACCATTTCCCTTCATGAAGAAGGGGAAATCCCGGAAAAATGTCAATGCTTTGTCAATGCCCTACATAAAAACAATGCTTTGTATGAAAGAAAGAACCCTTTCATCGCCGGAAAACAAGGGCTTTTCAAGAGCCTATTTTCTTTACACGGTGGATGTCGGGGGTTCGAGTCCCTCATCGCCCACCTTTTGTTTCCGCAGAAAATAAGCCGTTCCGACTCTTCTGATATTCCCAACTATCTCGCGTGCACGTCAGCAAAGTCATGACTTTTGTCAATATAGACAATTTCATGGAAACATCTTCTTCGACTGCTTCCGCAAGCAAAAAGGCTTGGAATCATGTGATTCCAAGCCTTTATATGAGCGCCCGACCTTGGCCATGTGTGTCGAGGCGGGTAAAACGAATACGATCAGCGGCCTTTGCCGAATGCGCGCAGACGGATGCCGTTCCAGTCACCGCTGACGGTCAGCGGCGTGGCTGCATTCATGCCGGCGGTCTTCGCGGCGGACTGCACGGTGCTTGAACTTGCCGCGCCCGGCGCCCCGGCTTCGGGGTGAGCACCCACAATGGACCATCGTCGCCGAGGACCGCATACGCATCGACGATGGTGTCAGACAGTTCGTCTTCGTCATCGCCGTCGCGCCACCAGATAATCACGCCATCAACGGCGGAATCATAGTCCTCGTCGACCAGCTCTTCACCGGTCAGCTCCTCGATCTTGGCGCGGATCGAGTCGTCCACATCATCGTCCCACAGCCATTCCTGTACCAGGTCGCCGGCGTGGAAACCGAATTCTTCAGCGTTATCAGATGCCGTTTGATTCACGTTCGTCAATATACCAACACTGCTCGAACATAATACGTTA
>ENA-OQAS01000811-OQAS01000811.1-human-gut-metagenome-genome-assembly--contig:-NODE-811-length-15779-cov-1.858037_pt1 | contig 15779 bp, 18 predicted proteins | sample MGYA00242733_ERZ504523 | MGnify/ENA primary metagenome ERZ504523 (study PRJEB26092, sample SAMD00036239) | human gut metagenome | host: Homo sapiens | study: EMG produced TPA metagenomics assembly of... | reverse complement strand
AGAGTAAAAGTGTCGTTACCCCAGTTTAAATTTGCGACCGCCGATGACTTTTTTTGAGACATTAGATCATTCTACTTCAGCACTACCTATAACACATGGAGAACGTCCGAATGTGTGGCTGTATATTCATGGTCCTTCGCATGAGAAGGCTCTTACTGCCAGTCGTGAGGGAGATGTTTGGTTACCTGCAGCGGAGAAAATATCTTCTTTTAGTGCCATGGTTCGCCAATCGTTTGAGATGTATCCTACTGATGATTTGAATGAGGCGTGGGAAGCTAAAATCTATCCAGACCACGGATGGGGGGGCAATGGTGGTATCATGACGGATAATGCATTTCGCCGGAAATATGAGTTTGCGTTATCAAAAGCAAGACAAATCGTTGATCGGCAAGCTGGATTTTTAGCGTCTTCGATTAAGACCTCCGGACAAAAAGGACGTTCGATTATACTATTTAATAATTTGTCTTTTTCAAGAACTGTTCCTGCTGTTGTAGAAGTGGCTTTTGAGCAAGGGTATGCCTACGATTTACAAATTAAAGATTATCAGGGAAAAGCGGTTAATTCCCAGTTATCTGAAATTGTTTATTATCAAGATGGGTCTATAGAAAAGGCTAATCTACATTTTACGGCAGATAATATGCCTGCTATGGGACTAAAAACTTATTATCTAAATCCAACTCAAAAGCAAGAGGATAAATCTGGCCGGCCGTTGATTTGATAGAGAATAGCCACTATAGGATCGAACTGGTAAATGGTGGTATCAAACAAATATATGATAAATCAATGGGCTGTCCATTGTTGAATACTGAAAAATTTTTAGGAGGGGAAGTTATCACTATGCGCTCTGTGGGGAATGGGGCTGGCGAGTTTGATGCGGTGCAACAGCCGGATATGGAAGGTTTTGATAAAACTTCGAATCATGCGGTCCCTTGGAAAGTAGAAGAAGATGGGCCTGTATATACATCCTATAAGATGCGTACACCTATCCGAAACGCAGTTATAGAACAGACTTACGTGTATATCATCAGGTTAAAAAAATAGATATGGATGTTGACTTATTGAATTGGGATGCCGTACTTTATCGTGAGTATCGTTTAATGTGGCCTCTTGCGTTCCAGCGTTCATCAGTATCTTATGAGGTTCCTTTCGGGGCATTGACGGTTGGAAAAGATGAGATGCCGGGAGCGGCGGGTGAGCGTTATTATGTTGAAAATAGTAAGCAGCGTCCTCGCGGTATCGGGAACTGGTTAAGTGCGGCCGGAGAAAAATGTGCCGTAACCTTGTCTTCTTCTGTTGCGGTTGCTGATTATATTGATCCGACAGACCAACCGGTAGATTATACGATTTTACAACCTATTTTATTAGCGTCTCGTAAAGTTGTCATCCGTTAGGTAATGATTTTATTCAACCCGGAGATCATTCCTATCATTTCTCTTTGACTTCTCATGAGGTTAACTAGCCCGCTTAGAGGAGTTCGGTACATCTTCCAATGAGCCGTTGGTTGCGGTGTATAATCCGATTCAATATGGAAAGGCTTTTTTGCCGGAAGAGGTGTCGTTTGTGTCTGTAGATAACCCCAATGTTAAGGTGACGGCGATAAAGAAATGCGAAGATGATAATAGTTTGATTGTAAGAATGTATAATTGCTCAAATAAGGAAGAAACAGTACATCTGCGGATGTTTGTAGAGCCAAAAGAGATTATTCACACAAACTTGATAGAGGAAGAACTTTCTTCTGTTCAAGAGATTATTTTGGGTAAATATGCTATAGAAACATATAAAATCAAGTTCTGAATATGGTGAGAATTAATTCATTGAAAAAAGTATCACTCATCTTGTCCTTGGCGCTGGTAGGGATGGCTTGTACAACGACTCCGAAGAATACGGAAGAAACAATGGAGTCATTAACCCAATACGTGGAACCTCGCATTGGTACCGCTCATTGCCGTTGGTTTCATTTTGCTCCGGGTGCGATGCCATTTGGATTAGCGAAACCAGCAGCAGCTACCAATGCTAGCCTAGGGAATAAATCAGGATGGGAAGCTACGGGATATGATTATCGGGATACTTCTATAGAGGGATTCCCTTGTCTACATGAGTTTCAGGTTGGAGGTATTGTTTTGATGCCTACAGTGGGAGATTTGAAAACAATTCCGGGACCTTTAAATTCTATCGGGCAGGGATATCGCTCCTCTTTTGATCATAAGGATGAAATCGCTACGGCCGGGTATTATTCGGTCATGCTTAAAGATTATAATGTGAAAGCGGAGTTGACCGCAACTCCTCGAGTTGCTTTTCAACGATTCACTTTTCACAAGAGCGATGCGAGTCATATTTTATTTGATATAGGAAATCGTCAAGGCGAAAGTGGACCAGCTGTGGATGCTTTCGTCCGGATAAAAGGAAATGATTTAGTAGAAGGTTGGGTTACGACTTTACCTACTTATAGTAATAAGTATCAGTCGGGAGCTACGATAACCATGTATTTCTCGGCTCGTTTGGATAAGCCTGCGGATTCTTTCGGAACCTTTGTGAAAGAGACTGTACAGAAGAATAACCGAGAGATTGAGGGGATTGGGGCTGGTGCTATTTGACCTATAATACTCAAGACAACGAATTGATAACAGCAAAAGTAGGTCTTTCTTATACCTCTGTAGATAATGCTCGATTAAATAGAGAGACAGAGACTCGCAAGATCAAATGGACTTTGATGAGGCTCGCGAAATCTCGAGATCTACATGGAAGAGTATTTAGGACGTATGCGTGTGGAAACCCCGGTGAAAGAAGATAAAATCAAATTCTATACCGGACTTTATCATGCCCTATTGGGCAGAGGATTGGCTAGCGATGTGAACGGCGCATATCCTAAAAATGATGGGACTATTGGACAGTTGCCCTTAAAAGACGGAAAACCGGCTTTCTCTTTTTATAACACGGATGGTATTTGGGGAGGGCAATGGAACTTGATTCAAGTATGGGCATTGGCTTATCCGGAGTATTTATCGGATTATGTAAGTACGCATGTACAAGTTTATAAAGATACCGGATGGTTAGGAGATGGTATAGCTTGTAGCCGGTTTGTCTCCGGTGTTGGAACGAATCAGTTAGGTAATGTGATTGCTGCGGCTTATCTATGCGGCATCCGTGATTTTGACGTAGAGAATGCTTATGCGGCGGCACGAAAGAATGAGTTAGAGGGAGAGAACCGACCGATGGGAGCGGGTAAGCTGGATACGGATAAGTTTGTGGAATATGGTTATGTTCCTCATATGGACAAAGGTGAAGGCGCTGATGAGGCGTGGATGTTTTCGGCCTCTCATACCTTGGAATATTCGTTTGGAGCTTATGCCGTAGGGCAGATGGCGAAAGCTTGGGCAAAACGGATGATTATAATGTATTGATGGATTTGTCAAAAGGTTGGGAACGTATTTATAATGCGGAATCGAACTTGATTCAGCCCAAATATGCGGATGGACGGTTTATCAGTAATTTTGATCCCATGCAAGTATGGCGTGGATTCCAAGAAGGGAATGCATACCAATATACATTTTATGTACCTCATGACGCAAAATCGCTGATCGCTAAAATGGGAGCTAGGGAATTTACACAACGTCTGGATAGTATATTTATTCTTTCACAGGACAAGACATTTAGCGGTGGAACGACTATTGATGCTTTCGCTGGTTTACAAACTTATTATAATCAAGGGAATCAACCTTGCTTACATATTTCTTGGTTGTTTAATCTAGCGGGCAAACCTTCGTTAAGCCAAAAGTGGGTACGTGCGATTCTGGATGAGTTTTATGGGACAGAAGGTATTCACGGTTATGGCTATGGGCAGGATGAGGATCAAGGTCAACTTGGTGCTTGGTATGTGATATCCTCGATAGGATTGTTTGATATAGTTGGCTTGGCAAGTGAAAACCCGACTTAGCGTTAGGAAGTCCTCTATTTGATAAAGTGACGATCAAATTGAATAAGCGGTATTATCCGGGAGATACATTTGTGATTAAAACCAAGAATAATAATAAGACAAATGTCTATGTACAGGAATATCGCTTAAATGGCGAGTCTTTACAGGAACCTTTTATCCCTTTTAAGAATGTCGTAGAAGGTGGTGTATTAGAGTTAGATATGGCTGAGACTGCCAAAGATCAATATTGATCTTTGGCAGCCCTGCTGCACAACATAGTTCTCAAACACCGGGCGATAATTGCTTTTTTCCTTTACAATCTCTAATTTGCGCCCTCGTGAAAGTGATTCACGCCAAATAAACGTATTGTTAAACTCAAATAAATCCTGATATCATGAAAGTATACCAAACAAATGAAATTAAGAACATCTCTATCTTGGGAAGTTCGGGCTCTGGGAAAACCACTCTCGCTGAAGCTATGCTTTACGAGGGTGGAGTTATAAAACGTCGCGGCTCCGTTGAGGCAGGAAATACGGTGTCCGATTATTTCCCGGTTGAGAAAGAGTATGGATACTCAGTTTTCTCAACGTTTTCAGTGTTGAGTGGCAGGATCGGAAGCTGAATTTCATCGATTGTCCGGGTTCGGATGATTTCGTGGGAGGAGCTGTTTCCGCTCTGAATGTCACGGATACGGCACTGATGGTATTGAATGCCCAGTACGGTGTTGAGGTTGGAACCATTAACCAGTTCCGGTATACTGAACAATTTCATAAACCGGTGATTTTCGTTGTCAATCAGCTTGATAATGATAAAGCCGACTATGAGGGAACCATCGCCCAGTTGAAAGACCGTTGGGGCAGTAAGATCGTTCCGATCCAATATCCGATTAGCTGCGGCTCTTCTTTCAATGCCGTGGTGGATGTATTAAAAATGAAGATGTATCGTTGGAAACCGGAAGGTGGAGTTCCTGATGTATTGGAAATCCCCGCCGAGGAAATGGATAAGGCGATGGAGTTGCATCAACCTTGGTGGAAGCCGCCGCTGAGAACGATGATACTTTGATGGAGAAATTCTTTGAGGAAGGTGCCTTGAGCGAGGATGATATGCGTGCCGGTATCCGTGCGGGCTTGGTTACTCGCGGTATGTTCCCGGTATTCTGCGTATGTGCCGGTCGTGATATGTGTGTTCGTCGTACGTTGGAGTTCTTGGGTAACGTGGTTCCTTGTACCGACAAGATGCCTCGTCTGATTACTACGGAAGGCGTAGAGGTGACTCCGGACTCGAATGGTCCTACTAGCTTGTTCTTCTTCAAGACTACCGTGGAACCTCATATTGGTCAGGTTTCCTATTTTAAAGTGATATCAGGAAAAGTAAAAGAAGGTGACGATTTGATGAATGCCGATCGTGGTTCCAAGGAGCGTATCGCACAGTTATTTGCGGTAGCCGGACAAACTCGTACCCCGGTTACGGAAATGGTGGCGGGTGATATTGGAGCGACCGTTAAGTTAAAGGATGTTCGCCGTGGTAATACATTGAACGGAAAGGGTTGTGATTATCGTTTCGACTTCATTAAATATCCGGATCCGAAATATCGTCGTGCTATCAAGCCGGTGAATGAGGCTGACGCGAGAAGATGATGGAAATCTTGATACGTATGCGCGAGGAAGACCCGACATGGGTAATCGAGCAGTCCAAGGAATTGAAGCAGACAATCGTTTCCGGTCAAGGTGAGTTCCATCTTCGTACATTGAAATGGAGAATCGAGAATAATGATAAATTGCCGATCGAATATCTGGAGCCGAAGATCCCGTATCGTGAGACGATTACGAAAGCGGCCCGTGCGGATTACCGCCATAAGAAACATCTGGTGGCGCAGGCCAGTTCGGTGAAGTTCACTTGATTATCGAGCCTTATTATGAAGGTATGCCTGCTCCGGATACCTACCGTTTCGGCGGACAGGAGTATAAGATGAATGTTCGTGATACTCAAATAATCGATTTGGATTGGGGTGGTAAAGTCGTGTTCGTAAACTGTATCGTTGGTGGTGCTATCGACGCTCGTTTCTTGCCGGCTATCCTAAAAGGTATCATGGCTCGTATGGAGCAAGGGCCGTTGACGGGTTCGTATGCTCGCGACGTGCGTATTTGCGTATACGATGGTAAGATGCACCCGGTAGACAGTAATGAGATCTCTTTCATGCTTGCCGGACGTAATGCTTTCAGTACTTCCTTCAAGGAGGCTGGCCCTAAGATCTTGGAGCCTGTTTACGATGTCGAGGTTTCCGTTCCTGCCGATTATCTGGGAGATGTGATGAGTGACTTGCAAGGACGCCGTGCCTTGATTATGGGTATGAATAGCGAGAAGGGATTTGAGAAACTATTGGCGAAAGTTCCTTTGAAAGAGATGTCTAACTATTCTACTTCACTAAGTTCCATTACGGGCGGACGTGCTTCCTTTACGATGAAGTTCGCTAGTTACGAGTTAGTTCCTGCCGATGTACAAGAGAAGTTGTTAAAGGCTTACGAGGCTACTCAATCAGAAGAATAGGTAAAGTAAAATGTCATCATAATTTTTTAATATTTAAAGTTAAACGAGAAAAGGCCGGCTTTGTGAAGAGCTGGCCTTTTTGTTATGTCTTTTTCACTAGGTTGTCGTGAACTTGTAATACCGAAGGTGTTCTTTTGTATCATCTTAAACAAGGAAAAGATGATATTAAGAAAGTACTATCCGACTATTGTCCTCTCGGACATCCATCTGGGATCGGAACATTCCCGGACGGAGGAGGTCACCCATTTTCTCAAGCACGTAGATTGCGATCGATTGATTCTGAATGGTGATATCATCGATGGCTGGCAATTGAAGAAATCCGGTAAACGCTGGAAACAAAAGCATACCGATTTCTTTAAGGTATTGATGAAGATGATGGAGAAAAGGGGTACGGAGATTATCTATGTAGTGGGGAACCATGATGATTTTCTCGACAGCTTGGCTCCTTTTAAGTTCTCCAATATATCGATCGTAAAGGATTATTTGCTGAAGACGAGACAAGGAAAACGCTATTTCGTGACACATGGCGATATTTTCGATACGGTTACGACCCATATGCGTTGGCTTGCCATGCTTGGGGATGTGGGTATACTTTTTTATTGTGGTTGAATAAGGTTTACAATCATCGTAGAGAGCGGCAAGGAAAACCTTATTTCTCTTTATCCCAAGAGGTGAAACACCGGGTGAAAAGTGCGGTCTCTTATATCTCGGAGTTTGAGAAAGAGTTGGTACGCTTAGCGGAGGCAAGCATTTGGATGGGATTATTTGCGGCCATATTCACCAAGCGGCGAACGTATGGTATGGTAATGTGCATTATCTAAATTCCGGCGATTGGGTGGAAAGCATGACCGCTCTCGTGGAGGATGAACAAGGAGAGTGGGATATTGTTACATATAATAATGTACAACTATATGCGGATGCCGTATGAAAATCCTGTTTATCATACAAGGTGAGGGACGTGGGCACTTGACCCAAGCGTTATCCTTACGCCAGAAATTGATGGCCGAAGGACATGAGATCGTTGGTGTGTTGGTAGGAAAAAGTCCGGCCCGCCGTTTGCCGGATTTCTTCTTGAATAAGATACAATCGCCGGTATATCCGTTTGAGAGTCCGAATTTTTTACCGACGGCTAAGAATAAACAAGTGAGTTTGATGCGTAGCGTATTATATAATGTATTGCGTCTGCACAAATACATGGGAAGTATCCGTTATATCGACCGGATGATTCGGCAGACGGATGCGGATGTTGTCGTGAATTTCTACGAGCTGCTGACGGGGCTGACTTACTTACTTTTCCGTCCGAAAGCGACGATGGTATGTATCGCCCATCAATATCTATTCTTGCATCCGGACTTCGTTTTCCCGAAGCAGAGCACATTGTCGTTGGCGTCGCTACGATTTTTTACGAGATTAACGGCGATAGGCTCCGTCAAAAAATTAGCCTTGTCTTTTCGGAAGATGCGTGAGGCGCCGTTGGGAGGAATAGTCGTGGTTCCTCCTTTATTAAGGCAAGAAGTCTTGGATGCGGTTCCCTCGAACGGCAGTTATTTGCATGGTTATTTGTTGAATAGCGGGTTTAGTGAGGAGATCCGTTCTTGGCATTCCCGTCATCCTTCGGTTCCGATGCATTTCTTTTGGGATAAGAAAGATCAGCGAGCCGAGGTGATAATAGACGATTGCCTTTCTTTCCATCAGCTGGATGATACGTTGTTTCTACGTTATATGTCGGGGGCGAAGGCTTATGCTACGACCGCCGGGTTCGAATCCGTATGTGAGGCGATGTATCTGAATAAACCTGTATTGATGGTTCCTACACATATTGAGCAAGCTTGCAATGCTTACGATGCCTCTTTGTCTGGCGCAGGCGTTGTCGCTGATTGTTTTGATCTGGATGCGTTATTATCCATTTCGGAAAGCCATGTGGAGAATCCGGTTTTCCGGCATTGGGTGAAACAGGCGGATTGCTTATTCTTCGTGAGTTCCGTGAGGATTTGTTGCGTGAGGAACATCCGGTAACGAGCCTAGGGAGGATTACGACAAATTGGGTGGTGCGTCTGGGGAGATTCCTGCCTATCTAGGAACTTATAGCAGTGTCATGCTGGAGAAGCAGGTGTGCCACGCTGATGGAACGGGTGTGCCATGCCGATGACATGGGTGTGCCATCAGCGTGGCACTGAAGTCTTATTTATTCAACGCTTGCTCGATATCGGCGATGATATCATCGGCGTTCTCGATACCTACAGAGAAGCGGATTAAGTCCGGAGCTACGCCAGCCTCTATCAATTGCTCATCGCTCAACTGGCGGTGCGTATGACTGGCCGGGTGAAGCACGCAAGTACGGGCATCCGCTACGTGAGTTACGATAGCGGCGAGTTTCAAGCTATCCATAAACTTGATCGCCACCTCACGTCCACCTTTCAATCCGAAGGATAATACGCCGCAAGAGCCATTCGGTAGATACTTCTTGGCGAGTTCATGGTACGGATTGCCTTCCAATTCAGGATAATGAACCCAAGCTACCTTATCACATTTCTGTAGCCACTGCGCTACCGCCAAGGCGTTTTTGCAATGCTGCGGTACACGAAGATGCAAGGTCTCCAATCCCAGATTCAATAGGAATGCGTTTTGCGGGGATTGGATCGCTCCAAGGTCACGCATCAGTTGGCTAGTCGCTTTCGTGATGAACGCTAATTTCCCGAATGCTTGGTATAGGTCAATCCGTGGTAAGAAGGGTCCGGTTGGCAAAGTCCCGGGAACTTCTCGGCATGCGCTTTCCAATCGAAATTGCCGCTGTCCACGATACAACCGCCTACGCTCGTGGCATGGCCGTCCATATATTTGGTCGTGGAGTGCGTGACGATGTCCGCTCCCCATTCGAACGGACGGCAATTGATCGGCGTGGCGAACGTATTATCGACGATCAAGGGTACGCCATGATTATGGGCGATGCGGGCGAACTTCTCCACGTCCAATACCATAACGCCCGGATTGGAGATCATCTCGCCGAACATCGCTTTCGTGTTCGGGCGGAACGCTTGGAGATCTCTTCCTCGCTCGCGTCTTGATCTACGAACGTGCATTCGATTCCCAGCTTCTTCAAGGTAACGGCCAGTAGATTATAAGTACCTCCATAAATGCTGGTTGCGCTTACGATATGGTCGCCAGCCTCGCAAATATTGAAGAAAGCGAAAAAGCTAGCGGCCTGCCCGGATGAGGTCAGCATGGCAGCCACGCCACCTTCCAACGCCGCGATCTTGGCGGCTACAGCCTCGTTTGTCGGGTTTTGAAGGCGGGTATAGAAATAGCCGCTTTCCTCCAAATCGAACAATTTAGCCATCTGCTCACTCGTCTCATACTTGAATGTCGTGCTTTGATAGATCGGGAGGACACGGGGTTCTCCTTTCTTGGGTTGCCAACCGGCCTGTACACACAGGTTTCCGGTTTGAATTTGTTATCCATATAGGTTGTTTTTTTATTGAATGTCATTTTAATCGCGAATGTACGGAAAATCGGTAAGAATTGTTCCGCTTACAAGATCTTCTTCTGTAAGATACTGAACCAGATGAAAGCGACGATACCTTTTAGCATGCTGGAAAGCTGATCGCCCACCAAACACCCGTAATACCCAGTCCCGCTGCCGCCAGCCCGATGGCCAAAGGTATGCGCAGGGTGTTGCACGAGATGCTGATGATCGCCGGTGGAACCGTTCGGCCGGTACCGTAGAACATGCCTTGCGTGGTAATTTCCAACATCATGAGGATCATCGAATAGCCATCGATCCGGAGGAATATGCCGCCAGCCTCGTAAGCGGCTTGCTCCGGCACGATCAGTGAGAAGACCTCGCTACCGTAAAAGACGAATAGCAAGGTACAGAGCACGCCGATGATCGAAGTCATTTTAAGCGTCGTATGATAAGCGGTCAGGATACGTTCTTTCTTGTGTGCGGCGTAATTCTGGGCGGTGAAAGCGGAGAGGGCCGTACTGAAGCCTTGTGAGGTGTTCCATGCGATCGCTCCATTTGTCCACCTGCCGTAAGCGTCATCAAACCGATATGCCTCCGTAGGTGGAAGCTGTACGGGCCATAAAAAGATTGATGATCGCGAAGAACGTATTTAATAACGCTACCGGCAGGCCCAATTGGAAGATCCGCTTGGTGTAGCGTTCCTTTAAACGGACAAAGAAAGGGAATCCACCGAACAATTTATTGCGGCATTTTAGCTGATAGACGAATAGTCCGCAAACCACCGCTTGGGAGATCCACGTAGCCCAAGCCGCACCTGCCGTACCCAAATGGAAGCCGAGTATAAATAAAGGATCTAGCACCATATTCAGTAAAAGACCTGTTCCGCTGATATAAAATGGAATCTTACTCAATCCCGAGGCATTATGAATCCCGGTAAACGCCGCCGAGAGGAAGATAAATGGGAATGCGGAAGCGACGATTCTCAAATATTCCACGGCGTTCAACGCAATCGGTTCCTCCAGTTTGTAGAAGCCGATAATCGGACGAGCGAGGACGAATAGCAAGAATCCCCAGCAAAGCGAGAGGATCAAGGCGATCGTTAGGTTATGGGAAGCGAATCCTCGGGCATCTTCCACGTTTTGCGCCCCGATACTTTGCCCGACACTCACCTCCGAGCCTACTTATTCAAGTAAGAGATCGAGTTCGTCATCCAAGTAAGGATACCAACGGCGCCCGATAGCGGCTACGGCCTCGCTTCCAACCGGCCTACCAAGGCCATGTCGGTGATGCTATAGGCCATTTGGATAAATGAGGTACCCATGATCGGCATCGCCAGATTGAATAGTTGCCGGGAGATGACCCCTTCGGTCAGATTTTTTGTTCCCTGCATGATCGTTTGTTTAAATGTGCGCGAAAGTAGAAATAATTTTGCTACCTTTAGCGCCGTTAATCTTAAAGAATAGTATGATGATAACGAGACGGAATTTTTTTGAAAGCGGGTGCCGCTGTGGCTGCGCTGAGTGTAGTACCGAACGGCTTTGCCTCTATCTTGGCTAAGAAAGAGAAAGCGATAGGTGTACAGTTGTATAGTGTCCGGGACGACTTGAAGACGGATTTTGACGGTACGATGAAGGCTTTGGTGGATATCGGTTATAAACGGATGGAAGCCGCCGGTTACCGGGATGGCAAATTCTATGGGAAATCCCCGGCCGAGATGAAGAAATATCTGGCGGATCTGGGTGCCCGTATGGTAGGTTCCCATACCGGAAGCGGTTTGCTGGCGGAGGGTGATACCAAGGATGGGACTTCTGGAAAAAGAATGCCGCCGATACGGCAGAGGTAGGCTGTAAATGGATTGTTCAGGCGGGTTATCCCTCCAAAGATATCAAGAGCCTTTCGGACGTGAAGCGTTTAGCGGATCAATTAATAAATGTGGTGAGATCGCAAAGGCGAACGGGTTGCGTTTCGCTTTCCATAACCATGTGGATGAATTCCATGAGTTGGAAGGAAAGATCCCGTTCGAGTGATGATCGAGAATACGGACAAAGGGCTGGTTACTTTCCAGATCGATACGGCTCAATTTAGTGTATGGCGGTTTTAAATGTCATGATTACGTGAACCGTTATCCCGGTCGTTTCGCCAACTGGCACTTGAAAGACGCGAACGCAGATGGAAAGGGCAGCACAGAGATGGGCGCCGGAATCGTAGACTTCAAATCCTTATTCGCTGTGGCGGAGAAAGCCGGATTAGAGGATTACTTCATTGAGCAAGAGCGTTATAATATGACACCGTTGCAAGCGATGAAACATGATTATGACTTCTTGATGAATGCTTCTTATGTGAAGTGGTAAACGGGAGTATAGGCGTAGCTTATGCCAGTATCGGTGTAAGGCTGCGCTATATCAGTGTGAGGCTATGCCGATACTGGCGCAAGGCAACGCCAGTACTGGTGTTTTTTATCGGATAAACAGGAGTTCCCTATACTTCGGCAACGGCCACATCTGGTTGTCCACCATCAGCTCCAGATCGTCGATATGGTCACGGATCTCATCCAAATAAGGGGCTACCGAGTCGTGGTAAGCGATCGCCTTTTCCCGCATATCGGTCAAGCGGTTCGCTTTCTTGCGGGCCTCTACCATCTCATACTCTTGTCGTACGGCACAGATATGCCCGGCTATCTTACGAACCAAGCGACGGGGCTCTTCCGACATATTGCGGAATTCCGGGTCATCGCCGAATGTCTCTTTCAACTTCGCTATATTATCCAGCAATACGCTCTGGTAGCGAACGGCTACCGGGATGATATGGTTCAAGGATAAATCCCCTAATACCCGAGCCTCGATCTGTACCTTTTTGATATAGACTTCCCATTTTACCTCATTACGCGCTTCCAATTCTTTCTGGGTAAGTACGCCGGTAGACGTGAACATCTCGATCGACTCCGGTTTAAGATAAGCGTCATATTGCAAGGGAACACTATTTTGGCAATCCAGACCTCGCTTGGCGGCTTCCTCTTTCCATTCGTCCGAATAACCGTTCCCATCGAAGCGGATCGGCTTAGATTCCTTGATATAGGCTTTCAGCACCTTGAAGATCGCTACTTCCTTGCTTTTTCCTTCCGCTTGCAAAGCCTCTACGTCCTTCTTGAATTGTTGCAATTGATAAGCTACGGCGGAGTTCAACGCTAACATGGCCGATCCGCAGTTCACGGAAGAGCCCGGGGCACGGAACTCAAAACGGTTTCCGGTGAAAGCGAAAGGAGAGGTACGGTTACGATCCGTATTGTCCAACAGCAGTTCGGGGATCTGCCCGAAGCCAAGATGCAAGCCCTTTTTATCGTCTACCTCGATAGCGTCCTCGATAGAGCTATTCTCGAATTTATCCAAGATCTCGCTGATTTGCGTTCCGAGGAAAGTGGAGATGATAGCGGGAGGTGCCTCGTTCGCGCCTAGGCGGTGCGCGTTCGTGGCGGAAGCGATACTCGCTTTTAATAAAGCGTTGTATTTATAAACGGCCATGATGGTGTTCACCACGAAAGTATGAAGCGCAGGTTGTCCTCACGGTCTTTACCCGGAGAGAATAAATTTACCCCCTTATCTGTTCCCATAGACCAGTTACAGTGTTTACCGGAACCGTTTACCCCGTTAAATGGCTTCTCGTGCAATAATACACGGAAATTATGACGGCGGGCTACACGTTTCATGACCGACATCAACAATTGGTTATGGTCGTTGGCTAGGTTACATTCCTCGTAAATGGGAGCTAGCTCGAACTGATTGGGGGCTACCTCGTTATGGCGGGTCTTTACCGGGATACCTAGTTTATAGCATTCGGTTTCCAAGTCTTTCATGAATTCTTGTACACGAGAGGGGATAGCGCCAAAATAATGGTCGTCTAATTGTTGGTTCTTCGCGCTCTCATGTCCGAGCAAGGTAGCTCGGTCAGTGAGAGATCCGGACGAGCGGAATACAAGTCTTCGTCAACAAGGAAATATTCCTGTTCCCAACCTAGGTAAGTAATTATCTTATTGACATCCTCATCGAAATATCTATATACGTCCTTGGCGGCTTCTCCCAATACTTCGATAGAGCGGATCAGTGGGGTCTTATAATCCAGTGCTTCGCCGGTATAAGCGATAAATACGGTTGGGATACAAAGTGTGTCATCTACGATAAAAGCGGGAGAGGAGGGGTCCCAAGCGGAGTAGCCGCGGGCCTCGAAGGTATTACGAAGTCCACCGTTCGGGAAAACTGGAAGCGTCCGGTTCTTGCTGGACAAGCAATTTGCCGCTGAACTCCTCGATCATGCCACCGTTACCATCGTGTTCCACGAAAGCGTCGTGCTTCTCGCGGTGCCATCGGTAAGCGGTTGAAACCAGTGGGTATAATGAGTGACTCCTTTTTCCAGTGCCCACATACGCATGCCGGCTGCCACATGATTGGCGATTTCCCGGTCGATAGGTGTGCCATTGTCAATGGCGTGGGTCAAGGCTTTGTACGTTTCCTTGGAGAGATATTTTTGCATCGCCTTCCGGTTGAAGACATTCTCGCCATAGTACTCAGATACTTTGTGTTCGGGAGTAACGGCTTCCACGGCCTTTCGGTTGGATGCCTTCTCCACAGCATTAAAGCGTGAGATTGACATTGTTGAATTGTTTTATGTTTTTACGACGCAAAAATACAAAACAGTTGACAATTGACAGTCAATGATTGACAATTATTTAGTTTTCTCTATTAAATTGTCGATTTACTTCTCTAACTGTCAATTGCCAACTACTAACGGTCAACTATTAAAACAAACTCCAAGCCACCGTCAATCCCGCCATCACGATCGCTACCATGCTCATCAACTTGATAAGGATATTCAAACTCGGGCCGGAAGTGTCTTTGAACGGATCGCCAACCGTATCGCCGACAACGGTTGCCTTATGCGCCTCGCTACCCTTGCCGCCGTGGTTTCCTTCCTCGATGAATTTCTTTGCGTTATCCCATGCTCCTCCGGCGTTCGCCATGAATACGGCTAATACGAAGCCCGTGCTTAATCCACCGATCAATAGTCCGACAACGCCTGTCACACCAAATATGAGTCCCGTTAAGATGGGGGCGATAATAGCTAAAACGGAGGGAAGTACCATTCGTGTTGCGCTCCTTCGTCGAGATCTCAACGCAACGGGCATAATCCGGTTGTGCCTCTCCAGTCAGAATACCCTTGATTTCCTTGAACTGACGGCGAACTTCCTCCACCATGTGCCCGGCCGCACGTCCTACAGCGTTCATCGTAAGGCACAGAACATGAATGCCATCATGGAACCTAGGAACATTCCGGCTAAAACCTTAGGATTCATTAAGGTAACATCATAATATACCATAAGTCCGAGAATGAGGCTTTAGATATTTCGATACTCCTGCCATCGGTAAAGTTCAGGACGGTCTCTCCTAAACGGAGCAAACCGATCTTGATCTCTTCTACATAAGAGGCCAACAGAGCCAAGCCGGTTAACGCAGCGGAACCGATAGCGAAACCTTTACCTGTAGCGGCAGTCGTATTTCCTAATGAATCCAATGCGTCTGTACGCTTGCGGACTTCTTTCCCTAGGTTACACATCTCGGCGTTGCTCCGGCATTATCCGCTATGGGACCGTAAGCGTCTGTAGCCAACGTAATACCTAAGGTCGATAGCATACCTACGGCAGCTATACCGATTCCGTATAATCCCATGCCCACGTTCGTGAAGTCGAATCCGGAGGCGAACAAGAAGGAACAAATAATACCGACCACGACGGCAAGTACCGGGATGGCCGTAGAGAGCATCCCTAGTCCGAGACCGGAGATAATAACCGTTGCCGGGCCTGTCAGC
>ENA-OQAS01000810-OQAS01000810.1-human-gut-metagenome-genome-assembly--contig:-NODE-810-length-15784-cov-8.029508_pt1 | contig 15784 bp, 20 predicted proteins | sample MGYA00242733_ERZ504523 | MGnify/ENA primary metagenome ERZ504523 (study PRJEB26092, sample SAMD00036239) | human gut metagenome | host: Homo sapiens | study: EMG produced TPA metagenomics assembly of... | reverse complement strand
TGAAATCGAACAACCCAAGGCATTCAAACCTACGGAATGATCGCGTAAAACATCTATGCCAACCAACAGAAACGGAGGGGCTTCTCACCCTGTATCATGTCTGAAATCCCTTGTAAATGCTGGGTTTTCTGCTTCTTTTTCATTGCTTTTTATGGTATAATAAGAGCAGTGAAAAGGAGCAGAAAACATATGGCTGGCAATTCAAAAGATTCAAAAATCCTTGCGTACAAAGACATGATCAACCAACTGAATAAGACGATTTCCACACAGACAGAACTGATCCAGTTTTTACAAAAAACATTGGAAGCAGACCGGCTGGAAAAAGAAAACCTTCGTCAGCAGATTGAATATCTCACGAAGAAACTTTTTGGTACTTCCAGTGAAAAACGGAAAGATATCGATGGCCAGTTGAATCTTTTTGATGAAGCCGAGCAGGAAGCAGACCCGACATGGGAACAGGAACTTCCTGATGACATCACTGTTCCGGAACATAAGAGAAAAGCAAGACGGACACATGCTGATCTCTTTAAAAATGTTCCTTCCTGCGACGAGATCATTTCTCTTCCGGAGGAGGAGCGAAACTGTCCAACCTGCGGAACGCAGATGGAATGTATTGGGAAAGAATTCGTCCGCCATGAATTTCGTTTTACCCCGGCCAAGGGAAAAGTAGTAAATATCTATCGTGAAACCTATAAATGCCGGAGTGTGCCATATCAGAGGAACATCCGGATGATCAGACATTTGTCAAAGCCCCTGTTCAGGAAGCATTGATCCCGGAAAGTTATGCATCGGAATCCGTTGTCGGATGGGCAATGCACCAGAAGTACCAGAATGGTCTGCCGTTAAACAGGCAGGAAGAGGACTGGAAGCAACTGGGTGTCCCATTAAGCCGAGCTACGCTTGCTAACTGGATCATTTACTGTGCCGAGAATTATCTCCGTCATGTTTATGATTATTTTCACCGTCAGTTACGGATGCGTAAATATCTGATGGCAGATGAACCCCGGGTTCAGGTACTGAATGAGCCGGAGCGTAATCCTGAAACGGATTCCTGGATGTGGCTCTTCCGCAGTGGAGAAGACGGACTTCCGCCGCTCCTGCTCTATCATTATACAGAGACAAGGGCAAAGTTCCATGCAGCATCTTCCTACAGGGGTTCAGCGGATATCTGGAGACGGATGGATATCAGGGTTATAATAATCTGCCGGATATCAAGCGCTGTTCTTGCTGGGCACATGTGAGACGTTACTTCACAGATGCCATACCGAAAGGGAAAGAGTATGATTACAGCCTTCCGGCAGTGCAGGGAGTACAGTTCTGTTCCAAGCTGTTTGATTGTGAGCGGTACTCAAAAGCAAAAAATCACACTGCGGAGCAGAGAAAACAATTTCGTCTTGAAAAGGAGAAGCCAATACTGGAGGCATTCTGGAATTGGCTGGATCAACAGCGCCCAAACAAAGGAACCCGTTTGGCGAAAGCGGTAAACTATGCCCAAAATCGGAAAGACACCCTGATGACTTATCTGGAAGACGGTCATTGCAGTTTGTCCAATAATCTTAGCGAGAATGCAATCAGGCCATTCACTGTCGGCCGGAAGAACTGGCTGTTCAGTGCCAGTCCGAAAGGAGCTGCCTCCAGTGCTATTGTGTATACAATGGTCGAGATGGCAAAAGCGAATGATCTGAATACCTATAAATATCTGACATATCTCTTATCACAGCGGCCAGACGATAAAATGTCAGATGAACAGTTGGAACAGCTTGCCCCATGGAGCGAGACTGCGAAAACGAACTGTCAAAACTAAAATAGAGTAAAACGCTTGCATCTATCATTTTGGTGCAAGCGTAATTCATGAGTAACGTAGCAATATTTTGCGCTTACTTTATAGGTATTCAGATCATATCTGGATAAAGCAGGAATTCACTATGCTTATCTACCACCGTACAGTCCAGACCTGAACCCAATAGAGAAAATGTGGTCAAAAATGAAAGCGATTCTTAGAAAACAAAAAGTACGTGTCGCTTCTGAGCTGCCTGAAGCTGTAAAAAAAGCTCTGGAAATGATAAGGCATACGGATTGTGAGGGGTGGTTCCATGCGTGTGGATATATGCACTAATTTATGGAAATGCTATAGTCGTAAAAAAATTATATATAAGAATAAGTGGTATTGAATATATAAAAGAAACTGTGTTATAATATATTGACATTATAGAGGAAAGGAAAAGTGACAATGGATAATTCTACTAGAAGAATGATTAATTCATTAGCGGAAGATGTATTGAGTGCGTACAATATATCTGTACCAATTGGAAATATTGATGAAATTGTTGAAAAGCTAGGTGGTACTATCCAGAAGGAAGCTTTTTTCTGATGGTGCCGTTGAGAAAGAAGGAAATGGATTTAAAATTATTGTATCTCCTTTTCAAGATGAAAAAAGAGAACGTTTTACAATAGCACATGAATTAGGCCATCTTTTTCTTCACATGGGTTATCGAACCAATAATGAATTGTGGGAAAAACAGGAGAATAATATTTATCATCGAATTGGAAATTCAGAAAAGGAATATCAAGCAAATGAGTTTGCGGCAGCTTTTTTAATGCCGGCGACAGAATATCTTGCTGTATTAAACAAAGTGGCAGAGGGAAATATGGTTGATACATCTAAAATAGCAGAATATTTTAACGTATCGATAGAAGCGGCAGCGAATAGAGGAAAATTTTTGGGGTATTTAAGATGGTAGATCAAACTCAGAGATTAAGCAGATATAGAGAATTAATACAGGAACTGAATGAAACGAAAAAAATGGAAATAGCTCGACGAACAGTTGAGCTATTCTTTTCGTTTGATATCGTAAATTCATCGTTGTATAAAACAATCAACTACACAGGATGGTATAATGTGATTATTTCTTTATTTAAAGAAATACAAGCAAGCGTAATGAAACTTATGCCAGGTGCAGAGATGTGGAGAGTTTTAGGGGATGAAATAGTTTTCATAATCCCGATAAAAGAAAACAAGGATTTTTTCGTATATACAGATAAAATATTTGAGATCCTTAATATTTTTGTACTTAAGTTAAAAAATGGTCAATTTTTTGATGAATTGGAAATCGATAATGATAAGAAGCTTTTAATGAAAATGCAAAATGTTATTTCGCTAAAAGCAGCTGCATGGATTGCAATTGTGGGTGAAAATGTACAACAAATAGAACGATATGATAATTTGCTGGAAAGATACAAATTAAGAGAAGGGTATGGGCTTATTGAATTTCTGGGAAATGACATTGATGCTGGATTCAGAATAAAAAAAGAGACTGAAAATAGAAGAATGGTTATAAGTTTTGAACTTGCGTACATCTTAGCAAAGGATACAGACTATTTGAAAAATATACATATCATTACATACAAAACTTTGAGAGGAATTTGGCAGAATAGATTATATCCTATTATTTGGTATCACGATCCCAAATATGCTGAAAACATACAGTTTGAGGACAGTTTTTTTTTATGATGAGACAGAAGAAAATGAATTAACAAAAGAGTATTTTTCTAACAGAGAAAATTCAGTATTAAAAAAAGAGATGTATTATAATGTTTATAATGCATTAAATAAAATTTTGTCTGATCAGAATTTGATACATAAATTTGTAAAAATGGATAAAATTATAGAAGATTCACGACAACACAAACGGCAAAAGGAAATTTGTTAGAACCCAAATTTTTCTTGAGACTTCATTGTGTGGCGGTATGCTATGATAAATCTACGAAGAAAATATTAATAATGAAACGATCAAGTAAAAGAGAAAAATACCCAGATAAGTGGGAATTTGGGTGTGCAAAAGCGGTTTTAGAAAGATCCTTAAATGAACAGATTGAGCAGGAATATTATAATGATTTCGGGGTTAAGATAAAAGTTGTTTGTGATGAAGAAAGAGAAGATAAGCAGCCGATACCGTTGGCATTGTATGAAGTGGAAAGTGAACAAGGAAAAGATAAGGGAGTCATTTCATTAGCTGAAGTAGTCGAAACGTATAAGAAAAGCGATTTTAAAGAAAATGAAAAACATTCCGAAGTGCGCTGGATTTCGAGAGAAGAAGTTGATACCTTTAAGGAAGACACTGTTAAAGATTTTAAAAACACATTAAAGCTGGCATTTGCAAAAATGGAGGAGATGTATGGAAATACAGATGAATGATAATTCTATAGTAGAGATGTTGGAAACAATATTTTCGAATGTTAATAGTTGGTTAAATTTTGCAGAAGCAAAAACGCTGCATTGATGGCGTTTAATATAGCAATGTTAGCAGTAACATGGGGGAGTACAGAGAATGCTGGTAAGAACATATTATTTTATGGTGTGAATCTTGCAATAGTAATATCAACAATCATAGCTTTAAAATCGTTTAAGCCTGATAAGGGAAAATGTAAAGAAGAAACAGGCGTTATAAAAGAAAATGATAATTTGCTTTTTTATGAAGACATTGCAAAGTATTCGAAAGAAAGTTATTTAATAGCTCTATACAAAAAGTATCAAGATACAGTGAAAACGGAAGATGAACTTTTAAAAAGAGAAATAGATTATGCGGATGAAATAACATACAATGCTAAAATTATTGTTCAAAAATATAAGTGTTTTAAGAATGCATGGTATGTGGATTTTATAGGATTGGTGGGAATTGCTGTATTAATTCTGGCAGCCTAAAATGTGTAAAATTTCAATGGATAGTTTTTCATCGTTTACTTAAAAACAGGCTGAGCAATAGACGAATGTAAAACAAAGGAGTTGATATTGTGCCGTCATTAGCTTCATTTCAATTAACACCGCCTCAGGATGCGAGAGAGTTTGAACAATTGATGAGGGATTACTGTAATTGCATATATCCAGGAATGGCATGCTTATTTGCACGACCTGGGCAGAAACAGTATGGCGTTGATGTTGTTAGTACAGGCTCCAATGGGGTGGTGGCAATTCAGTGTAAGAATTATCAAGATATGTCTGTTTCAATTTCGATGATAGATCAGTGGATTCAGGGCGCAGAGGAGTTTAAACCGGAGATTTCTCATTTCATAATTGCGATTGGCGCTAAGACGGATGGAGAGATTCAAAAGTATGTGCTCGAAAAAAATCAATATCGCAAAGCCATAATTTGTTTTCTGTTGAAGTAGTCTACTGGGAGGAGATCAGTGCATTTTTGAAGTCTGATGCACGAATACTGCAACGTTATTATCCGTTTATCAATACGGATGGAATCCAAGATCAATTTGATATTGCTTATAGCAGTTTAGACATAATTCGGCATGATTTTGTAGAGTTGATATTGAGGTATAAAATTCTGGATTTTTTGTTGGAAGATCCTTTTGTAGGTATAAAAACAGAATATCTTATATTGTCAGACAAATTTGATATAGCTTTAAAAGATCTGCTTCAGCGGACTGTGTTTTTGCAAGAAACTGAATTATATCAGAAAATAATCGCATTCTGTGGAAAATGGAATAAATATAATGGCTATATAGGGCTTAAAGTACAACCGAGCAATAATGGGCAATATGTCAGAATGAATCAAGTGCTGATGGAGGATTATGAAGAAATAGAAGCTATTGTTCAAAGAATGAAAAGTGAAATCTGCGAAATTTACGAATCAATAAGTCAATAAATGTAATGAAAAAAGGAAGATTTTTGACAAAATCTGTGATATACTAAAATACAGGTGTTTCAATCTATGATTGAAAAACGATGTTCCCTGGAGAGGGACAGAAATTAATACTACAATGATAAAGTAAGGAACAAAGAAAAGACATGTCACACAAAACTCTATTTTTACAGCAGTCCTACATCGACTGCACAAACCAGTACACCGCGCTTCTGGAAGCGCCGAATCTGCCGTTATGGGATTATGTAATTCTCACAGCATCCAATGAGGAGCAGGCTGCATCGTACCGTACACAGATTCAGTATCGTCTGGAGCACCATATGATTCCAGAGTCGACACACTATGCAGTTCTTCCGGATCCAGACGGAAAACGAGTAGGCAGCGGCGGCGCCACATTGAATGTTCTGCGCTACGTTCATGAAAATGCAGGCTCATTCGAGAATCAGCGGATTCTGGTAATCCATTCCGGCGGCGACAGCAAGCGGGTGCCGCAGTATTCTGCCTGCGGAAGTTATTTTCACCGGTGCCACGTGTTCTGCCGAATGGAAAACGTTCTACTCTGTTTGATGAATTTATGATTTCCATGAGTGGTGTGGCCGCACGGATGAATGCTGGTATGTTGGTGTGTTCCGGCGATGTGCTGCTGCTGTTCAATCCGCTGCAGATTGATTTTTATGGCAAAGGTGCAGCGGCGCTTTCGATTAAAGAGCCGGCGGAGATCGGAAAAAATCACGGTGTTTACCGGGTTGACAGCGAAGGAAATGTAGGTGGTTTCCTGCACAAAAAAACAGTGGAGCAGCTGCAGAAACTGGGAGCTTCGGATGATCAGGGAAATGTAGATATCGATACAGGAGCGGTAATCTTCAACAGTGAGATGCTGCAGGCGCTGTACCAGCTGGTGGATACGAAAGAAAAATTTGCAGCTTATGTGAATGAGAGTACCCGGCTTTCCTTTTATGCTGATTTTCTCTACCCTCTGGCATCAGACTCTACGCTGGAGCAGTATTATAAAGAAACACCGGAAGGTGATTTTACGCCGGAACTGGAACAGTGCAGAACGGAGTTGTGGAGTGTATTGCATCCGTATCAGATGAAACTGATTCGAATGTCACCGGCTGCATTTATCCACTTTGGTACGACAAAAGAATTGCGTGAGCTTATGACAGAGCGGATGGATGAATTCTATTATCTGGGATGGACATCGAACATCAACACGAATCGGGAGGAAGCGGATTTTGCAGCTTCGAACAGTTACGTCAGCCCGAATGCAGAGATTGGAAAGGGAAGCTACCTGGAAGACTGTATGATTCGCAATAAGTCACAGATAGGTGAAGAGTGTGTGATTTCCGGCGTGACATTAGATGGTCAGACGATTCCTGCGCATACTGTTCTGCATGGACTGAAACAGCAGAATGGAAAATTTGTTGTCCGCATGTACGGTGTTTCTGACAATCCGAAGGAAGCATTGCTGTTTGGAAAAACATTGCCGATGCCGCTCTGGGAAGTTGCGATTTATCCAGTATGCGATTCAATGGAAGAGGCAGTGCATCAGACACTGGAAGCCTGGAGAGAAGGTTTTCCGATTCGGGAAGATGCGATTTCACTGAAAGACAGCTTTAACCAAGCAGATCTTTCTGCACTGCTGCCGTGGCAGGAGAAGGTATCGGATAAAGTAGAACTGGAAGAAATTCTGGAGGCAATTGATCGAAAGGAAAATTTAACCAGACTGGTTGAGCAGATGCGGGATGGTATCTCAGAGCGGGTGAAAGGTGAACTGCTGAAAGAAGCACAGAGATTAAGCGAGACGGAGCTGGAACAGTTCAGCAGAAAAATCAGAATTTATTATGTTCTGTCCTGCTTTGAGGAAAAATATATGGATTCCTGCTTCGCAACCATCAGCAGCGGTATTCTTGCCGGAGCGGTAAAGGGCCTTAGTTATGATGCGGATGCAAAGATGGGCAAAGATCAGGTGACCGTAAATCTCCCGGTCCGTGTGAACTGGGGAGCGGCTGGAGCGATACGCCGCCGTACTGCATGGAGCATGGCGGAACCGTTCTGAATGCGGCTGTGATGCTGGACGGAAACTGCCCGATCGAAGTTGTGGTTAAGAAAGTAGATGAACCTGTGATTATTCTCGCAAGTGCGGACAGCGGTGCCGAGCAGACCTTTACCGATATTTCCAGTTTACAGGATTCCAGCAATCCATACGATCCATTTGCACTGCACAAAGCAGCCCTGATCGCATGCGGCGTTATTCCATATAAAGAGCCGGTTTCGGTGCAGGAGATTACGAAAAATCTGGGAAGCGGTCTGTATCTTTCTACACAGGTGATTAATATTCCACGCGGTTCCGCCTTGGAACATCCTCAATTCTGGCGGGCGCCTGCGTAAAAGCATTATATGAGATGCTGGGAAAAGAGGTAACGGACGAAGAGCTGTATGACCGTGTTCTCTGTATGGAACAGATTATGTCGACTGGCGGCGGCTGGCAGGATCAGGTCGGAGGTCTGGCACCTGGAATCAAGATGGTTTCGAGTGAACCGGCGATCCGGCAGAGAATTACGTGTGTGCCGTGCAAAATCAGTGAAAAAACAAGAAAAGAACTCGATGAGCGTTTCTGCCTGATCTATTCCGGGCAGCGCAGACTGGCAAGAAATCTGCTGCGGGATGTCGTTGGAAGATACGTCGGAGGAATCGAGGATGCGGTGGATGTCTTATATGAGATCCAGCAGACAGCGGTTCTGATGCGGTTTGAACTGGAAAAAGGAAATATCGATGGATTTGCAGAGCTTTTGAATCAGCACTGGGAATTATCAAAGAAGCTCGATGCGGGCTGTACCAATACATGTATTGACATGATTTTCCATTCCGTGGAAGATCTGATCGATGGAAAGATGATCTGCGGTGCCGGCGGAGGCGGTTTCCTTCAGGTAGTGCTGAAAAAGGGCGTAACGCAGGAAGATGTGCGGAAACGGCTGCGCGAAGTTTTCCAGGACAGCGGTGTAGATGTATGGAGCTGTTCACTGGCGTAGAAGGAGGAAAAAGATGTTAAAAGGAATATCACCGTTATTATCACCGGAACTGTTAAAAGTACTGGATGAAATGGGACATGGAGATGAGATTGTATTTGCCGATGCGAATTTTCCAACGGTCAGTACAGGAAAACGAATTGTACGTGCAGACGGAATCGGTGCAGTGGAGCTGCTGGATGCTGTTTTGCAGCTGTTCCCGCTGGATCAGTACGATGAGGATCATTTTGTACTGATGGAAGTGGTGCCGGGAGATCCGGTTCAGACGCCGATCTGGGATGAGTATAAAGCGGTTCTGAATCGATACGAACCGGAAGCAAAAGTACATACGATGGAACGCTTTGCCTACTATGAGCGTGCAAAAGAAGCCTATTGTGTTGTGGCAACGGGTGAGACGGCACAGTATGCCAATATGATTCTGAAAAAAGGTGTGGTAAGATAGGAATGGAATATTTTGCTTCGTCGTCCCATTCGGTGTCGTCGCAGCGTATTTTATATACACCGTCGGAATTTGCCAGAACTTCACTTCTGTATTTACAGGAAACAGGTTCGCTCCATGCACTGGCGGCGCATACGTCTCATCGAGAGCATCTGGCTTCGTATCTGTTCTTTTCGGTAACATCGGGGTCAGGAGAGCTGAATTACAATGGGAAAACGTATGCACTGCATTCCGGAGACTGTGTTTTCATTGACTGCAGAAAACGTATTCCCATGCGACATCGGCAGATCTGTGGACCTTGCAGTGGTGTCATTTTTTCGGTCATACTATGCCTGATATTTACAAAAAGTATCAGGAGCGCGGCGGACAGCCGGTTTTTCATCCCAAGGAAATGGAAGAATTGGTAGAAGTTATGACAGACCTGTATTCTGCGGCAGGATCGGACAGTTATGTGCGGGATATGAAAATCAATGAGATTTTAAACCGCCTGCTTTGGATTCTGATGAAGAATTCCTGGCATCCAGAACAGGGACGCGCTGCGCATGCCAGAAAACGGATGAGCATGGAAAAGGTGAAAAGTTATCTGGATGAAAATTATAAGGAACATATTACACTGGAACTGCTGTCACAGAAGTTTTATATTAATAAATATTATCTGACGAAGATATTTAAAGAAACATATGGTGTGACAATCATTTCTTATCTGGAAACGAGACGGATTACGCAGGCGAAAAATCTGCTTCGATTTACTGATATGACGGTGGATGAAATCAGTGCCGCAATCGGAATGAATGATGCAAATTATCTGCGCGCCGTTTTCGAAAAATAGAAGGAATGAGTCCGGGAGAATACCGGAAAAAATGGTAAAACAGAAAACCGCAAATCATTTTCAGCAGATCGGGCAGAAAATGGTTTGCGGTTTTGCATTACAATTTAGAAAAGGGACGGCAGATCGTATTTATGTTTATCGTGTACATTGATGTCTTTTCCGAATTGGACTTCAATGATCTGCAGTTCCGTATCAGCAAAAATAGTGTGTTTGCTGCCTGCATTCATCTGCAGGGTGTCACCGGCGTGAACATTGTAAACAACGCCGTCGATCACGGCACGTCCTGTGCCGGAAATAACGTTCCAGACTTCATTCCGGAAATCATGACTGTGGTAGTTCATCTGATGACCCGGATTTAAAGTTACTTTAATCGTAAGGCTTTCTTTTTCGATATCCAGAATGCGGAAACTGCCCCAGGATTTTTCTGCAAACATAACGCGGTGATCCAGGGTATTGACAAAGGGCTTGATGTAACTGGACTGCTCTTTGTCGGAAACCAGGATGCCGTCCGGGCTTGCAGAAACTACAATGTCTTTCAGACCATACAGAGTACGGAAGATTCAGCTCGTTGACTACGTGCACATTTCTGCAGGTTTCGTTAAACAGTGCTTCACCGACATTGTGGCTGTCCATGGCTCAGTAAGAGTATTCCAGGTTCCAAGGTCTTTCCACATGCCGGAGAAACGCATCACTTCGATACGGTCCTCGTGTTCTACCACTGCGTAATCAAAACTGATTTTGTCTAACGTTTCATATTTGCTGAAAAGATCTTCGTAGTTTTCAAAATCAATTAATGCATGAGCGCGATCCAGAACATAACCAAGACGGAAAGCAAAAACACCGCCGTTCCAAAGAGCACCCTGGGAAATATACTGTTCTGCAATTTCTTTGGTCGGTTTCTCTTTGAACATCGACACCGTGCTGACAGGAGCCGGGGTGTCTGGAATAATGTATCCGTATTTTTCGCTTGGATAGGTCGGTTCAATACCCATCAGAACCAGGTTGGCATTGCTGGAAGCAGCCTGGGCACCGAGGTCTTTTAAGGCATCAAAATAATCAATTTCCACATAAGGGTCAACCGGGCAGACAACGACAGGTTCGTCCTCGGAAATTCCCTTTACATCCTTCAGATAGGCTGCGGCAAGCGCAATGGCCGGGAATGTATCACGGCGGCAAGGCTCAACGCTGATGCCGACATCTTCCCCTAACTGATTGTGGATGGCGGAAACCTGTGATTTTGAGGTCGCGATGGTTACCGTTGCATCCTTGTCTATCGTACGGATCTGACGGTAAACGCGCTGTACCATGGATTCCAGTTCACCATCTGCCGTATGGAAAATTTTGATAAACTGCTTGGAACGGATATCATTGGAAAGCGGCCACAGGCGCTGGCCGGAGCCGCCGGATAATAAAACGATATTCATAAAGTTTCTCCGTTATCTTTCTGCACGCATCGGGTTGTTCAGGAAATCCTCGTAGGAGAGACGGATGCCGTCTTCCAGCTCGGTTTTGTAGGTCCAGCCAAGAGTGGTTGCTTTGGATACGTCGAGCAGTTTTCTTGGAGTACCATTTGGCTTTGTGCTGTCCCAATTGATTTTTCCATTATAACCGATTACTTTTGCAACAAGCTCTGTCAGCTCTTTGATGGTCAGTTCTTTTCCGGTTCCGCGTTTACGGTCTCATTTCCGGAATAGTTGTTCATCAGGAAGACACAGAGATTTGCAAGGTCATCGACATACAGGAACTCACGCAGCGGAGAGCCGTCGCCCCAGCAGGTAACTTCCGGCAGATTGTTAACCTTTGCTTCATGGAAGCGGCGGATCAGTGCAGGAAGTACGTGGCTGTGGGTTGGATGATAGTTATCGTTTGGTCCGTAAAGATTGGTCGGCATAACGGAAATATAATCAGTTCCGTACTGACGGTTCAGAAACTCACAGTATTTTAAGCCGGAGATTTTTGCAAGTGCATAAGCCTCGTTTGTTTTTTCCAGTTCAGAAGTCAGCAGACAGCTTTCCTTCATCGGCTGCGGTGCCATACGCGGGTAAATGCAGGAGGATCCAAGAAATTCCAGTTTTTTACAGCCGTTTTTCCACGCAGAGTGGATGACATTCATTTCCAGTGTCATGTTATCGTACATGAAATCTGCCAGTGCTTCCTGGTTTGCAACGATGCCGCCTACTTTTGCAGCAGCGAGGAAGACATATTCCGGTTTTTCCTCTGCGAAAAATGCCTCGACAGCATCCTGACGGCAGAGATCCAGTTCTTTGTGGGTACGGGTAATGATATTTTCATAACCCTGGCGTTTCAGTTCTCTTACAATTGCGGAACCAACCATTCCACGGTGTCCGGCTACATAAATTTTGCATTTTTTCCATCATGATATTTGCATCTCCTAAATTAAAGTGCGGCGTTCATGGCTTTTTCCTGTTTTGCAAGCTGACGGTCATGCTTTGCCATAATTTCTACTAATTCAGCATACGTTGTTTTCTGCGGATTCCATCCAAGAACGGTTTTGGCCTTGGTCGGATCGCCCCAGAGGTTATCAACGTCGGTCGGACGGAACCATTCCGGATTGACACATACCAGCATTTTGCCGGTTTCTGCATCGTAGCCTTTTTCTTCCAGACCGGTGCCTTCCCAGCGGATGGTAATGCCGTTTGCAGCGAATGCTTTTTCGGTGAAATCACGTACGGTATGCTGCTCGCCGGTTGCGATGACGAAATCTTCCGGTGTTTCATGCTGCATAATCATCCACATGCACTCCACATAATCTTTTGCATAACCCCAGTCACGCAGAGAGTCCATGTTTCCAAGTTCCAGATGATCCTGAATACCTTCTGCGATTCTTCCGGCAGCCAGTGTGATTTTACGGGTAACAAAGTTCTCACCGCGGCGCTCGGATTCATGGTTGAACAGAATACCGTTGACAGCAAACATGCCGTATGCTTCGCGGTACTCTTTCACGATCCAGAAGCCATACTGTTTTGCAACCGCATACGGGCTGTATGGGTGGAACGGAGTTGTTTCGCGCTGCGGAACTTCCTCTACTTTTCCATATAATTCAGAAGTAGATGCCTGGTAAACCTTTGTATTCTTGGTAAGGCCAAGAATGCGGCATGCTTCCAGAATACGAAGAACACCAAGTGCGTCTACATCGCCGGAATATTCCGGAACATCAAAAGAAACCTGTACATGAGACTGTGCAGCCAGGTTGTAAATCTCATCCGGCTGGACAATATTGATAATACGAATCAGCGATGACGAATCAGAAAGGTCACCGTCATGCAGTGTGATTTTATCCATAATGTGCTCGATACGAGCTGTATTTGCAAGCGAAGCGCGACGGGTGATACCATGAACCTCATAACCTTTTTCTAACAGAAACTCCGCAAGATAAGAGCCGTCCTGACCAGTGATACCGGTGATAAGTGCTTTTTCATTCGAAAATCCTCTCTATTCAATAATGTGTAGTGTGGAGAAAAATCTCCGTATTAGTTGCTTGTGTATGTAGTTTAACGGAAGATGGGGAGAAATGTGAGAGGATATTTTGGGGGTTGATAGCATTATATTGGTTTATTCGGTCAGAAGTGGTTTGATTTCCTTTTCTGAGGCACTAATTCATGGATAAGTCAAATTTGGAAAAATGGTGGGAAAAGATAAGCACAGAACTTGACACATAAGAACAGGAATGATAAACTAAAATTGAACAAAATCGCTGCGCGATGGCCTGCCAAGGCTGTGGCGCAGTTTTATTTTTATTAAAAAAGCAGTGGAATTACTTTCCATAATCCGTTATTGTTAAGTTACCACACGAAACAACTGAACTAAGAAAGCTCCACTGCCTATGATAAGAATAACATTTTCCAGTCTCTTCCGCAATCGGAATTATGACGCTAACGCATCTCCGAATAGTAGATGTAATTATTAACACTCTCCATATAATGATATGATACCTCTGAAGTAGACAAGGTAAATAACCAAAATCTACGTTGGAGGTATTTTTATGGGAAAAAAACCCAAGTGTACGGTTGAAGAAAAAATTTCTGCTGTCGAGGATTATCTGAATGGAATACGTTCTGTCTCTGAAATTATGGTAGATTTATCTATAAAAAGTACACGAACTATAAGAGACTGGATACTGGCATATCAAAATGGGGGAATAAAAGCCCTCTGCCCTGTTACAGCTAACCATTCCTATTCCAGTGAATTTAAAATTGAAATGGTTCGGAAGTATATCAACGGGGAAGGATCGGTTACCGATTTATGCGCCAGATATGGAATTCCTGCACATGCAACACTACAAAAATGGATTTCGTTGTATAATGCCAATAGAGAACTTAGGGATTATGATCAAGAGGGAGGTCTATATGGCAGAAGCACGAAGAAAGACAACGTTAGCTGAACGTAAGGAAATCGTTGAATACTGTATTACCCATAACCGTGATTATAAAGGAACAGCTTCTCTATATGATGTTTCTTATAGCCAGGTGTACTCATGGGTCAGAAAATATGATGCTGTTGGGGAAGATGGACTGTCCGATAAACGCGGGCACCACAAAACGGATGATGAGGTCGATGAACTGGAATGGCTGCGCCGGGAGAACCTGCGACTAAAGCGCCAGCTTGAAGAAAAAGATATGGTGGTGGAACTGTTAAAAAAAAAGTGAAGGAATTCGAAAGAATGTGAGGCTTGGAAAACTACGGTTTGAATCAAAATATCAGGCAATAAAATATTTTTACGAAAAAAAGCAATGGGGTGTCAACTGGATGTGCAAACAATTGGGCATATCACACGCTGCTTACTATAAATGGCTGCACCGGACAATTCCAGAGCAGGAATCCGAGAACACAAAACTGGCAGAACTGATAAAGGAGTATGACGAACGGTTCGGACATATCTTGGGATACAGGCGGATGACAAGCTGGATCAACCATTTCAATCACACCAGCTACAGCAGGAACAGGGTTCACAGAATCATGAGGAAGCTGGGAATTCATTCTATTATCCGTAAAAAGAAGAAGAAATACCCGTCGTCCAGACGGAGACAACAGCGGAAAATAAGCTGAAGAGGGAATTCAATGCAACGAAACCTAATGAGAAATGGGCTACGGATGTTACGGAATTCAAGGTTCCTGAGACTGGCAGGAAACTATATCTCAGTGTCATCCTTGATCTATATGATCGATTTCCAGTTGCGTATGTCATAAGCGGAAGAAATGACAATAAGCTCGTGTTTGACACATACGATAAGGCTCTCAAAGATAATCCGGATGCCAGGCCGATTTTTCATTCTGACAGAGGTTTTCAGTACACGAGCAGAATATTTCAGAAAAGGCTTCGAGAACAAGGCATGGAACAGTCTATGTCCCGTGTTGGACACTGCATTGATAATGGTCCTACTGAAGGATTGTGGGGGATTATCAAATCAGAGATGTATTGTATGTATAAGATAACCGACGAGATATCTTTACGTTCGGCAATCGACAAATATATAAAGTTTTATGCCGAAGAAAGACTGCAGGAAAGATTCCATTGCAAAACGCCACTGGAAGTACGAAGCGAAGCATTATCAGCGGAAACCCCGATACAATATCCGATTGCTGAGAACAAAAGAATAGAAGCATACAAAGCAAAATGGTGTGCCTCCTCCTCTCTGGCACGTCAGGAAAGAGAGTTTGCCAGATATGATCTCGATCTCTCCACAAAGACTATGGCGAACTGGATCATAAACTGTGCAGACAGATACCTGAAACCGCTGTATCAGCTGATGAAAGAGGAACTTCTGGAAAGCAGATATATCCATTGTGACGAAAGCCGGATCCAGGTACTCGGAGA
>ENA-OQAS01000808-OQAS01000808.1-human-gut-metagenome-genome-assembly--contig:-NODE-808-length-15820-cov-15.723316_pt1 | contig 15820 bp, 18 predicted proteins | sample MGYA00242733_ERZ504523 | MGnify/ENA primary metagenome ERZ504523 (study PRJEB26092, sample SAMD00036239) | human gut metagenome | host: Homo sapiens | study: EMG produced TPA metagenomics assembly of... | reverse complement strand
ATTCTGATACACTGCCGGAGTTCATGGAGCATATGAAGATGGCAGGATATTCAGTAAGAGCCGGAAAGTCAAAGAAGAAGAACACGACTTATTTTACATACACATACACGGACGATGCCGGAAAAAAACACAGAAGAAGAAGCTATAACATGCCATCCGGATATTCTCCGGAGGATATAGCAAAACGCATAAAGCAGAAAAGCGGAAGCAGGATGTATGAAGAAGTTGCTGATAACCTTGAGAAAAAAGAGAAGCTTGCATCGATTGACGAAATATATAAAAACACAGGCACATACCGAAGGCTTTACCAGGCGGTAAGCTTTTACAGGCTGCCTAATCCGTATGCAGTTACAAAAGGCGTCAGAAGAGACATTATGGCTATAGACAGGCTTCTCGATGAGTGCTCATACATTAAAATGAACAATTTAAAAAACATGAATAACATACAGGACCGGGAAAGCAGGCTTGAAGAAATGATAAATTCACTTAAAAGGGAAAAGTGGAATAAAAAGGATGCTTCAGAGGCATTGGACAGTAGACAGAAAAAACAGCTTGACAGAAAAGAGCAGCTAGAAAACGAATTGAAGAATCCTGATATCAGTGATGAAGCTTTTGAAGCCCTTCAGGATGAATATGAACAGCTCAAGGAATATCTGCCGGATGATGATATTTCAAAAAAAGATATGGAAAGACTTTCACAAGAGATAAAGGAACTTGGAAAGGAACTGCGCATGTTAAGAAGAATTAAAAAGACTGAACAGGAGTTTACCGGCAGAAAAACAAAACAGGTTAGCCGCGTACCGGAATCCGGCACGTTTAACAAAAATATATAAAAATTTAAAGGAGAATGGAACATGAACGAAAAAATTTATCTGATGGAGATGCAACACAATACTAATGAACATGAGACGGACAGGCTGATTGCATATCTGAAAAAGACTGCAGAGACTGAGATAAAGGAGGATGAAAAATAATGATGAAATATGAAATTTTTAAGGATGTTGTGGAAAATGCAGTACTTGACTACCTGCCTCCGGAGTATCAGAATTCAGAACTTCATTTGAAGCGTGTGAAAAAAGTAAACGGCATGGATTACGACGGACTTGTAGTAAGAAAAGAAGATACAAATGTGTGTCCAGTCATTAATATGACACAGCTGTATGAGACTACAAACTGTCAGAGGATATTGAACTTGTTATAAAAAATGCTGCAGATATTGTACTGATGGCATATGATGTAGCACCGGTGAATGAATATCAGGATGTACTGGATGAGGGATTCAGGCAAAATATCATTTATGAAATTTCAAATGCGAAAGCTAATGCACAAAGACTGGCAGGGTGCCCGACAAGACAGCTGAACGACCTGACTGTTTCATACAACATATGTCTGTCTGATCATGACGGTCTGTCAAAAACTATTATGGTAAATAATGAAATTGCAGCTGCGCTTGGAATGTCAGAGCAGGAACTTTTTGATACGGCAGAAAAAAAAATATGTCCAGACTTTTTGAGGTGAATATAACCAACCTGTTTGATTATGTGTATGGTCAGCTTAAAGCCAGAGGAATGAGTGATGAGCAGATTTCAGACCTTTTAGGAGGGGATGTAAGCAGCTTGTCTGAAGGATATCCGTGGATAGTCCAGAACACCTCAAACAATGGTGCAACAGTACTGCTCGACACAGAGGTATTTAAAGAACTGTCCGACCGGGTGGAAGGAAATCTGATTATCATTCCGTCAAGCACGCATGAAGTGCTTGCCATGGATGCAAGGCTGGTGCCTGACTGTGATGACCTTTCGGCTTTTATACAGCAGACAAACATGGATGCTGTCAGTCCGTCTGAAAGACTCTCGAATCAGGTGTATATGTATGACAGAAAAGAAAACTCAATAGAAATGGTAACGCGGAATAAGCTTGATATTATTCCGCAGGAATCAAGAAAAATTTCTTATGAAAAAAATATAAAACCTGAAATCTAGCATTTATCCGAGGTGACAGCCAATGAAGCTATATGAAGTTAAGGCGCTGGCTCATGAAACACAGTCGCGCATCAGACAAGACTTAAACGCCTGGAACGATTTTCTTGAACATGCATCACGTGTGTACAGGTACCGTTTCATGGATCAGATTCTCATATATGCACAGCGGCCTGATGCTGTTGCATGCGCTACAATGAACATATGGAACTCTAAAATGGGCTGCTGGATTAAGAAAGGCAACCGCGGCATTGCCCTTATTGATGAAAGCAACAGCAGAAAACTTAAGTATGTATGGGATGTAACCAGTGTTGTACCTAAAATGGGAGGACATCTGCCGAGACTGTGGATACGAAAACCATATCACACGGAAACGATACAGAATCGTCTGTTAAAAGTATATGGACTACAGCCGCAGACTGATAAATATGACACAAAGGAGCCGTCTATAGAACATACAATGGACTATCTTGTGGAATATCTGGCTGATGAGTATGCAGCTGATATTGCACAAGAAAAGTATTCGTCTGACAACAGTCCTTTAAGTGAACTTGATGAAGAAAAATACAAGATGGATGAGTACCGCAGAAACGTCAGGGTTTTTTTCAGGTACGGCCTTAACCGGATGATAAAGGAAAGAATGGGCTTATCGACAGGCGGTTTTCCTGATTATGATATGTCATTTATAAAAGACATGCCTGAAAGTGATTTCTGTGAGCTTTCCTCACGCATGACGGATGCAGCACAGCAGGCACTGCGTGAAGTTGGAATTGCAGTTTTAACCTATGACAGGGTGCATGGTATTGACAGGGACCCCAGTGTGGACTATAATGCTTTAAAGCGTAAAAGTGCAGAGAGGGAGGATAAAACATATGGAACTCGAATACATCAAAGCAGGGGACTACGAGATACCGAACCTTATACCGAACAAGGAACCACAGGAGCCGCTGACGAAATTCGGACTTATGCACAGGACCTGGCTGAAAAAGAATTACAGGGCGAAGTTCGATACGATGCTAATGTTCGGGGAACTTCAGGAACACTGCCTGGAGGTACAGAAGATAGCACAGGACGAGATGGACAGAATCGTGCCGCAGATGAAAAAACAGGAAGGAGTGACAGAGCAGCTGAAGATGCAGGACCAGCTGAAATGGATACGAATGATGAACAGCATCCTGAACAGGGCGGAGGAAATAGTGAGGGATACAGTGATTTACACTTTGTAGAAAATGAAATTGTACCGGAATCTGGTACCGATGAGGATGAGTATGTACCGGAATCCGGCACCGGACTGTATTTCATGCCAGAGCTGCCGACAGAGGATGAGCAGCGCATAAAGGTAGATAAATACGGCTATCTGAATCCGCGGAAAGCTGATTATATACCTCATGACTATATAAGACAGGTCATGCTCCGTGGAACCGGCTTTGAAGGAGGCTTTGACAGAGTCGTACAGATTTTCCAGAATGAGATGGAGGCTGGTAAAAGAACAGCACTTATCAAAAAGGAATACGGACTTGGCGGGGCGAGCTGGCCGGTTGACGGCATGGGGCTTCACGGATATGACACATATGGTTCTCAAGGCATACGTTTCCAGTGGCGTGATGAGCAGGGCGAAGCAGAAGGCACACTGTCATGGAGCAGCGTTGAACAGGAAATCGGAACCCTTATATTAACCGGTGAGTACAAAAGCCGTGACAGACAGAATAATGATATTATTCCGGAAGCTGAGGAATCAGATAATATTTCTCAAACAACAGAAATGCAGGAGCAGTCCACGGATAAACATAAATCCGAGGCACCAGAGCAGCTCAGCTTTACAGACTTAACAAATATAGAGCCTGATAAGACGGAAAATGATACTCAGCCGGAGGCATTAGATGAAACAGAGGCTGAACAAAAGGATAATGCAGAACAACAGAATAATGAAGATTTTACCGAAAGAGCAGCTGATTACACTGCTCTTTTAGTTTTGGCAGAAGCTGATGCATCCACACTTACCAAGAGGCAGAAAGCACAGCGTAACATTCAGCACTCAAAATTCTCAAGCAGATAGAAAATGAAAAACGTCCGGCAACAGCCGATGAGAGGACAATCATGTCCGCATATCTTGGATGGGGAGGAATACCGGAAATATTTGATGCTGAAAATGCTTCATGGTCAGAAGAATACGGCATATTAAAAAGCCTGCTGACAACCACTGAATATGACAGTGCAAGGGCGAGCACACTTAATGCACATTTTACGGATAAATCTGTCATTGATGCGATGTATAAGGTGCTTAACAACCTGGGCTTTACAAAAGGCAATATCCTTGAGCCATCAATGGGAATAGGAAACTTCTTCTCAAGGCTGCCGGCAGATATGAGTGCATCTAGACTCTACGGAGTGGAGCTTGACCCGGTAACAGGAAAGATGGCGCAGCTATATATCCTGATGCACACATAGATGTGAAGGGCTATGAAAAGACAGATTTTCAGAATGATTTTTTTGATGTGGCCATAGGAAACGTGCCGTTTGGCCAGTATAAAGTTCTGGATAAGTCATATGACAAACACAATTTCTATATCCACGATTATTTTTTTGCAAAGACAATCGACAAGGTGCGTCCGGGAGGAGTGATAGCTTTTATCACAAGCAAGGGCACCATGGACAAGGCTAATCCTTCAGTCAGAAGGTATATAGCCCAGAGAACACAGCTGTTAGGAGCAATAAGACTTCCAAACGATGCGTTTAAAAATGCCGGAACATCCGTTACATCAGACATCATTTTTCTGAAGAAGAGGGATATGTACATAGATACGGATGAAGACTGGATACATCTCGGCACAGATGAAAACGGAATAGAGATGAACAGCTATTTCGTTAACAATCCGCACATGGTGCTTGGCAAAATGGAAATGGTAAGCGGTCCTCATGGAATGGAGAGTGCCTGCGTACCGGAATCCGGCACTTCACTGGCAGACAGGCTCAGGCAGGCTGTACAGATGATACGCGGCGAAATTTCCATTGATGATACTGAAATATCTGATGAAGAGCTTGAGGATGAAAGCATACCTGCAGAGGCAGGAGTTAAAAATTTCTCCTACTGTTCAGTAAATGGAAAAATATATTACAGGGAAAACTCAATAATGCGTCCACAGGACATTCCGGAAAAAACAGCTGAGCGCATGAAAGGCCTGATTGATGTGCGGGACAGCGTGTCAGAGCTTATTGAATTACAGCTTGATGATGCATCCGATGAAGAAATCAGGGCATCACAGGCAAGGCTCAACAGTGTTTACGACAGCTTCGTAAAAAAGTTCGGGTACTTAAATTCCAGGACAAACCAGACCGCATTCAGGGAAGACGCAGGCTACAGCCTTATATCATCACTAGAAGAGACTGATGATGACGGAAAGGTTGCGGGCAAAGCGGACATGTTTACCAAAAGAACCATCAGAAAGGCTGTCCCTGTTACACATGTGGATACATCTGTTGAGGCACTGTCCGTTTCGATGGGAGAAAAAGCAGCTGTTGACCTTGAATATATGGAAGGGCTTACTGGGAAAAGCCTGGAGAAAATAATAAGTGACCTTAAGGGCATTATTTTTAAGGTGCCGGAATCCGGTACCTGGCAGACTTCAGAGGAATATCTTTCCGGAAACATAAGAAAGAAACTGATTTCTGCAGAAAAGCATTACAGGGGGATGCATCATATTCCGATAATGTGGAATATCTTAAGAAGGCAATGCCAAAACCTCTTACAGCATCAGAGATAGAAGTGAGGCTTGGGGCTACATGGATTAACGCAGAGTATATAGAGCAGTTTATGAAGGATGTGCTGCATACACCACAGAGACTGTTTTCAAGGGAGTGGGTGGCAGTAAAATTTGCCCCTATAAACTGTGAATGGAATATAAAAGGAAAGAATGCAGATTCATATAATCCCCTTGTCACAGGCACATACGGAACCGGCAGAATTAATGCTTATCAGATACTTGAAAATACGCTGAACCTTAAGGATGTAAAAGTCTATGACAGGATACTTCAGCCTGACGGCAGCGAAAAGCGTGTAGTCAACAGGGAGCAGACAATGCTTGCATCGCAGAAACAGGATGCATTAAAGGAGGCGTTCAAGGACTGGATATTCAGAGATCCGGAAAGAAGGGAGGTACTTGTAAAAAAATACAATGAGCTATTCAACTCTTCAAGACCGAGAACGTATGACGGATCACATCTCAAGTTTCCGGGAATGACACCTGATGTGGAGCTGAAGCCTCACCAGCTGAATGCAGTAGCACATGTCATGTATGGAGACAATACGCTGCTTGCACACTGTGTGGGCGCGGGAAAGACCTTTGAGATGATTGCTTCTGCGATGGAATCGAAGAGGCTGGGACTGTGCCACAAGTCGCTTTTTGTTGTTCCAAACCATCTGACAGAACAGTGGGCAGGGGATTTTTACGTCTGTATCCGGGGGCAAATATTCTTGCTGCAACTGAAAAGGATTTTGAGCCGGCACGCAGAAAACGATTCTGTGCGAGGATTGCAACAGGTGATTATGATGCAGTTATCATAGGACACACCCAGTTCGCTAAAATACCACTGTCAGATGAAAGACAGAAGAGACTCATGCAGGAACAGATAGATGAGATTACTGAGTCGATAAGTGAGGCTAAGGCATCAAACGGCGAGCATTTTACCATCAAACAGATGGAAAAGACAAAGAAAAATCTGGAGGTAAGGCTTGCTAAACTTAATGATGCAGGCAAAAAGGATAATGCAGTTACATTTGAACAGCTTGGAGTTGACAGGCTGTTTGTTGATGAGAGCCAGGAATTTAAGAACCTGTTTTTGTTTACCAAAATGAGAAATGTTGCGGGAATCTCACAGAATGATTCACAGAAGGCATCGGACATGTACGGAAAATGCAGATATATTGATGAGATAACAGGCGGCCGCGGCATAACATTTGCAACAGGCACACCTATATCAAACTCCATGACTGAGCTTTACACCAATATGCGTTATCTGCAGGCGGGCCGGTTAAAGGAGCTTGGATTTGAAAACTTTGATGCCTGGGCTTCAACATTCGGAGAGACACAGACAGCAATTGAGCTTGCACCGGAAGGCACTGGATACCGTGCAAAGACAAGATTTGCGAAGTTCTTCAATCTGCCGGAGCTTATATCCCTTTTTAAAGAGAGTGCAGATATACAGACAGCTGACATGCTTAAACTTCCTGTGCCTGAATGTGATTACGAGAATGTGGTTTTAAAGCCGAGTGTGTTTCAGCAGGATATAGTCAAATCGCTTGGGGACAGGGCAGAGAACATAAGAAAAGGAGGGGTTGATTCAAGCATCGACAATATGCTCAAGGTAACGAGCGATGGACGCAAATGTGCCATTGACCAGCGGCTCATAAATCCGGATCTGCCTGACAATGAGAATTCAAAAGTGAATGCATGTGCTGCCAGGGCATATGACATATGGAAGGAGACAGCGGAAGACAAATCAACGCAGCTTATTTTCTGTGACGCTTCAACACCGCGCAGTGACGGTGGTTTTGACGTGTACCATGCCATTAAGGACAAGCTGATTGCCAAGGGGGTGCCGGATAAGGAAATTGCCTTTATACATGATGCCAACACAAAAAAACAGAAAGCTGAGCTGTTTTCAAAGGTAAGAAGCGGCCAGGTACGTTTTCTGTTAGGTTCAACAGCAAAGATGGGAGCCGGCACCAATGTTCAGACAAGGCTCATAGCACTCCACACATAGATGTGCCGTGGAGACCATCTGACATAGAACAGCAGGAGGGAAGAATACTCCGCCAGGGCAACAGGAATGAGCGGGTGAAAATATTCAGGTATGTAACGGAAAATACATTTGATTCGTATTCGTGGCAGCTTATCGAGAACAAGCAGAAGTTTATTGGCCAGATTATGACCAGTAATCTCCGGTACGTTCCTGCGACGATGTGGATGAAGCTGCACTGTCATATGCAGAGGTAAAGGCGCTTGCAACTGGAAATCCATACATTAAGGAAAAAATGACACTCGATACAGAAGTTGCAAAGCTGAAGCTTCTGAAAGCAAATTTCAAAAGCCAGAAATACAGGCTTGAGGATGCAATTAATAAGGAGTACCCGGTCAGGATAGCAAAGCTTGAAGAAAAAATTGAGGGACTGAGGCAGGATATAATTACACGCGGTCCCGAGGAAATCCTATCGGATGGTTTTGAAATCAGGATTAACGGTGTGCCATATGATGACAAAAAGGAAGGCGGTGCAGCACTCATAGCAGCGGCCAAGGAGTCAAAGACACCTGAGAGGACCATGATTGGGGATTATAAGGGGTTTAAGCTGTATTCAAGGTATGACGCGTTTTTCAATTTATATTACATACATATGCAGGGCAGGTGTGAACATACTATTGAAATGTCATCAGATCCTGCCGGAATGATTACAAGGCTTAACAACTGCATGGCTGGTTTTGAAAAACGTCTTTCTGATGTGCAGGATGCACTGGATGAAACACGGATAGAGCTTGAAACGGCAGAAAAAGAGGTTACAAAGAAATTTGACAAAGAAGACATTCTTTCAGAAAAACTGAAAAGACTGTCTTTTTTAAATGCCCAGCTTGATGCAGACAGAAAAGAAACACCACAGAATGCCCCACAAAACACACAGGCGCAGAGAAATGATATTAAAGAGAAATATATAAACATATGATGAGGGTGCCGGAATCCGGCACCATAAAAATATAAAGGTACCGGAATCCGGTACGCAGGAGGAAAACATGGAAAAACAGGAAAGCCTTGAAATGTTTATGTTAAAGAGAAAAATACTAAAGGAACTTGAAGAAATGGATGAGAATGAAGATTTTATAATGCAGATAGGACTGGCAGGAAAGGAGAAAAATGAGTGATACAGTATATGTATTAGACCAGGTTGGCATACGTCTGGTGAAGGAAAAAACACTTATATCTGATACACAGCTTAAAAGACCGGAACAGGTTGTAGGATTTGTATCAGACATATTAAGGGAATACGACCGTGAAGTAATGTGTGTCATATGTCTTAATGCAAAGCTTAATCCGGTAAATATGTGCATATGCTCAATGGGTGCAGTCGACAAAGCTATTGCATCACCCAGGGAAATAATGAAGACGGCAATACTGTCAAATGCCAATGGCTTTATAATTCTTCACAACCATCCAGGTGGCTCATCACAGCCTTCGCTTGAGGATATACATGTGACAGATGTTATGTCAAAGGCAGGTGAGCTTCTTGGCATTCCACTGTATGACCACATAATTGCAGCGGCAGGAAGTGATGAGATTTATTCTTTTTACGAGAAAGGCTCAATGCCCCAGTCGCAGCTTAAATATGCGGACAGAGTCGCTGATATTAATCTGAGAAGTGACAGAACAGAGCCAAACGAAATAAAGAAACAGCTGAAATTACATCAAAGAAAAATATGAGAGGTGCAAGGCATATGGAAAACATTTCATGTGCCTTTAAAGGTGCCAGATTCCGGTACCTGAAGGAGAGGTGATAAAAATGGAAAATGACAAGGCAATTAACTGCCTGATGGAGCTCCTGAAGGGTGAAAACTTCATGAGTGCAGATTATACAAATATTGCACTGCAGAATGGAACGAATTTAAATGTTTTAAGGGAAATTTACCTGTGTGCCTGTGACAAGATATCCGTCAAGGATGTTCAGGAGGTAATTGATAACAGAAAAACTGATGTTGCAGGCTATCTGAGAAAAATAAGATATCAGAAAGCATGCGGTGTGATTATAGGCAAAGGCAACAATACACTTAAGGATATGTCAAAGCTTGCGGATGCAGTACAGGCAAAGATTAATACGCTGGGTGAGAGCATTATGACAGTAGAAAAGAAAACAGGTGAGCTCAGCGACATGTTTGTCGACATAAAGCCGCCACAGGGAGCTGTGACCATGCCGTATGCAGGAGTACAGCAAACGGCCGCAGCTGACGTAAAGCGTGAAGATGAAAAAACAGCATCATTTAAACGCAAGAGACTTAACCGCAGACAGAAAAATGACATAGCGGAATATATAAGTCTGCTTAAAGAAGAAGGATATAAGTCAGAGCAGATAAGCTATGTGCTAAGCCTGGCTGAGGAGGGGGTTACACCAGCAGAGATGGAGGAATTCATACACCCTGGTATTTCCGTCGATATGATGGAAAAAATAAGGCGCATGAAGAAAAAGAACAGAAACAAGGACGTGGAGGAAAGCTAAATGGATACGGACAGAGAATTTGAACATATGATGATGAGTGTCAGAAACAGTTCCGGCAGTATTACGCAGATGGTATATGCAGCAAACATGCTGCAGATCAAACTTGTTCAGTTTGTGGCAAGGCTGGCATATAAAGGCTATCTTTCAGTAAAATCCAGGGACGACCTGGCCGCGTTCGCAAAGCTGTCTGAGGGAAAATACACGATATACAGCATACCGGTTTCCACAGAGCATGTAAATGATTTAAAACAGCTCGAAGCCCTTAAACTTGAGCTGCAGAACGTATCGGAAAAAAGCGAAAAGAAGCGGATACAGAATGACATCAGTATTCTAAAAGCGCGCATAGATGCTGATTCGCCGGTTGAACAGCTTAAGGGAAAAGGATTAAAGCAATGTTGTGTACTGCCCAAGGTAGATGGCGAAAGCGGAACAATACAGATTGCAGTAATGAATAAGGATGACCAGATATTCAAGTCATGGTTTGCATCTCATATAAGGGTACAGATGTCCGGTGGAAAAAAGGAAATTACTGATCTAAAAAATTTCACGGAAGGAAATTATACAATTTTTAATCTTCCGTTTGAGGGAAAAGAGCTTGAGGATGCCTGTCGTGACTTTAATGCACTGAAAATGAATTATTCGATTCTTCCCGACCTTAAGGTAGGAAATGACAACAGCCAGATAGCAGTTGCAAACGCAGACAGAAACAAGTTTGAAATATGGATAAAAATGTACCGGGAGGATATGCTGAAACAGGAAAAACAGCCCGGAAACATATATGAAATGGATAATGAATCATATATGGACACGGCAGCGGTAAATGAAGAGGAATATATAAACAATGCTTCTTTGGAATATCAGAAAGTAAACAGTGAATTTGAGGAGCATGAAGTGCCCGGACCTAAAGTAAATGTAATGCAGAAGGACGACAGTGAGGAGTTCGCAAGACTTAAGAAAGACGGCAACTATGAAATGGTCACGATAAACAGGGAGACGCTGGTTGATAACATGGCTTTCACGTCTGTATCAAAAAAGATGCGTGAAAAAGGGTATTTTGTATCACGTATCCCTGGCACATACGGAGAAAATGAAAAGCATCTCATACTTCCGGCTGAAAATGTATTTGTGGCAGATGAGGCAGAACTTATGTGGGATTTATTCCCAAAAACAAGCCCTCGATGGTTGCAGAGAATGGAAATGTAAAAACTGCAAGCTATGAGAATATTCATAAGCAGTATGAGAATGTCACAAGGAACATGGCATATGCAAAGAATCTCAGGCCGAAAGCTCCGAATGTGAATAACAGTAAGATATTAAATCCGAAGGTATAATATTTTAATATAAGGTACCGGAATCCGGCACCTTATATTTATTGGAGGAATATGGCAAATTACGGAACAAGATATGAAAAAAAGAAAACACCATGGGCAGCATTTGCTTTCCTGCTTTTGTTTTTCCTGATGCTTGGATATATAATATCGGGTCTTTATGTGGCGCCTGAAAACCTTAAAGGAGACTATAATGCACAGATGCTGTGGGCGGTCACACATTTTTTTAAGATTGCAAATTCAAAGACTCCGGCATGGGTAGGTATTGGTTTTATAGGTTGGTTTTTCTTTGTAAATTATTACATGATTCATTACAGGAACTTCCACAGCGAGATGGAGCATGGTGACGAAGACTGGCTTGACCCGGTAAAGGCAAGCAGGAGCTTAAGGACACTGACGATAAATATAACAGGATACTGTCAGAAAATGTAAAGGTAAGCATAAGGGGAAAGCTTTCAAACAACAACATGATGATTGTCGGTTCATCAGGCTCATTCAAAACAACATCTATAATGCACCAAAACCTCCTGCAGATGGGGTCAAGCTATGTGGTTCTTGATGTAAAAGGAGACACACAGAGAAAACTTGGAAAAATATTTGAAAAAAATGGTTATCAGATATTCTCGCTTAACTTCAAAAACCCGGAGCAGTCGGACAGGTACAATCCGTTTGAGTGGATTCAGACAGAAGCGGACATGCTGAGAATTATAAAAAGCTGGCATGATGCTGTCAGACCGGCAAAGGAAAACTCCGCAGCTGACCCGTTCTGGGATGATGCGGTGGATTTAAAGATGCAGGCTGTGTTTTATTATGCATGGCTGGATGCAAGGGATAACAACAGGAAAGCAACGTTCAATGACGTAATCAGCCTTCTTGCAATGGAAAATGTCAAAACAACAGATATTACAGGGGAAGAGTCAAATGCGCTGGCTGACCTTATGGAAAAGTGTGAATCAGAGCATGATGCAAACTATCCTCCGGTAAGGGCATTTAAGAAGTTCCAGGGAAAAGCTTCGGAGACTGAGGGCAGCGTTTCGCTTATGATTTCTGCAATGCTTAATATATGCGAGACAGCTGAGGTAAAAAGAATATTTTCTGGAAACGACATTGATATCCGCACAATAGGACAGCAGCCAACTGTTGTATTTCTCGTTATGCCGGATAATGTTAATACATACACATGGATAACATCCATGTTTTATACGCAGATGTTTGATACACTTATCCGTCTGTCAGACGATGAAATCAAAGGGCCACTGCCGTATGAAGTACAGGTATGGATGGATGAGTTCTATGCAGGTGCGCGCCCGGCAGATACAGAGAAGCTGCTTGGAGTAATACGAAGCCGAAATATCAGCATGGTGCCGATACTGCAGTCCATAGCACAGGCCAAGGCAATCTATCCGAACGACAAGTGGGAAATCATGATGGACAACATGGCGGCATTTGTATTTCTGGGTTCCGGCCCACAGGCTAAGAGTACGCATGAGTACATTTCCGAAACACTGGGCAATGCAACGGCCGACAAAAAAGATGACAGAATGTCATTCGGGGTTAATTCAAGTTCGGATTTGTCATATTCAAAAGCGGAATTAAAGCTCATGACACCAGGACAGGTAAGAAGAATGCCGCCGACAGAGTGCATTATTTTTTAGAGTCGAGACCGCCGATATATGATACCAAGGCAATACCTTTTGACAAGCCGGAATACGGTTTTACGGCAGCTGACTGGCTGAAAGACAGATACAGTGCTGCTATGGCGCTTGGTGACTACGAACATCCGGTGCGTACCATATATGATGCAAAGAATTTCAGGTATATAACCCTTTCCCGAGATAAATGTCTGGATTTCGTTACAGATAGGGAAGAAATTGAACGCCTGAAGGTCATGGCAAAGACTGACAGAACCATATATTCATGCGAGGTTGATGAGCGTGACCTTTTATACCTGTCATTTGATTCAACCAGAAAAAGGTCTGTGGATGAGATAGCAGAGCTATACAGACAGGCCGTAAAAGAGTCAGAGGAGGAAGTGGAGCAGATAAAAGGTCTTGCACTTCTTCATGATGTTGATACGGAAGAGCTTATTAAGAAGGCTGAAGAAACAGACAAGACGGGATGGACAGGAGATACATTTGCAGATCTGTGTGGCAGATACTGGGACAAACTGAAAGGAAATAGAAAAAGAAATAATTTCAAATGCGATGGATGACGGCCTGGATGAAGAGCAGATGATAAATATTTTTCTTGCACCTACAGATGACATGGACAATTTAAGAAGGGCTTATGTAATTGACAATAAAAGGAATGGAGATGACAGATAATGAACATAAAGGCTAATATGAGGGTGGATTTTGATTCAATTAAGAACACATCTACCGTTGCTACCGGATGGGTAGAAATAGAAGGGATTTTTAAATTTCCAGTCTCAGTCAGAAAATGGTTTGACGATAAGTCCGGCAAAGAAATGATGTTTGTATCCTATCCTCAGAGAAAAGACGGAGACAGGTATTCAGGGGTGGTATATCCGCATGACAGGGAGGTCAGGAATGAGATAGACAGAGTGGTACTTGATGTCACAAAAGAAAAGCTTTTTGCAGAAAGTGTACCGGATGTAAATATAGATGATGTGAGAATTACCCCGCTTAACCAGAAAACAGGCTCTGTAGTGCAGAAACTAGGCATTGCATCGGTCAAAATGTATGGAATGACGGTTAACGGCATAGTAATAAAGGAAGGCAGAAAGGGACGGTTTGTACAGATGCCACAGTATCAGACACAGGGACAGTACAGGGATACCGTGTATGGTGTTACAGCTGCGATACAGCGGAAAATAGAGGATAGGGTATTATTGGAATATGATAAAATCATTAGGGCACAGGAAGAGGTGAATATGCAGGAAGTGCAGGAGACTAAGATTAATCAGGAGATAGAGCTGACAGATGAATACAGGGAGCAGATAAATTCAATCCATGATTATGAGGTTGCAAACAATATTCCAGAAAATGACCGTATGACAAAATGGTATGATGAAATGAATGCAGCCGTTGCAAAACCCTGGTATAAAGAAAATGACACCGGCAGAGTGCCTATAAGTGAATCCACCATTGCCGCCCGTTATGCAGAAATTTCAGGGGAACAACAGACAGCAGGGAATACGCAGGCTAATCAGGAAGAACAGAAGAAAGACGAAGAGAATGAAAAAAAGACTGTCAATGCGGTTATTACATTTACTGTTGCTGAAAGCAGCGAGTTCCACAGCATGGCACTTACATTGACAATATTTCCACTGTTGAGGAAGCAATAGAAAAATTTAATCAGATTGACCCGGCAAGACTTCACGGAATCCCAGCAATCGGAATTAATTACCATGTTGAGGGAACGGACAGTATTGAAGATGAGCAGGCAGATATTGTAATGGGAAAAATAATAGATGTGCCATCACTGAATGCTTATCCGGACATGAGGGATAATGAGACTGTAAAGGCGGCCATTGAAAAACTTATTGAAGCGTATCCTGAAAGCCTGGTTTTAAGTCCGACTGAAGATGATGTAATGCAGACTTTAGAATTGGCAGGAGTTGCTGCTGACAGAAAACGCCTGGATGGGATATATTCAGGAACTGAAGACAGGGAAGAGTATTTACAGTACCTGAAGAGCCTTCGTGAAAATTACGCTGAAAATGATCCGGATGAAATTAAAATGTCATATCTTGACAAGGCAATTACATATATAGGTCAGATACGTAAGCCCAATACAAGCAAGGATGGAACCAAAGGCATTGATGAAGCGGAAGATGCTACTGAAATACAGGAAGATGAAGAACCCATTTATAGCAGTGCGGACGTATTACATTGATGCCTAATTTCTTCGCTGAGAAAAACAGGGATGGTGTACGTTTTACTATTAAAAACACAAAACTGAATATTGATAATCCCATTATAGTCGGTAAATATATAAGGGCGCAGTGTTTTACGGTTGAAAATGGAAACGACAAGGTATTTGCACGTTTCCAGAATGAGCTGAACGGCATGGAGCACATGAGAACCGGTCCTCTGCTTATCCGTCAGCAGATAGTTATGCAGGTATTCAAGGACGGAGTTCCACAGCAACCATATCTGTATGCATCTTATAAATCTGATAATGTGACAGAGGCACTTGAACATTATAATGAGTGCAAGGCTGGTGGACGGATCTGACGGGACAGACAACTGCAGAGATTTTCCAAAGGGCAAAAACGAAAGAAAATAAACAGGATG
>ENA-OQAS01000807-OQAS01000807.1-human-gut-metagenome-genome-assembly--contig:-NODE-807-length-15826-cov-3.150901_pt1 | contig 15826 bp, 25 predicted proteins | sample MGYA00242733_ERZ504523 | MGnify/ENA primary metagenome ERZ504523 (study PRJEB26092, sample SAMD00036239) | human gut metagenome | host: Homo sapiens | study: EMG produced TPA metagenomics assembly of... | reverse complement strand
TCGGCAGTCATGTGTGTGATCCAAAGTGTATTTAAGTCAAGAACTGCTGTTTCAGGAGAGCAGGCAAAGGAAGAAATATATAGTTTCTGGTCAGTTTATCTGGATTGCAGATGTATTCTATTGCTTTATCAACGGTTGTTTTGATACCATGGATTTTTGTAACTGCCATATTTTTTCCATTAACTCCTTTATATCGTCCAGGTCCTTTGGGTAAACTGTATTGGTACTGTTTATACGATGGGTGATCTGATTCAAATTGCTGCTGATATTGCCCAGCAGGGTATTCATTTTTCGGATATGAGAGTAGTCTACTTCATATACAAATCCATATAAGATCATTTTCCGTAGAAAGGCAGATTTGCTTTTCATCCTGGAAAGACGATATTTTTCTTCTAAAATGTATTGTTCGTCATCATTCAAATAAAATTGTACGGGATGAATTCTGGTACGTTTGCTCATTGAAATCCTCCAATTCGTTTTTTTCTATAAAAAAGAGTACAAAAAAACTGTCTAACCAGTTCGGCTATGACAGTTATGGTACTTGGTTTTTTGTTGGTTTGGACAGATGTATCTGTAAGTTATTTTAACAGGACTGGGTGAAAGCGTCAAATTAAGAAATTATAAAATATGAGAGGGCCAGGGATACTCCCTGATACATTTGGTAGAATGAACCGGAAAGGGAATTTGACAAAATGAGCCAGTTGTCATGACACTGGCAGTGCTTGCTTCTTTTGGGGTGTAGCCTGCAAAGCAGGCTATGCAAAAGCTATAAAACATAAATGGAACTGTGAGAAGTGGTTGAGAATATAATCCTGATAGCGTATAATCAGAGCAAGAAATCGTAAGTGAGGGATAAATTTGAAACGTGAGGAAATTTTTCAATATGTGAAAGAGCAATATGGAACGGAACCGGAATATTTATGGAAAAAAGATCCTGATTCTGCAGTGCTTCGACATAAAAATGGAAAATGGTATGCTATAATTATGGCAGTGGAAAAGAAAACACTGGGATTAGAAGAAGATGGAAAAATTAATATCCTGGATGTAAAATGTGACCCTGATCTGGTTGGGATGTTAATTCAAACGTATGGATTTTTACCGGGGTATCATATGAATAAGCGACACTGGATTACGATTCTTTTGGATGAATCTGTTAGTGAAGCTAAGACGCTAGATTTTCTGGATATGAGTTATGATTTAATTGACAGTGGGAAGTAATTAAAATTAAAAAGGAAGCCTTTCAGAAAAATCTCTGATCGGCTCCCAGGTATTCATTCTGGATATGTATAAGTTGATCTTTGCAACAGGATATTTTTCCAATCTCGTTCATGGCGCAACACTCGGAGAATATGAATCTCTTTTGTTTCTTCCATTATAATATAAAAAATAATAGATGGCGGAAAAGATCTTTTATGTATGGAATATCCTCTGTACAGAATTTGAGTTCGGGGAAAGGCAGTACTGAACTGGCCTAAATTCTGCATTTGTTCTTTCAGATCAGATTGAAAACGGTCAGCACGTTGCTGGCCGAATTCTTCTTCAATATAATCTGCAATGTCTGTGACATCGTAAATTGCTTCCCAGGTTAAAATAATTTTATATTCTTGCATTTCTTCGTGCATCCCTTAATTCTGTGATTTTGCGAAAAGCATCTTCCAGTGGCAATTCACGACCAGCTTCCATATCATCAATTCCCCGGTCTAACATGCGGAGAAGATGATTGTTTTCCTGGTTTTTATCGGTTGTAGGGACTTTTTTTGTTAATTCCATGAAATCACTCCAATCATACGGTTTATAAATAGTGTATGTTGTTCAGAAGTATCTATCCATAGTTTAGCATAGAATGGGCAGCAATACAATTGAATTATTTTGCAGGAGCGTCCGTCAGACCAAGAAGATATTCACAGGAAACATTAAATACTTCGGCCAGTGCGACAACTTCGTAGTCGGGAACGAAACGTGTGCCTTGTTCAATTCGCAGGATTGCCAGATCATTAAAATCATATCCTGCAAGTTGTAATTTGGCAGCGAGTGTTTTCTGAGTAAGATTATGAGCCTTTCGTAATTCTTTTACCCGTTGTCCTATTCTGTTTTTACTGTTCGTTTTTTTATCCCAATAAATAATCATTCTGATCCTCAAAAGTTTCTAAAGATGAAGTATTATTATTGATTTTAAGGAAAAATATTGTTACTATACTTCTAAAGATGAAATTTTTGGAAGTTTATTTGATTTTTGAAATAAGAAAATGATAATGCTGCCTGTAATGAGAAATAATTCTAATGAGAGGTGGAAAGAAGATGAATGAATTTTATGAAGCAGTATCGAATTTATTTGAGGAATTGCGCTGTGACTCCGGAGAAAGAGAATATACAGTACAGCCGGAAGAATGGAAAGAAGCAGAGAAGAATTTGAAACAAATACAAAAGAAGCTGCCACTACATCTGGAAAAAATCCCAGAGCGTGAGCAGAATTTCTGGAATAAATATCTGGATCAGTTAGAACATTTCCATTATGAAGAGGAGCAGCGGGCTTATTACCAGGGAATGATGGATGTAGTTGAGTTTCTTATTAATATAGGGGCAATAAAGAAATCCACGAATGTTAAGAGAATGATAGAAAAATATGCACGTTAAGAGTGGCGGTATGGGAAACCATACCGCTTCTTCAGAATAATTCAGATAGAATTCAAATGAATTTCAGGGATCTTGTTTATCGTGGTCTGTAGGAATTTTGTATGTGCGCAGGTATGCTTCTACGATGGCAAGGATAGCGGTAATTTGCTCATCGTTGCATTTTGACAGGTACATGAGCAGGCGTTGATAATCAAGATTATCTGTATGATTGTTTGGATAAAACAATGGTTCAGGAGGAACATTTAAAGCGCGTACCAGTTTTCTGATTTTATGAAAACTGGGAACTCGGCCCCCATTTTCAATTTCCTTTAAATATCGGCTGGACATTTCTGCTTTTTCAGCTAATTCTTCATAAGTCAATTTTTGCTCGTGTCGGGCGTTCTTAAAAAACAATCCCAGTTCTTTATCTGTTTGTTTTGGCATATGATACACCTCCATGTTTAGTGTATAGTTCCCTTTATTGAAAGAAAATGAACTAATATTTCACTAAAAAAGAGGGTGATATTTCACTTTTTAAAAGACATATAAAATTCTGAATTTCCGTAAAACAGATCCGGAGGTATGGGAAAGATTAAGAATTTTATTGTCTGGTATCATATCCGTCATTACGTGACGGATGAAATAGATAAATAGTTCAAAAAAGCAAATAAATTTCTTTACCTCAAAAAGTGAATTATATGCCACAAAAAATGATGGCAAAATATTATCTTTTGATATAAATAGCGTCCGATGGGCTAAAACTACCCATTAGGACGTTTTTTATATACCTCAAAATACAGGAAAAACAATTTTCTCGTATTTATTAAGAAATTTTTTAAAAATTTCTTCCCACACCCCGACAAATGCACTCATCCGTTTGGGATATGTGTGAAGGGGAAGCAAGAACTTTGCTTATTGCCTACCGGCGGGGAAGGAGGTGAACTCTTATGGAGCAATCCTCTTTTCAAGATGAGCAGACAGTCAGACATCAGTTTGATTCTCTGTGCAAGCTGGCATTGAAAAGTGAAGTTATTAATTATGAAAAGCATATGGCATATCGCCAGAAGTATGAAGTGATGTTGTCAGAATTATCAGAAAAGGAGTTGAGCAGACTTTTTATAATGGATGAGCATGAAATGGAAACACATCGTTTTCAGGTCCTGGGTTACGACATAGAAGTCAAAGATGCATTGATTGCTGAAGCACTGCAGACACTTACTGAAAAGAAAAGGAATGTTGTGTTATTATCATATTTTATGGATATGAGTGATGCAGACATTGCCAGAGAAATGAATCTTGTACGCAGCACAATTAATGAGCATCGTAGACGATCACTGGAACTGATGAGAAAAAATATGGAGGAATCTGCAAATGAAAAAAAGTAAAAAACAGAAATGCGCATTTGATTTGCTGCCATTCCATGTTATTGAGGCAGCATCAACTGGTGATACTGAGGCAATCCAGGCAGTGTTGAAGCATTATGAAGGTACATAACAGTTTTGGCTACCAGAAAAATGTTTGACGAATTTGGACAGGTGCATTACTGTGTAGATGAAACTCTGCGTCAACGCCTGGAAGCAAAACTGATTACTAAGATCTTGGGATTTGATACGAAATCATATGTAAGGAAAAGTAATCAGTAAAGGGAGTATTTAATATAGATTCCTTTTCCCCTTCAGGAATTTTTGTACCTTGAAAATTGTATATTGTTTTACATACAGGACGTGAAGATATGTAGAGCCACTAGGTAAATCCGCCATGATATATCTGCTCTGTTAATGGAGTAAATACGAGGAAATGCTGAAATATAACATTGAAGTAAAGGTATGGAGCGAGAAGAATTTGACAAAATGTGTAGCAGCTGCACAGGGCGACGAAGCATATCTGTGATAATGATACTTCCAGAAAAAATCTGGTCATATTTAATGACGGTGCAAAACCGATGTGGGCAGAGTACTGAACTGCCACCTGTATTGTAATTTTATCTGCCGATGACAGTGTATAAAATTGTAAATTGTCATGGGCAGATAAAAATGTTTTGTCCAAAGAGAAAAGGAGGAGAGAAGAGTGGCGATTAAAATTGAAAAAGGTAAGATTCCAATTTGGGAAAAATATATGCTTACGGTGGATGAAGCAGTGCAATATTTTGGAATAGGTGAAAAGAAAATAAGGATGCTTATTTCGGAACATCTAAATTCAGAATGTTGCTTTACAGTCCAGGTGGGGTGTAAGTCATTGATTAACCGTAAGAAATTTGAGGCCTTTCTGGATCAGACTACGTCTTTGTAAAAAATATACGAACAATTTAGCGCTTTAAAGTGGAAATGTTAGTCCTGGTATGATATAATACCTATATCGTGCTAGGGCTTCTTCGTAGAAAGGGGCGAAGACGTTTGGGTAAAACAAAACGTGACCAAAAACGACGAGATAAAAAAGGTCGAATTTTACGAAACGGAGAAAGTCAGAGAAAAGATGGAAGATATGCGTTTGTATATACAGATTGTTATGGAAAGCAGAAGTTTTTGTATAGTTGGAAATTAGAGCCAACAGATTCTCTGCCAACTGGATGCAGACCATGCTTAGCTCTAAGGGAAAAAGAAAAAAATATCCAAAGAGATTTACATGATGGTATAGTACCTTACGGAGGAAATTTAACAGTTTTGGATTTGGTTCAAAAATATATTGGACAAAAAAAGGGGGTTCGTCATAATACTCAGGCGAACTATGATTTTGTGATCAATATAATAAAAAAAGAAGAATTCGGAACCAGAAGAATAGATAAAATAAAATTGTCGGATGCAAAAGCATGGTTTATTAAGCTGCAAGCAGATGGAAGAGGATACAGTTCCATTCACAGTGTGCGTGGAATTGTAAGACCTGCATTTCAGATGGCAGTTGAAGATGATTTACTGCGCAAGAATCCTTTTGAATTTCAATTATGTACAGTTGTCGTAAATGACAGTGTTACAAGACAGGCAATTACAAAAGAACAGGAAGAGTTATTTCTGGAGTTTATCCGAAATGATGACCATTACTCAAAATACTATAATGGAATGTTTATTTTGTTTAAGACTGGACTTCGTATTTCTGAGTTTTGTGGATTGACAGTGAAAGATATTGATCTTCAGGAGAGAAAATCAATGTGAATCATCAGCTTCAGAGAACCAGAGGAATGCAGTACGTCATTGAAGATACCAAAACTTCAAGTGGAACACGAATGTTACCGATGACAGATGAAGTTTATGAATGTTTTGAACAGATTGTGAAAAACCGTAAAAAAGTAAGGGTTGAGCCGATTATAGATGGATATAGTCGATTTCTATTCCTGGATAAAAAAGATATGCCTGAGGTAGCACTCCATTGGGAAAAACATTTTCAATGGGCGTTAGGAAAGTATAATCGTACTCATGAGAAACAAATGCCAAAGATCACGCCTCATGTATGCAGGCACACATATTGTTCCAATATGGCGAAAGCTGGAATGAATCCGAAAGCACTCCAATATTTAATGGGACATTCTGATATAGGGGTTACGTTAAATGTATATACGCATCTGGGATTAATTGATGCAAAAGAAGAGATGAATAGGATTGCAAAACTGGCATAAGTATGATAAAATAATAGAAAAAGAATTAAAAATAATCTGATTATAAGGTTCTTAGAAAGCCTGTTTTCCAGGCTGGTTATTACTAAGAAGTTACTAAATTTGGATAAGAAAATATACGAATTTATGCTGTGATATACAGGAAAATGACAGGATTGAAGATTATCGGAAAATGCCTGTAAACAGCGTAAATACAGCATTTCAAGGAGTTTTAAGCAATGATAAGTGTGCTATTTGTCTGCCACGGCAATATCTGCAGATCAACCATGGCCGAAAAGTGTTACGCACAAGGTAAAAACGCTCGGTCTTTCAGATCAGTTTTTGATCGACAGTTTTGCAACAAGTACAGAGGAGATTGGGAATCCACCTCACAGAGGAACAGTGAACAAGCTGAGAGAAGTGGGAATACCACTGGTTCCGCACAGAGCGAAGCAGATTACGTGGGCGGATTATGAAAAATCCGATTATATTATTGGTATGGATTCTGCTAATATGCGTAATCTTAACAGGATGCTGAAGAATGACCCGGAAGAGAAGCTTTATAAGTTTCTGACTTTTGCCGGATCAGGACGGGATATTGCGGATCCTTGGTATACAGGAAATTTTGACGAAACTTATGAAGATATACAGGAAGGTTGTGAGGGATTTCTGGATTATCTGGAGAAACATGGAGAAATCCATTAGTGATATTTCGGAATGAGACACAAATCTGAAACAATACAAAAGGTATGACAGCAAAAGGCAGCGGAAGTTGCTTTTTCTGTCGATGAAAACTTCTTTACAAATCTGAAAGCTTCTATTATACTTGTCCATACAGCAAGCAACTCAAATTCAGCAGAGAAATCTGCTCTCTGCAATTCTACAGTGGAAGTTCTTTCCACAGAAATATCTAATCATGTTATCAGATCAGAATCATTTTGTGTGTCGTTGTGAGAGCGCACAGGATTTTGTCAGGACATTCGTCCGCTTTGTTTCACAGAAAGGAAATTAAATATGGAAAAAAGTTATAAAACTTTTGTCACGGACTGAGAAAGCTCCTTCTTGCGGCTATGGATCTGAAGGAAGAAGAAATTTATTTTTCAAACGATGGAGAAAAATATGGCTGTTTGGGAGATAGGCTATTTGTAGAGAGTGGTCATATGGAAAAGGCAAAAACAGTTTGCGGGTTGCATACAGAAGAACTTTATAAAAGGTACTGTCAGGAACATTCTTTTGAAAATATCGTTCATGATTGTGTTGGGGAGATAAAGAAAGTCAGTGAAAATTGTGTGCTATGTGATTTGGATGATCTGAAAGATTATGAGAAGGTAAAAAGCAGACTTTTATTCGACTTCTGAATGCAGATAAAAACAGGACTATACTGAAGGAGTTGGTTCATCACAAAATCGGAGATATTGCTTTAGTGGTTTATTATCTTGCAGGAGAAAAAGAGGGATATGTTCTGAGTGCAAAGATCAAGAAAAGCTTTGTGGAGAAATGGGGAAAAGATGCGGATACTGTTTTCGAAGCTGCTCTAATAAATACATATTTTATCAGTCCACCAAGAATCTATCATTGGGAAAAAATGCTGTTTGATAAGACATATGAAGGAGATAATTTCATGGATATCCTTGGAACATACCATCCAAATAAAGGGATTGCCGGGAATTGCCTGAGTACAGAAAAGCGTACTAATGGAGCGGCAGCAATCTTTTTGCCCGGGGTAGCCAGACGTCTTTCTGAACTTCTGGGTTCAGACCTGTATCTGGTTTTTACCAGTGTTCATGAAGTAATGGTCCATAATGCGGATGTGGTTTATCCGGAAGATTTGAAAGAAGTTCTAAGTGATACGCTCGAGAAAGCAACTCCGGAAGAGGATTATCTGACATCTTCCATTTATCGATACAGCAGAAGGAGTGGTGAATTCTCTGTGGAATTGAAATGAGCTAAAGAGAGGTGACATATGGAAGTGCTTTGAGTTTATCGTTATTTGGGTATTAGAACAGAAATTAAGGCCGGAATCCATCATAAAGAATGAAATTCCGGCCAGGTTCTTTCCATGTGTTATGCTGTTTGTCTAATTATTATAAGAGTTCTTTTTTTGTGGTTTAGCTGAGAAGTGCGGAATCGTTGGAAAATTCTTCACCGCTGGCTTCTTCGAATTTGTCCAGGAGATCTTTGACTGTAAGCTTTTTCTTTTCTTCGCCCTGGATATCCAGAATGATCTTTCCCTCCCACATCATGATCAGACGATTGCCGTGAGTGATTGCATCACGCATGTTATGGGTGATCATCATGGTTGTCAGATGATCGCGGGTTACGATCATGTCTGTGATCTCGAGAACCTTGGCTGCAGTCTTCGGATCAAGAGCAGCAGTGTGCTCATCCAGAAGAAGAAGCTGAGGTTTCTTTAAGGTTGCCATCAGAAGTGTCAATGCCTGACGCTGGCCACCGGAGAGGAGTCCGACTTTGGAAGTGAGGCGGTCCTCAAGACCAAGACCGAGAATCTTCAGGAGTTCGTGGTATTCTTCCCGTTCCTGGCGGGTAATGCCCGGACGGAGAAGGCGGGATTTTCCGCGGCGTTTGGCAAGAGCGAGATTTTCTTCAATTCCCATAGTTGCAGCAGTTCCGGTCATAGGATCCTGGAATACACGGCCAAGATACGCGGCTCTTTTATATTCGGAAGTTTTGTGACATCGGTTCCACCGATAATGATCTTTCCGGAATCTACAGGCCAGGCACCTGCAACTGCATTCAGCATAGTGGATTTTCCGGCGCCGTTTCCTCCGATGACTGTAACAAAATCACCTTCGTTCAGATGAAGATCCACGCCGTTTAAAGCAACCTTTTCATTGATAGTGCCCGGATTAAATGTTTTATGTATATCGATCAGTTTCAGCATGATCATTTACCTCCCTGTTTGGCTTTTGTAAAGTATTTGCCCTTCCAGTATGGGAAAGCAAGGAACAATGCAACGACGAGTGCGGAAAGCATTTTCAGAAGGTCTGTATCAATTCCCATCCAGATAACAATCTGAAGTACCAGATAATAAAGAATAGAACCAAATACAACGCTTAACAGCTTCAGTGCAAAGTTGCGGAAAATACGGCTGAAGATCGCTTCACCGATAATTACTGCAGCAAGACCGATAACGATAGAACCACGTCCCATGTTGATATCTGCAAATCCCTGGTACTGTGTGAGAAGAGCGCCGGAAAGAGCAACAAGTCCGTTGGAAAGCATCAGTCCCAGAACCTTATTGCGGTCTGTGTTGATACCCTGTGCACGGGACATGCTTGGATTACATCCGGTCGCACGCAAGGAACATCCGAGTTCAGTTCCGAAGAACCAGTAAAGGAATGCAATCAGAATGATGATCATAATTGCTACGATAAAAAGCGTATTCTGTGTCAGAGCAACACCTTTGACACGTCGAAGGGATACCAGAAGATTAAATTTATCAACATTGATCGCCTGGTTTGCTTTTCCCATGATCTTCAGGTTGATAGAATAAAGGGAAAGCTGTGTCAGGATTCCGGCAAGGATAGCCGGGATGCCCATAAAGGTATGAAAAATACCGGTGGCAAGACCGGCCAGAAGTCCGGCTCCTGTTGCAACCAGCATGGACACCCATACATTGTGTCCGCTGAGCATCATCATGATACAAACAGCGCCGCCTGTACATAAAGTTCCGTCAACGGTAAGATCCGCAATATCAAGAATGCGGAATGTAATGTACACACCGATCGCATGATTCCCCAGATAAGCCCCTGTGCGGCAGCTCCTGGAAGTGCGGTTATTAAACTCATAATCTGCATGTTAAATTATCCTCCTCTTTTTTATGCACGAACAGCGAGAAGGGGAACTCCCTTCTCGCTGTATCAGTGTATAATAGGTTTTTTACCGATTATTCAGCTGTTTTATCTGTTTCGATTGCTTCATATCCATCCGGAATTTTAATACCAAGCTCGTCACAGATGTCTTTGTTGTATTCTTTTGTGAATTTTGGTGCATATTCAATCGGCATTTTGGAGATATCTTTACCATCTGAAGGATGCTGACTGCCATTTCGCCGGTTTTGTATCCAAGATCATAGTAGCTGATGGAAAGTGTTGCAACACCACATGCCTGGCAGATACCTTCTTCACCAGCGATTACCGGAACCTTTGCCGGAAGACAGATGTTGTTGATGATCTCAGTATTGGATGCTACAGTATTATCTGTAGGTGCATAGATTACATCACTGTCATTGGCAGCTGTGGTAACAACGGATGAAAGATCGTTGGAATCAGAGAATGCATAATCTTCACAGGTATAACCAAGCTTCTCAAGAGCATCTTTTACTGTATCTACCTGATACTGGGAGTTTGGCTCTGCTGAGCAGTAGAGAAGTCCGACATTTTTTGCATCCGGGAAAAGCTCATGGAGCATATCGGCCTGCTCATCAAGAGGAGCAAGATCGGAAGTACCGGAAATGTTCCCGCCTACTGTTCCGTCAAAGTCATCGATTCCAAGAGCGACACCATATTCGGTAACGGCTGTTCCAAGGATCGGGATATCGGAAGTTCCGGCAGCTGCAGCCTGAAGAGATGCGGTTGCGTTTGCAAGGATCAGGTCTGCCCCTTCTGAAACAAAGCTGTTGATAATGGTAGAACAGGTATTAGAATCACCCTGTGCATTTTGCTCGTCAAATTTTACGGAATCACCCATCTTCTCAGTGATCGCATCCTCAAAACCCTTGGTTGCGGCATCCAGTGCATCATGCTGGACCAGCTGGCAGATACCTATTGTGTAAGTCTTTTCTTCTTTGGCGCTTACTGTGGCAGCACAGGTCCCTGTTACAAGAGCTGCTGCGAGTACAGCTGTTAAAATACGCTTTTTCATATTGTTTTCCTCCTCACGATATTGTTGCATTTTTTGTATTATTAAAATGCAACGCTGATTGTGTTAATATAACACTTTAACGCTTAAAAGTCAAGAAGAATTAACGTGAAAATATGTTGAGTAAACAGATCCGGAAAACAAAATAAAGCATGAAATGAAATGCAGGCACAGGAAAAAACATACAGTCATATCATATTGTGAATGAAATTCTCAAGGAGAAAGAACATGGCATATAAAATCGTTCTGGATGCCGGACATGGTGGAGAAGATCCGGGTGCTGTTTATAAAGATCGCAAGGAAAAGGATGACAATCTGAAACTGACCCTTGCAGTAGGAAAGATCCTGGAAGAGAATGGCGTGGATGTGGTTTATACCAGGACTACAGATATTTATCAGACTCCTTTTGAAAAAGCGAAAGCTGCAAATGAAGCTGGAGCAGATTTTTTTTATTTCTTTTCATCGCAACAGCAGTTCCAAGCCGGAACAATACAATGGAGTTGAAGTACTGGTCTATGATAAAGAAAGGCATTAAATATCAGATGGCACAGAATATCCTGGGAGCATTGGGAGAACTGGGTTTTCGGGAACTGGGCGTAAAAGAACGTCCGGGGCTGGTAGTGCTCCGGCGCACAAAATGCCGGCACTTTTGGTCGAGACCGGATTTATAAACTCGGAAAAGGATAATCAGCTTTTTGAAAAAAAATTCGAAGAGATTGCCAGAAGCATCGCAGATGCCATTCTGGGAACATTGAATGAGGAAACGGTGGAAGAGCCATTGTATTATCGGGTACAGACAGGAGCATTTCGAAATCGGGAAAATGCAGACAGGATGTTGTATCAGCTGACAGATCAGGGATTTCCGGCGTTTATCCTGAGAGAGAATGATCTTTACAAAGTTCAGGTAGGAGCATATATGCAGCTTGGAAATGCGGTCAATATGGAACAAAGGCTGAGGGACAGTGGATATAGCACAGTGATCGTTACAAAATAGAAAACAGATGATCTGTTAGTGCATCTGCCACGAAAAAGTGATATGATTAGGCAATACAGAAAGCTGGATAAGGGATACCTGTCAGATAAATATCTTTTGATCCGGGATTTAGCTGCAGATGGTAAAGAAAGGACATAGAAAATAATGTACGAAGAGTTTCTGAAACAGATAGAAGATTTCATGTTTATAGAAGATAAGCCGGAAAAAGCGGATGTGATCTTTGTTCCGGGAAACGGATATCCTCAAATGGCGGAAAAAGCAGCGGAGCTTTACAGGAATGGGTTTGCACCAAAGATCCTGCCCAGTGGAAGATACAGTATCACAGCAGGGAGATTTACAGGAGTTCTTGACAAGAAAGAATGTTATTGTGGGACATACAAAACGGAATGGGATTTTTTGAAAGATGTTCTGATGCAGAATGGTGTACCGGAAGAAGCGATTCTGAAAGAAGATCAGGCAACCTACACTTATGAGAACGCAATTTATTCCCGGCAGGTAACAGACAGAGAATACCTGGATATCAAAAAGGCGATTCTCTGCTGTAAAACCTGTCATGCAAGACGTGCGTTGATGTATTACAAGTTGCTTTATCCGGATACGGAATTCTTTGTGAGTTCGTGTTGTGTGGATTCTATAGATAAAAATACGTGGATTATGACAAATGATGGAATTGATGAGGTAATGAGGGAAATAACTAGAATAATTAAACAATTTTCATTGATGCTCAAAAAAAATTAATTTAGGGGTGTCGTAAAAAAAAGAATTGTGTTATAATGCATTTGACGAAAAAAAGAAATATCTGTTACGAAAGATTAACAAGATATTAATTTTTGGAGAAATATTGGTTCGAGCGCATGTTACATGCGTTCGATATTTTATATAACTGAATTTTTTGACAAAAGGCAAATATGAATCTTAGATTTTGAATATAGAGGTGCAGATTATTATGAAAAAGAACACAAAGATTACATTTAGCAGAAGCTTTTCAATACTGGCAGCAGCGGCATTGTCCATGACACTGATCGGAGGACAGACCTTTCCGGCATATGCGGAGAACTCTTCAGGTATAGAATCCGGTGCTGTGATCCCGGATAATATAACTATTGACAGCCCTACAGCCCTTGCTAACATTGCGCTCCCATCTAATGCGTATGGAACTCTTTCCTGGGCAGATAGTTCTTATGTTCCGGACAAACGTGTGCAATCCTGTGGGGTAGTGTTCAAACCTGCTGCAGGTGCTGACCTTTCAGGCCTTCCGGGGTGGGACAGTAATTCAGGAACACTTACAGGTTCCGTGACAGTTGTGGTCAGCAGCATTGACAGTACAGAAGAAAATTCCGGAAGTGAGGAAAGTTCCGATTCTTCTGATTCAGATTCAGGAGAATCCTATGGAACCGATGATAAAGAGGAAAATGGAACCGACGTCAATGAGAGTGATGCAGATACTTCTGTAAAAGAAACAGAGGACAGCACTGCAGAGAATGAGGAGAAGAACGAAGGTCTGCAGGATGACAGTGCCCAGGAAAATAAAGAAGATCTGGAGACAACAGGAAAAACGGAGCAGTCTTCTTCAGATTCTTCAGATACAACAGATGCAGCAGATGCCAGTGGAGAGGAAAAAAGGGATCCGGAGATAACAGAAGCTCCGGAGGTAACAGTTGCACCATCTGAGGATAATAAAACTCAGGATGGGGAAGAAGCAGAAGCTGTGGAAACTCCTGCTGTAACGATAACTCCGGCGGCAGAAGATGGTATGGATCCTGATGCAGCATCTGAGAATAGAGACGATGAGAATCATGAAAAAGATAACGATGCTGAAATTACCGCGATCCCGGAAATTACGGAGACTCCTGATACTGAAGAAAACAAGGATAATATTTTTGATAGAAAAGATGATACAGAGGATAAACGCCCTCAGAATGCAGCTACCGATCTGACAGAAAAAGAAAAAGAGGAAATTGCATCTCAAAATCATACCTGTGATGGAATAACTGTATCAGGAATCGATCTTCCGTGGTATGTGCAGTTTCGTGTTTCTGGTGGTGAGGACTATCAGTTTACCAATGAAGAAGATGCAACAATCTTTAAATCCTATGAGTTTGAACTCTGGGATACACAGAATAATACAGAGTATAAAATTCCGGATGGGGAGTATATCAGTGTGACTGTACCTGTAAAGGCCGGCTATACATATTCTATTGAACACCTTCTTGATAATGGTGCAATGGAGACCATCATTCCAAGCATGGATGGTGATACAATGACTTTCAGTACACATTCATTCAGCCCATTTGGCATCGCTGGAAGTAAATCTCTGGTAGGGCCAGATGCTGAAAGCAATACCGGTGCAACGGTTACACCTGCAGCTGATGCTTCATCTTCGGATACTGCATCTTCAGGTACTGCAGATTCTGCAGAAACAGACAGTACAGACACCAATACGGCAGAGACATCTCAGAATCTGACTTCAGATAGCACAGATCAGGAACAGTCTTCTTCTCAGAACAGTGATACGGCGGAGAATGAGGCTGAAGAACAGTCTTCTGCAACAACATCTAAGAAACAGGTAAATACCGGAGATAACACTCAGATCCTTCCGTTTGTGATCTTGTTTGTGGCAGCGGCAGTTGTAGCTGGTGTAGCAGTGTTTTTTAAGAAAAGAAAGAAGTAATGAATACGAATAAGAGAAAAAGCTCTCCCATATAATGACTGTGGGAGGGCTTTTTATGAAGGGAAAAGCAATATTACGATCATTGCTGCTAGCCTATGGAGTGACAGGACTTTTTCTTCTGATACTGGCGTTTCTGCTCTTTCAGTTTGAATTTGGAGGAGGAACGGCGGCGGTGGGGATCATTATTATTTATGTAGTATCCTGCCTGGTCGGAGGTTTTATGGCGGGAAAGATCATACGGAAAGACCGATATATATGGGGGATCGTTACCGGGCTTTCCTATTATGTTCTGCTGCTTCTGGTATCTTTTCTGGCACAGGGGAAATGGGATATGACCTTTGCCCATGCGTTGACTACTTTTTCATGTGTCTTGGTGGCGGAGCATTGGTGGGATGCTGTCGTAAAAGCTTACAAAAAAATGCTTTGAAAATCGATGATTTTATGCTATACTAGGCGAAGAATAGAATACATAAAGGAGGATATATCATGGAACATATCAAGACATTAAATACAAAGAACCTTCAGAACACGGTTAAGAAGGGTGGATGTGGCGAATGTCAGACATCCTGTCAGTCTGCTTGCAAGACTTCCTGTACAGTAGGAAACCAGAGCTGCGAGCATAAATAAGAAGCAGCCGTTGAATGAGTGGAAAGCAGCGGGAGATCCGCTGCTTCACTTGTTTTATCTGAAAGTAACAGGTATCCAGCAAAACGCGCCGGAGGGCGCGTTTTGTCGGGTTATAAAAGAATTTTAGAAAGGATTGCGGGAAGATGAGTCTGATTCACCGTTATCAAAGTAATGGATATAATATTGTGCTGGATATCAACAGCGGCTGTATCCACCTAGTAGATGAAGTAACCTATGAGGTGCTGCCGTATCTTGAAGAAGGCATGGAAGCGGCTGCTATTGCTGAGAAGCTTGGCGACCGTTTTAAGAAAGAGGATGTGGAAACCTCTGTAACTGAATGTAAGAAGCTTCAGGAACAGGGAATGCTTTTTACAAAAGATATTTATGAGAATATCATTGATGAATTTACCAAAAACCGCCAGACCGTTGTAAAGGCTCTTTGCCTTCATATTGCTCA